>Ga0114934_10002867_pt1 | contig 10916 bp, 18 predicted proteins | sample 4SBtaG_2_FD_99695 | JGI IMG/M metagenome (GOLD analysis project Ga0114934, IMG submission 99695) | Deep subsurface microbial communities from Kolumbo volcano to uncover new lineages of life (NeLLi) - 4SBTROV10_white metaG | ecosystem: Environmental > Aquatic > Marine > Volcanic ...
ATGAAGCAGTTGAACTTCGGGCTCTTTGCGCTCGGCTTCTCGCTCGGCGTGGCCTATGAGCGGGGGCGGCTGCCCTTTGAGGCCGAGCTCTCGGCCCTGGGGCTGCCGTTGGCCAAAATCAGAGGAAGAATCTAAAGAATAACGAAAGGAGGTCCAATGATAATGGACGAGGACGATGGGATGCCCGATCCGGAGAAGATCGGAAAGCTCCTGGAAGCAGTCTCGGACAAGATCCCGGCGCTCCTCCGGGCACTGCGGGACACGGTCTACTCCAAGGAAGCGGGGGAGCATTTCGGCGAGGCCGTTGGCTCCTTCTACCACAAGCTGATCGAGGAGGGGATCCCCGAGGCCCAGGCTCTGGAGATGGCCAAGGGCTATATGATTAGCCTGCGGGACCTCGTTGGCCGCTCGATGCACATGGACAAAGACGTGGAGATGGGGGAAGAGTAGCCGGATGAGGTTTCTCAGGTATGTGCGGCTCATCCCTCTGCTCCTCTGGCTGCTCTTGCGGCTCGGCGGGGTGGCCTTAGGGATCGGGCTGGCGAAGCGGCGGGCCCTTCGTGTCTATGAGAATACGTTGCGGCGCGAGGGGCTCCCCGAGCCCTTCATCGCTGAACTGGTCGCCGACTATAACCTGGGGTTCGGGGAGCTCCTCCGCAGTGGCCTCGCGCAAATCAGAGTGAAGGCCGCGAAGGATTGAGCTGGCTAAAGCCCGAGCCGTGCACCCAAGGCAAGGAATAGAGAAAGCGGGCCCGATATCCTGCTGGCCGGGGGGCCTGCCGCTATTGTATTCAATAACGGGGGGCAATTTGCTCCCCGGTGACCGCCAGCTCGGGAGCCAATGAGGCCGGTGACTTTAACAATGGTGGCTATACCGACCGGACAACCCCTAGCTCAATTCCACAGGCCATTTCCCCCCGAACTCTTGACAACGTAACAGTGTTATGTTATAATGAACCCCGTCCGGGGTCGGCGCGACAGACCTCGGTGAAGGAGGCGAAGATGCAGACGATGTTCGATGCATATCTTGCGGGGAGGGTAGCTCAGGATCATCACAAAGGACTGCTTCGCCAGGCGGAGCGGCGGGTGCCGATAAGGAAAGACAGAGATAGCGCGAGAAAGCTAAAAGCCACCCCCACCCCTTCCCTCCCCCTTCAAGGGGGAGGGTGCAAGCATGGTCAAGGAATCCGTCACAGTCCGGCTATCACAGCACAATGGAGACTAGCTGCCTTCAAGAGCCTACAGGATAGGGAGGAGGCCGAGCGGCTCGGCCACCAACTTGGCAGGATGATCTACTGCTGCTACAGCGAGCTCCTCGACCGTGGCCTCCCTCAGGATCGGGCGCTTGAGCTGACCAGGGGCCTGATCGGCCAACTGGCCCGGAATGGTCTCGGTTGATTTTAGAACAATGTTATGTTATCATCAGGGCGGTGAGCGGAGATGGAGGAGGAATTGATCCCTAAGAAAGAGGTCCTGGAGCGGACAGGCATCTCCTACGGGCAGTTTTACAGATGGAAGCGGAAGGGGTTAATTCCAGAGAGCTGGTTCATCCGCAAATCGACCTTCACCGGCCAGGAGGCCTTCCTTCCCCAGGGTAAAGTCTTAGAGCGGATCGCGCGGATCAAGCAGTTGAAGGAGGAGCACTCCCTCGACGAGATCGCCGAGCTCCTCTCTCCTGAAGTAGTTAAGAAGGGCTATGCCCGTGAGGAGCTCCTGCAGCTCGACTGGCTCTCCGAGGATCTTCTGGATTACTACGATAAGCTGCGCGAGAAGCAGGGCCCCTATAGCTTCAACGAGCTCCTCTATCTTGCGGCCCTGGAGCGGCTCCGCCGTGAAGACCTAAACCAGGAGGAGATCGAGTTGGCCCTGGCGACGCTCCTCCGCGGGGGGAGAGATCTTCAAGGAGAGCGGGCGCTGATCATTGCCCGCAAGAAGCTTGAGGGGAGCCTGATCATCGCTCGCAAGAAGCCCCATATCAGCTTCGGCCTCATCTGCCCCGACGGCTGCGTCTTCGACCCCCAGACTGAGGTGGTGGTCCGCTTGGAGCTGGGCCAACTGCTCGAGGAGCTCAAAATTAAAATGAGAGGGAAGATTTAGAATATAAGGAGGTTTCTATGTATCTATCTCCCAGTCTAAAGCGGAATCTGGTCATCGGCGGGCTGGCAATCCTCGCCCTGATCATCGTCGGCTCGGTAATCGGGACGGTCGTGGGACTTATTGTCCTCGTGATCAAGGGGATCGTCGCCGCGGTCCTCGGCCTCATCGGGTTCGCCTTCAAATCAGTCTTCAACCTGCTCTTGGTCGGTGGCTTAGGGTATCTGGCCTACCGCTGGTATCATCGCCATCGGGAGGCGATCAGGAGTCCTTACAAGGATCAGAGGAGGCTGCGGTGGTAGAGGATCGAACTGGAGAGCGGGTGACGATCGCTGGCTCGGGGAAGGTGAGCGGTGGCGTCTACGAATCCGTGCGGATCGCCGGCGCGGGGAAGATCGAGGGCGACGTCGAGGCCAGGACAATCAACACTGCGGGCTCATGCAAGATCGAGGGGAGCGCCAAGGCTGAGGAGCTGACCACCGCCGGGACCTGCAAGGTGGCAGGCTCCGTTGAGGCCGGGGAGATGAAGACCGCCGGGACCTGCTCCGTCGAGAAGGATGTTAAAGCTGACCTCTTCAAATGTTCCGGTTCGCAGAAGATCGGCGGACGGCTCAGCGCAAAGTATGCCCGGATCGCCGGCTCCTGCGGGGTCGGTGGGGACGTCGAAGCCGATAAATTCGTCTCCGAGGGCTCTTTCAAAATAGATGGCTTGTTGTCGGCGGATGAGATTGAGATAAAATTGAGCGGGAACTGCCGCGCACGGGAGATCGGTGGGGAACATATTGAGGTCCGCCGCAAGGGCCGCGGCTTCGACTGGCGCGGGCCAAAGCTGAAGGGAGGAATCGAAAGATTGAGCGAGAAGCTCGACCGGCTCGGCGCGCGGTTCGGCGTCGAGATCAACATCGATTCGGAGAAGGTGGCCCAGGAGCTCGACCGGCTGGGGGAGAAGATCCAGGTCAGCGTCGGCGGCTGGGGCTCCGGGACCCTGGAGACGGAGCTGATCGAGGGGGATGAGATCTATCTTGAATGGACCAAGGCGAAGACCGTCCGCGGGAAGAGGGTGGAGATCGGCGAGGGCTGCGAGATCGAGCGGGTTGAATATTCAGAGAAGCTGGAGGTCGCCGACGAGGCCGAGGTCGGGGAGAGAGTCGAATTATAATATGGGCCTGATCGGCATGTTTTTTGATCTCATCGGGAGCTTGATTGGGCTGGTCTTCAGCCTCGTCGGGAGCCTTGTGGGGCTTATCTTCGGTCTTTTGGGAGGTCTCCTGGGAGGACTGGGGCTGCCCATCATCGCTGCCCTGGTGATCATCGGCCTTCTGCTCTGGCATCCGCTCCTCTGGATCGGGCTGGGGCTGGGAGGATATCTGCTCTATCGCCTCGCCCGCCGCCGAGGCTACATCGAGATCCGCCGGATCGGGCCGCCGCGTAACCCTTAAGAACGTGTGCACGTTTACAAGTTGGCAGGTGTACATGCTTAGGGAAATGAATAACGTGTACACTTGCACACCTGTACACATGTACACGTTTTGTGATTGAGGAGGTGAGAGATGGCTAGAATCCATGATTCATTCCAAAAGATGTTGGAAGTTAAAGAACCGCTCTGGCTGAAGGTGGAGACGGGGAGTGGGGATATCGAGGTCCGGCAGGGCCAAGAGGGCAAACTGACGGTCTTCGGGGAGTTCCAGATACGGGCGCGGAGCGAGGAGGAGGCGCGGAGGATCGCCGAGCAGATCAAGGAGAACCCGCCAATCGAGATCTCCGGGGATCTAGTTAGGATCGGCAATCTGAACAGATACGATCTTAGCTCCTGGCCCTTCGGCCCCTCGGCCGTCTTCGATTTTTTCATTGAGGCCCCCCGAGAGACCGAGGCACGGCTCAGCTCCGGCTCAGGAGATCAAGAGATAAAAGGCCTCCGAGGCCCGATCAGGACCGATGCCGGCTCCGGTGATGTGGTGATCGAGGACGCCGAAGCTGATGTGAAGGTCGATACCGGCAGCGGAGATATCGAGGTCACCCGCGTCCGCGGCGGGGTGAGTGCTGATGCCGGGAGCGGCGATATCGAACTGGCCGAGATCGCCGGGCGGGCTGCGGTCGGGGTCGGCTCCGGCGACGTCTGCCTAAAAGGGATGGGGAGCGATATTGCGGTGGATGCCGGCAGCGGGGATATCATCGTGGAATCGGCGATCGGCGATCACGCAAGATGGGCCCTGGAGGCCGGCTCCGGAGACGTAAGCCTCCTCCTCCCCCGCGACTCCCAGTTCGAGCTCCGCGCCGAGACCAGCTCCGGCGACTTTGAGACCGACTTTCCGCTCATCGTCTCCGGCAAGCTTGGGAGGAGGGTTGAGGGCCAGGTTGGGGGAAAAACCAAGGCCACGGTCCGGATCGCGACCTCCAGCGGGGATATTAAAATAAAAGCATTCAGCAGTCAGCTATCAGCTAAAAAGCTGACGGCTGAAAGCTAGAAAGGAGGCAATGATGAAGAAGCTTGACCAGGCAGAGTTCTATCGCCAAGCGGAGGAGTTCATCGATCGCCTGATGGCGGAGGCCCCCGTCGCCGCCACCGAGCTCGGGGATCATCGGTTCGATGACCGTTTGGGGGATTACAGTGAGGCCGCCCTGGAGCGACAGCAGCGGGAGGTAAAGGAGGCGCTCGCCGAGTTCGAAGGCTTCAATACAAAGAATTTCGGGCTGGATGCCAAGATCGACCATCACCTAATGGTCCAGATCGCGCGCTCGATCCTGCGCGGATTCGAGAAGATCAAAACCCACCTCCGCAACCCGCGCATGTATTCCGATGAGTGCTTGAGTGGGGTCTTCCTCCTGCTGATCCGGGAGTTCGCCCCCTTAGGAAAGCGGCTGAGGAGCGTCCTGGGGAGGCTTCGGGCCATGCCTCAGGTGTTGGCCCAGGGGAAGGAGAACATCAGCCCGGAGGAGGTCCCGCCGGTCTGGTGTGAGGTGGCCCTGGAGAGCGCCGAACAGGGGCTGGGGCTCTTCACCGGGCTCATCCCCGCCCTGGCCCAGCAGGTTCCCGAGCTAACTTCAGAGCTGAACGAGGCGAGCAAGGCGGCGGCCGAGGCGCTCCAGAATTACATCGGGTTCCTGAAGGGGCAGGTTATGCCCCAGGCCAGGGGCGATTTCGCCGCAGGCCAGGGGCTGTTTGAAGAGCTCTTGCGAGAAGATCACCTGCTCGATTACACCGCTGATGAACTGCTGAAGACTGGTTGGCGGCTCTTCGAGGAGACGAAGGAGCAGATGGAGAAGCTAGCCAGGGAGATCGATCCGGCGAAATCCGTAAAGGAGATCCTGGAGGAGGCCAAGGCCGACCATCCTGGAGCTGATGAACTGCTGGATGTCTACCGGGAGGAGATAGCCAAGGTGCGGCAGTTCGTCATCGATCACGAGATCGCGACCATTCCTGAGGGGGAGTCGTTGAAGATCGAGCCGACCCCAGCATTTTTGCGCGGGGTCATCCCCTATGCCGCCTACATGATGCCCGGGCCGCTGGAGAAGCAGCAGGAGGGAATCTTCTTGGTAACGCCGGTCGATCCGAACAGCCCTAAAGAGGAGCAGGAGGAGAAGCTCAAGGGGCATAGCTATGCTGGGCTCCCAGTGACTGCGCTCCATGAGGCCTACCCCGGCCACCATCTGCAACTGACCTATGCCAACACTGTCGGCTCGCTGCCGCGCAAATTGGGGGCCTTTCTCTCCACCTTATTTATTGAGGGTTGGGCTTTTTACTGTGAAGAGTTGATGGAGCAACTCGGCTATATCGACAGGCCCTTGCAGCGACTGGGGCGACTGCAAGGACAGCTCTGGCGGGCGGCCAGAATTATCTTGGACGTCTCACTCCACACGGGGAGGATGACCGTGGATGAGGCGGTCAATTTCCTGGTCGATCGCGCGGGCCTGGAGGGAGGCGATGCCCTGGCCGAGGTCCGTCGCTACACCTTGAGCCCGACCCAGCCGATGAGCTATCTGATGGGCAAGCTGGAGATCCTCAAGCTGATCGATGAATATAAGACGAGGCATCCCGACGTCTCCCTGAAGGAGCTGCACGATGCTATTCTCTCCTGCGGCTCCTTGCCTCCAAGGCTGATGCGCGAGCGGCTGTTTGGGGACTGAAGAGATCCTTGGCAGAGACGGAGGACTTGGGTAACATGGCTGTCGAGGACTAGAAGAGACTAGGCCTAAATGAGGGGCGATGGGCACACAAGCTGATTTGGAGGAGATCCGCCGCATCTTGCGGGCGCACCTGCCGGAGCTGTGCCAACGCTACGCCGTCAAATCGTTAGGACTCTTCGGCTCTTATGTGCGGGGTGAGGAAGGGCCTCGAAGCGACTTGGACATCCTGGTGGAGTTCGAGCGAGCCCCCACGTTCTTCCAGTTTATCGAGCTGGAGGACGAGCTAAGCCAGCTTCTAGGGATTGAGGTGGACTTGGTCATGAAGAGCGCCCTAAAACCGCGCATTGGGGAGCGTATTCTGGCTGAGGTCATGCCGATATGAGCACTGAGCGCGCCCTCGAGGACTACTTGCGGGATATCCTTGAATATGCTGAGAAGGCGGAGCATTTCTTGGAAGGGATTCCTTCGGTTGAAGCTCTACGGGAAGATGAGAAGACCTTATTGGCCATGGTGCGGGCGTTGGAAGTGATCGGTGAGGCAGCAAAGCGTATTCCCAAGGCTTTTCGAGAGAAGTATCCGCATGTGCCTTGGCGGGGAATGACGGGGATGCGGGACAAGGTGATTCATGAGTATTTTGGGGTCGATGTTGAGGTAGTGTGGCGGACGGTGCGGGAAGATCTGCCGCCCCTGCAGTCGGCCATCGCGCGCATGTTAAAGGATCTGGAGGCAGAGGGAGGGAGCAGTGGTTGAAATAAAGGAACGAGAGATCCTCAAGCTGATCGATGAATACAAGCGACAGCATCCCGGTGCCCCTCTGAAAGAGATGCATGATGCCATTCTCTCTTGCGGCTCGCTCCCGCCGCGGCTGATGCGCGAGCGGCTATTGGGAGATTGAAGGAGGGATGGAATGGGGAGGATCTTTCTGGCGCTGGTTTTAGTCTCTACCCTTATCTTCATAGGATAAGCCGGTAAGGAGGACATCATGAAGGAATGCAGGGAGATTAGGGGCGAAGCGCCCCCCTTTGAGCTCGAGGAGTTGAACTTCTGGATAGACGGCTATTCCGGCAGGAGGTGGGGCCCTGGAAACCCCTTTTATGAGACTGATGATTCTATTAGGAATAAGTTGCTTGGGTTTATTAACAGGCACCCTACTACCACGGGAGAGATCAGCGAGTTCTTAGGAGTCTCAAAGGAAGAGGCAGCAGAGCATGTGGAGGCCTTAAAGAAGGCCATGCTGATAAAAGTGCTCTGCCTACGGGGTAAAGATGAGGTCTATGCTCCCAACTTCGTGATCACCACCGACTCTGACATGGCCTTGATTGATGGGTTCATAGAGGAGGTGGGCTTAGAGTTAGCCGACAGGTTGAGAGATCATCTAGATGAGATCGATGCTATCCTTGAGGAGGATGGGGCTGACATCTTCAGTAGGTGGGCGATCATCACAGGGAACATCCTAGATGTGCTGTTGCTGGATAGCCTCACTGCCAAGGGAGCAATCCCCCATCGAGCCAAGCATTACTACAAAGGCTGTCGGCCCATCTATGGCTGCCCCTGGCAGTTCTTCGGTGAGGAGCCTTATGTTTCCAAAGCGACAAGAGCAGAGATTAACATCAGCCACAATACCACTCTGGACTTCAGCCTCTTGTTGCTCCTTCCCTATTTTGATAGGAAAGGAAAGAGAGAGGAGTGGGGTTTGACAGGGAGCGAGATGCTCTTTGGTATCCGCTCCATCGTAAAGATCCTGTGCAGACATAAGGAGCCCTTGATTTTAGAGAAGCTTGCCAAGAGGCTGAAGAGGCCGAAATCCATGGCCCAAAAGGTCGATAGACTAATCGAGGAAGGAAAGTTTGAAGCCTTGCTAGAGTTCCTGGTCGAGCAAGGTTATCTCATTCGTGAAGGTGATGGATATACTGTAAAGGTCCCAAGGTTCTCTTTGAACTCCTATAAGCGGATCAAAAGGATGGCCGGTGATGTGGCTGAATTCCTCAAGGTAAGACTCTTGAGTGACTTGTTTGTTGAGCTTTATCATCAGATGACCTGTTACCGTAATAAGGTAATAATAGGTCAATTCAGGTGGATAGTGGTAGGGAAGCTAATAGGCAAGGCGAGTTCCATCGCGGTAGAGCAGGGGATCTTACCGGATCCGGCTAAAGCGGGAAAGGAGGTCATCATTTGGGAGCAGGAACTCCCCTTCCTCAGGAAGCTGATCAGTTGGGCGATCGTTATCTTTTCTACCTAACAGTGGAGCAAATGAGACCAGATGGTGCATGTAAAAGACCTTTCCCGAGACTTTCTCAACTTTTGGGAAGCGGCTAAAAACAAAAGCCAAGAGGAGCAACTTAAGCTCTGGCAGGAGCTTTATGAGTCCAAACATCCAGAGATATTCGAGCTCTATTTCTCCGAGTTCGCCTCAAGAAGACGTCTCCCTGAGGCCCTAACCCGATATCAGGGAAAGATTCAACAGCTCATAACCACTGAAGAGAGGGTAGCAAGTCTGGTCCAGAAGGCAAAACCCAGGGCTATGGAGCTCTTTGAGGCCGGTGACGAAGAGATAGACTTGGATATCGTCATTATGGTCGGTGCATATGGTGGCGATGGTTTCACCACAAATTTGCAGGGGAGGCCCACGGTCTTTTATGCGGTTGAAGTGCTGAGCGAATACGAAATAGAACGAACGCAAATTCTCATCGCCCATGAACTGAGCCATGGGATTCACGCCGAGCTTTTACGAAATGCTCACCCGAGAAGCATCAGCATGATGGACAAGAAGGGGTTTTGGTGGTGGGTTGCTAAGGGCGCATTCATGGAGGGGCTTGCCACCTGTGGCTCGAAGAGGATCTTCCCAGAGTTTGATGAATATCTCTATCTGTTTTATAGCCGTGAACAATGGGATTGGTGTCAAAGGAACAGGGATCAATTGTTTGAGCTTATTCTGAGAGACCTGGAAAGCAGGGATGAAGCTACATTTTATCGTTATTTCTGGAGTGATAAGGCCAAGACCGACTTGCCCTACACTAGAACTGGCTACTCTGTGGGCTATCTGGCGATTGAACAATTACTCAAGCAATATACCTTAAGGGAGCTGGCGGAACTGGAGCCCGGAGAATATCCACGGGTGATCGGGACGGCTCTAAGGGAGATCGGTGGGCAAGGATGAGATCGGAATTTTGGAACATCACCATCATCCGGCTCAAGGGTAAGCTTGCCCTCAAAGCTGCAGGAGGAGGGCTCTCTCATCTGATCGATTCCCAGGAGGTCTTGCCTTATAGGGCAGGAGATGGGATAATGGTGTTGCAAAATGAACCTTAAGGCTCTTGAGCAGAAGCTAGCGGAATATGCGGCTGAAAAGAAGATTTCAGCCCTCTATCTCTTCGGCTCCGCTGCCACTGGTCAGCGGACACCGTTGAGCGACATCGACATCGCCGTCCTGCTCCCGGATGATATTCCCAAGGAGGAATACTTCGACCGAAAGCTAAAAATGATCGCGGAGCTGATGGGACTTCTGCAAGAGGATGATATCGATCTCGTCATCCTCAATGAGGCCCCACCGCTACTGAAACACCGGGTGGTCACGCGGGGCCGGGCGGTCTTCTGTCGCGATGAGCGGGCGCAGAACGGTTTCGAGGCCCGGGCGATCCTGGAATACCTAGATTTTAAGCCGATATTGGAGCTCCAGTATCGATACATGAAGAAACGACTAGAGGAGGGGAGGTTCGGTGTTCGACCCCGATACCATAAAGTCGCGGCTCGCCAAGTTTGAGGAGCAGTTGGTCCTCCTCCGTGAAGTTCAAAAGGTGGACAGGGAACGATTCATCGAAGACCCTAAAGAGCACGTCTACGCTGCCCACCTCCTTCAGACGGCCATCCAATGCATCATCGATATCGGCTCGCACATCGCCGCCAGCCTCAATCTCGGTCCGGTTGAGAGATATCGGGAGATCGCTGATCGTCTCCTCCAAGGAGGGACCATCTCCAAGCACTTGGCGCAGAAGTTGGAGCAGATGATCGGCCTGCGCAACCTGCTCATCCATGAGTATCTGGAGATTGACCTGGAGAGGCTTTACTCAATCATCCAGGAAGATCTGGAGGACCTAAGCGAATTTGCGGAGCAGGTTAAGAACTTTATCGAGGCGAACAGGAGGTGAACGATGCCTAAACGGACCTATCAGCCGCACAATCGCAGACGCAAGCGGACCCACGGCTTCATCGCGCGGATGAGGACCAAGGCGGGGCGGAGGATCATCGCCCGCCGGAGGAAGAAGGGGCGCAAAAGGCTCGCCGTCTAGCCTCTGATGGCGGGAATGGAGCAGATCAAGGAGTATGGCTTCGATCCTGGAGTCCAGGAGCGGGCGTGGCGTTATCAACTGGATCGCCTGAAGCTCAAAATCGTTTACTATGCGATCTTGCTCGCCCTGCTCCTCCTGTTTGCTGCGTTCGGCTCCGCGGGGCTGGCCGGTTTAATCAAGGGCTTCACCCATGGCCCCTGGCCGCTCAACCTGCTCTATACCCTGATCTTCGCCCTGGGATTCTTTATCTTGGGCCTCCCCTTCGATTGGGGGGGCTATCGGATCGAGCAACGATTCCTCCTCTCGACCCAGATCCTCCGCTCCTGGCTCGCCGACGAACTGAAGGCGGGCGTCATCAACCTGGTTATATTCTTGATCGCCTTCCCCGCGATCTATATCGGGGTCTCTCAA
>Ga0114934_10002868_pt1 | contig 10915 bp, 10 predicted proteins | sample 4SBtaG_2_FD_99695 | JGI IMG/M metagenome (GOLD analysis project Ga0114934, IMG submission 99695) | Deep subsurface microbial communities from Kolumbo volcano to uncover new lineages of life (NeLLi) - 4SBTROV10_white metaG | ecosystem: Environmental > Aquatic > Marine > Volcanic ...
CAAGTTTGCACTCCTGAAAAACATAATAATCCTTCATGTCATCACTCCAAAGTTGTAATGAAACTGTTCCGATTCATCGTAACAATATGTGCCATAATGTTCTTTTACAACAGAACAATTTATGCCATTCATGCTCAAAAGAATAAACAGACAGATTGAGCCCTTTCCGGCTGCAGCCTCTCCATTTCCCATATATCAGCCTTTTTATGCCCACTGCTAAAAATCAATAAACGGCTGGATATCACATGCCCCGCACGCATGACACATCGTTCTGAACCCTGAGGTTGTCAGCTCTCTCTTTTCCAGAATGGATTTCAGGGCCTCAGCCAGTCTCAGCATCCTTGCGCTATTCGGAGTCTCTGGCCCTGTACCAGCATCTCTCAGCCTCCTCTCAAGAGCAGGGGTTATTCGAAGGGCCCTCAGATTCGGTATAACGCCCATATCCGCAAGCCGTTCCGCTTCGTGTATCACTGCATCATCGGACTCGCCAAGGCCGTATATTATGTTCGATGTTACCCTCTCAAATATGGAACTCGCTTCCTTCAGGGCCGAATGTACCGCCTCAAAGTTCTTCTCCGGGCAGATTTTTTCGCACAGTGCTTCTGTTGCCGCCTCCACATTCAGTTTTAATTCGCTGACACCGGCCTCTCTGAGCCTGATAAGGTCTCTTCGCTCCTCTGTGTATATCTCTGCACCGAGAGGGATTTCGGGATGTCGTTCGTGAAATTCTGAGAGCAGATGTGCAACTCGTTTCACAGCGCTATTCGTGTCCGGCCATACGCCGCTGGTAAGCGCAACCCCCTCTGCCCCTTTCTGCACCGCTCCCTCCAGCATGGCCATTACCTTCTCATCCGATAGAATGTATGTCCTGTTTCTTATGGTGGATGATGCACAGAACCTGCATGAGAATATGCACCTCTGCTCGATGTTCAGGAACGCCTGTCTGGGGGCGTGTATGATGCTCCTCTCAACCTGCACATCGTCCAGAAAAATCTCTCCATCTGGAGATATAATCGTATATCTTCCCCTATCCTTCTTCAGGGAATACGAGCCATCCATCGGTTCTCTGCTGACCTCCTTGATGAGCCTTCGGCCGCTATACGCAATGAAAACAGCCCTTCGGCCTGCTCCCGGGCCTGTTGATGAGGCTTCAAGATATCTTGGCCGACTGTCCGCAGGAGCATAGAGCGGGGGCGATGCAAGCAGTTTCGCCTTCTTAACTGCCCAGTCTTCCGTTCTCATAGCCACTTCCATATCGGGCCATTCTTTGAATCCTCGATTACTATGCCAGTCTCCTTCAGCGCATCGCGAATCCTGTCCGCGGTGGCCCAGTCCTTTTTCTTTCTCGCTTCTTCTCGGAGGGATATAAGGAGTTCCATCAGTTTTTCGACGGTATCATCCCCTTCTGTACCAGATAGATTCTCCGGCAGAATGGAGAGTATTTCGTCAAGGCTGCGGAATGTCCCGATTATTCTTTCTGCTCCATTATGGCTCAGATCCCCGCTATTGAGCAGACGGTTCGCCTCTCGGGAGAGGTCAAAGAGTGCAGCGATTGCCTCCCTCGTGTTGAAATCATCGTCCATCGCCTCAGCAAACCTCTTCTCCGCCTGCTGACAGAGCTCCTCTGCATCCTCTGTTCCCTTCAGTGAGGATGACCTGAGCGCGTTTTCGAGGGATTTGATGGTTTTTATCAGCCTGGAAAGCGATTTATCCGCCTCAGCAACCGCAAAATCGCTGTACGATATCGGCTTTCGGTAGTGAGTATTCAGGAGAAAGAATCGAACGGCCTCTGGCGAGAAATCGGCCAGCACATCCCTAACCCTGAAGAAGTTCTTCAGAGACTTGGACATCTTCTCCTCATTGACATTGAGCATCCCGTTATGAATCCAGTACCTGACAAACTGGTGGCCAGTGTAGGCCTCGGACTGCAGAATCTCGTTCTCATGGTGCGGGAATATGAGGTCGGTTCCGCCGCCGTGTATGTCTATCGTCTCCCCGAGATACTTCAGGCACATTGTGGAGCACTCTATATGCCAGCCCGGCCTCCCTTTTCCCCATGGGCTGTCCCATGACACTTCCCCCGGCTTTGCTGCCTTCCACAGGGCAAAATCCATCGGATTTCTCTTATTCTCATCTGGCTCTATGCGTGCGCCTGCGACCATATCCTCCAGGCTCTGACCCGAGAGTTTCCCGTAATTTTCCACCTTCTCAACGCTGAAATAGACATTGCCGCTGGATTCATACGCATACCCCTTTTCGATGAGGCCAGATATCACCTTTATCATATCATCGATGGTCTCGCTGGCCTTCGGATAGTAGTCCGCTCTTTTCACCCTTATGGCGTCCATGTCCCGGAAGTACTCCCTGATGTACCGTGCGGACAGTTCCAGCGGATGAACTCCCTCTTCTATGGCCCTTGCTATAATCTTGTCGTCCACATCCGTGAAGTTGGTTATGTAGGTAACATCGTAGCCACGGTGCCTCAGCCATCTAACTATAACATCGTATATCACAGCGGCTCTGGCATGGCCCATATGGACATAGTCATAGACCGTAACGCCACAGACATACATCCGTACCTTTTTGTCTTCCAGAGGAACGAACTCCTCCTTCTTTCGGGTCATCGTGTTGTGGATTCTTATCATCTCAATCGTCTGGGAATGGGAAGGATATAAATAAATGTGGGTGCCCTGAAAAATGGAGAAAGGAAAGTGGTTTAGCCGGTTACATTCACGCCATTCACCGCAATGCTCGGCAGCCTCGAACCCATGAAGTATATGTGCCCGCTCATCACCTTGTAATCGTCCGCAATCCCTATCACCGACCGGAGGGCGGATGGCATGTTCCCGCTGAGCATCGCACTTCTGATCGGCCTTGTTATCTCGCCCTTTTCTATAAGGAGCAACTGAGCGCTGTTTACCGAGAAGTCACCGGATGCTGGATTTGATGTGTGTGCTCCAAGAACGCTATACACCAGAACACCGTAATCGATCTCTGATATCACTTTATCCAGAGGCTTCGCATCCCCTTCAATGGAGATGTTTCGTGCCCCTGAAATGGGCGGTGCCTTGAATGTATTTGTAGCGGACAGACGCTGTGCCCGTACTCCATTTCCCGTTGGCTTCTTTCCGAATTCGCTCGCGGATGAGAGGTCGTAGAGGAACTCCTTGAGCTCCCCTCTCTCGATTATGACATTCCGCTGGCTCGGGACCCCTTCGTCGTCCATCTTCTGGGTCATTATTCCGCCCGGCATGAGCCCATCGTCCACAATGGAGATACTGCTGTCAGTAACCTGCTCTCCAACCTTCCTGGAATATACCGATTCACCTCTCTCAGCCGCATCACCGTAGAGCGCAGGAACGGTTATGAACTCAAACATCTGGTTCAGGGCAGTGTTGGCGAAGACTACAGGAATCTGGCCTCCCTTTTCAAGAGGCACAGGGTTGTGATGCCGAACTGCCATGGTTGCGGCCTTCCTGCCAATCTCTGCAAGGTCCATGTCCATCTGTCTGGAAAGAACGAACTCCTCACCCGTTGAGACATTTCCCTCCGTGAAGACGGCATAGAGGCCCGCACTGGCGAATGTCCCTCTGTCCGAAACGCTCAGCCCCTCGCTGTTCACAATTCCTGTGTGATAGTAGCCGACATCCATCCCTCCTTCAGCTGCAAGGATGCTCTTATCGACCTCCAGAGCCGCATCTATCATCACCTTCGATAGCTCTGCACCATCCTTTGGCTCAATTGCGAGAATCCGGTCGTCCCAGGCCTTTTCCGCCTTCTTAAAGCCGCCTCCTGCCGGAAAGCTGAACCCCTTCATCTCTCTGGAGAGCGATGTCAGGCGAATCGCCTCATCGACCGCTTTCATGGCCTTCTCTTCGGTTGTCGCATAGGAGAATCCGATTCTGTGGCCAGAAAGGACGCGTATCCCAAAGCCTCTATTGACATTGCCGGATGTGAAGTTAATCACATTCTTCTCGATGGAATAGCTGTCTGTCTTTCGGTTCAGATAGAAGACCTCGGCGCTGTCCGCACCCTTCTCCACCGCTCTCTTGAGTATTCTCTCAGCGGAAGACATCATTTCATCCATTACTGACCACCTCCTATTACTGCACCCTGAATTCGAACATGCGGCCCACCATCGCTCACAGGAACCCACTGGCCTTTTCCACAGTTTCCAGGGCTGCTGAGCCTCAGGTCGTTGCCAACAGCATCTATCATATTCAGAATCTCAAGGGTCATCCCCGACAAGGAAACATCCTTCAGTGGCTTTGTTATCTCTCCGTTCTCAATCAAGAAAGCCTCCTCGGCGCTGAACTGGAAGGAGCCTTTTGTGGTATCCACCTGTCCGCCACGACTTCCCTTTGCATATACGCCGTACTTAATCCCTTCAATCAGCTCTTCAAAGGAATAATCGCCGTTTTCAATGAATGTATTGCTCATCCGGACAATTGGGCGGTGAGCGTAGGATTCCGCTCTTGCGCCGCCATTCGGCTGAATACCGTATCTGGCTGCGGTCTCTCTGTTTACAATGTAGGACTTCAGAACTCCGTGGTCTACAAGGACCTTCCGCTTTGCCTTTACTCCTTCGGCATCATAGGGGAATGAGCCGTATATGTTCGGCAGTGTCGGGTCATCGACAATGGTCACGATGTCATTCCCTATCTTTGAATTCAACCTTCCAGCAAGGCATGAACTCCCAGACTGCACAAGGTCCGCTTCGGTGGCGTGGCCAAGCGCTTCATGAGCAAAGACTCCCGTAAGGTCAGGGTCGGTAATGACCGGGAATTTTCCGCTCGGTGCAGGGTCGGCCGTCAGGATTCTGGCTGCAGACTCGGCAGACTCGATGAAGTGCGCAATTGGGTCGGAGATGTCAAAGACCTCATAGCCTCCAGTACCTCCTGCAGAGGCAACAAAGCCGACAATATTCGCCCCCTCTTTGGCGATTATTCTGGCCCTTGCGTAGGTCCTAGAGACCTCGGTGTATATGTCCGTTCCGTCGGAGTTGATCACATGCTGCATCTCCGTATTGTCGCCGTAGCCGGTGATAACGGAGTGTATCTTATCCACATTCAGAACGGCCTTTGCAATGTCCAGCAGCAGTTCCTTCTTCTCATCTATGGGGATATCAGCAGTATTCTTCTTCGGTGCCCATATCTCCTTCCCGGTCTCTGCGGGAACATCGGCCAGCACTGCCTTTTCCTTCACATTTGCTGCACTCACCCTTGCAAGTTTTACGGCCGTTTCCATCGCTGCTTTAAGCCCTTCATCGCTGAGGTCACTGGTGGAGTAGAGGCCCCATGCACCGCCGTAAAGCACGCGGATTGAGGCTCCTCCGTCCTCACCGTAGCTTGCACTCTTGACCTCTTTTCCCTGTATTTCAAGGCTCGTTCCGCCCATGGAACCGTAGCGTATCTCCGCATAATCGGCCCCGGCATCAACGGCCATGGATATCAGTTTCGTATCTTCCATTGTTTCACCAGACCTGCATGTGAACGCATATATTTAGAGGTTGTGCCCCGGATGAAAAGACCACAACCTTAATATCCTGATACCACTATTGAGGCGCGGTGAAAGTATGAAAGGAAGAATAGAGAGTCTTGTTGAGAAGGCCCTTGCGTTCAAGGAGAAGGGACTTACCGAGGCCGAGATTGCAACTGAACTGCATCTGTCGAGGGAGACGGTTATCTGGCTTCTGACACGGAATGTAAAGCAGGATATTCCACCATCCGATGTCAAGATTGGATGGAGGAGCATGGGCGTATTCGGTGGCCGCATCAGTGCGGTAGCAACGCTCTTCTGTGATATCATAATGGAGGAGATGGACAGGAGAGAGCAGTTTGCGGATACAATCGTGGGGATTGCCATAAATGGTATTCCGTTTGCCACTCTCATATCAGAGGAACTCGGGGCCGAGATGGCCATATACCGCCCGCTATCCAGTGAAAACAAGGTTGGTGCATTCAGTTCCAATTATGCGTCCGTGAACGGTAAGGATGTGGTTATAGTCGACGATGTTCTGAACACCGGTGGGACCATGAGGGGTGCCATAGACGAGGTTCAGAAGCAGGGAGGTCGCCCTGTTCTTGCGCTTGTTCTGGTGAACAAGACCGAAAAGGACGAAATCGACGGCGTCCCTCTCAGAGCACTGATAAGGGCCACAAACATAGCCTGAACGCAGAATCCATAACCCTTTTCTTTTCTGTTTTTCCGAATAAAAAAAACTATTTGTACAGCCTCTCCTTATTACCTCCCCTTCCTGTGGAAGAGCGAGGCAGGAAGAGCATAACGGGGGAGAAACATGTCAAAGAACCCATTTCTAAGCTACATGGAGAACAAGAGCATATTCAAGAAGGATCGAGACATCCTGAGAACATCCTATATTCCGGACGAACTCCCGCACAGGGATAGCCAGATAACTACCATAGCCCAGATACTCTATCCCGCACTGATAGGGCAGACACCGTCCAACCTCATGATATTCGGAAAGACCGGAACCGGAAAAACAGCAGTGGTAAAGTACATGAAGCACGAGATTGAAGATGCGATTAAGGAAGCGAATATCGACATAGATCTCCATTACATCTACATCAACTGTGAGATTTCCGACACGAACTACGGGGTCCTCCAGAACATCGGAAACAGGTTCATAGAGGAATTTGATTCCAGAATACCGCATACTGGCCTCAGCAAGGAGAGGGTCTATAACATGCTTTTAGAAAAACTGGATGAGAAGAAGAGGGTCGTTATCGTTGTCCTCGATGAACTCGATAAACTGGTCTATAAAAGCGGCGATGATGTCCTCTACGACCTGCTCAAGATAAACGATGAACTGAAGAACAGCAAGGTATCCCTTATCGGCATATCGAACGACCTGAAGTTCAGCGAGCTGCTGGACACCCGGGTTAAAAGCCGCTTTGGTGAGGAGAGGATGGTATTTCCCCCCTATAATGCGAATCAACTGAAGGACATACTGAAGCAGAGAGCAAAGATTGCCTTTAACGAGGATGTTATCGATGATTCTGTTCTTGGACTCTGCGCCGCACTTGCAGCACAGGAGCACGGGGATGCCAGAAGGGCCCTTGACCTTCTCAGAGTTGCAGCGGAGATAGCCGAGAGGGGACATGAGCCAAGAATCACGGAAAAACATGTGAAGGCTGCGAAGAATCAGATAGAGATGGACTGCACCACCGAGGTTATACGCACACTCCCACAGCAGTCAAAGCTTCTGCTTATGGGTATAATCATGAGGGAGATGAGAAGGAACGGTCCGCTAACAACCGGTGAGCTTTACAACATATATCTGGATATGTCCAGAAATATAGGAAACACCGCGCTCACACAGAGAAGAATCACAGACCTGATATCGGAGCTGGACATGCTGGGCATAATCCGGGCGAGTGTTGTCTCGTTCGGCAGAGGCGGGAGGACGAAGAAGATTGAGTCTGCCGTCCCGCTGGAAAGCACACTGGAGCTTCTTCTGCAGGACCCACAGCTGGCGCTTCTCAGGGACTACAGGATAAAGGTGCAGAAGACACTTGCTGTCTGATTTCCCACAACAGGCTGAGCCCCTTCTATGGCATCTCTGTTCTATTTCCCTCATCCTCAGGAGGCGGTGGAGATCTATCAAACTCCGGAGGGGCTGGTAGTTCTTCCTCTTCTTGTTCGTCTTTTCCCTGCTTTTTCTCGAGATATGGAGTGATTGCAAAGTCATACACAAAGGGAACTCCTAGCAAAACTATAATGGAGATTATCAGGTTCGTCACGCTGTTGGACGGTGTTCTTGGTGGAATATGTCCGTTCTCCGTGTAGAGTTTCAGGAGGCCGAACCATGGAATCTCACCTCTGGCAACCCCTTTCACCTCAGAGGGAGGAACCGGGTGATTCAGGCTTATGGAGAACGCCTGGTCGTAAACCGGAGCGTTGGTGGCAGCATTGTCTCCCATCGTTATGTAGCCGCTGTTCGGCTCTGGGCTGTTTCTCAAGATGGTATCGAGATGTATCTCTATCGTTACATTGTAGTATCCGATGTTATAAAGGTAGAGGGTGCCAGAAAGGTCGTACCAGCGATGAATGTATTCATGATTCAGTTCATACGGCTCGATGCTCCAGTTCCCGGGGTAATCCTTCAGAGAAGGGATATCATAGCTGCGCTCTGTGGTCTGATTCAGTTCAAGATAGACTATTGCCCTGTGTATTATTGGAATCTGGTCTCTCTCGCCATTTGGGTAGTAGATGATAACATCACCGTACTCCCCGTATGTCTTATAGTTGCTCTTCACCCCATCGATGTAGGTCTGTATTGAAGCCCTATCCGCCGTCTTTATGAGAACAAGGTCTCCTGTGTCTATAACCCCAATATGGCTGACCGCTGGCTTCCCGGGAATATCGTGCTGCATGCTCCCAGACTCCACGACCACCATCGGCGGCCATATGCCAGAATATGCCAGAAGAATAAGGAGAATAAGCGCAACAATGGCTCCTGCTGTTAGGGCATCCCTTAAAAAGCCTTTAACAGCGGACTCCTGCTCTGACATGTGTACACCTGAAGGTCAATATATACTTATACTTTATCTATTTCCATTCCCAAAGATTAAATATGAGCATTGCATTACCTCCTCGTGATTAAATGAAGGAAGATGATATGAAGCTGGAAGAAAAGATATACATGAAGGCGCTAACTGGAATGGTTCTGGGTGGAACGGCTCTTAAGAACTATCAGAGGGTTGCTGTAATCGGTATGGAGCATATTCTGTGTAGCGCAGCCAGTGCGGCATTGGAAGCCTCTTTTATGCAGGCATCTGGCGGAAATATAGCCCACTTTCTCGCCCAGAAGGGAAGGGTAGAAGAGATGGTTTCTGACATACTGGAGTACGACCCAGAGATCGTTGTTATGCTCTATGCTGAAACTCCCGAGCCCGGCCAGAATAAAGAGCTCTTCCTTGAAACCATGAAGGTGGTGGCTGAGAAGGATATGGAAGCGGACCTGCTGTTCGACCCTGTTACTCTTACTAACGGGGCACTGGATGAGGCTGTTAAAAATCACGAGATTCAGATGCATCTGATGGAGAAAGAGAGCTTTGGCTTCACCATAGACCTTGATAACGGCAGGATTCTGATGAATGTTATTGATATAGAGAATGCGGAGATTATGATGGATGTTATTGAGGAGTACAAACTGACCGTAGAGCATGCTGCCCTTCTCAACAGGGCGCTCAGAGGAAAGACCCTTAAATGGGAGTAAATGGAGGTGAATACATGAGCAAGTGGAGATGTATAGCCTGTGGCTACATCTATGACCCAGAGGTGGGAGACCCGGATAGCGGTATCGAACCTGGTACAGAATTTGAGGATATCCCGGATGACTGGGTCTGTCCTGTCTGCGGTGTGTCCAAGGACATGTTCGAAGAGATAGGCGACTGAAAACGGCACGAAGCGGGCCTATTTGCCCCTTACAGGGACAGGTGATTGGACGGACGAAGATGGCGTATATGAGGGAATAGTATATCGAGTAGTCCGAAGGCCAGTAAAATACGCCCGTGTGGAGATATGGGGCAGTGAACTGCTTGTTATAATGCCTGAAGGAATGAGTGTTGAGGATATATTCCGTAGGAGGGGCGGTCAAATCCTGAAGCGCTTTCATGAGGTGGAGAGGATCCGGAGCGAGGCAAACGGGTTCATCAGTCAGGGGGAGATTAATCTGCTGGACAGGCGTTTTAAGGTGAATTATCGATGCTCGAACGGCAGAAGAGGCGTTGTTCTGGATGAAAAGAAAGAGATTCTGAGCGTCTGTTCTGGCGATGAAGAGAGACTGAAAAAGGTTTTAAAGGATTATCTGAGAGAGAATATTGTACCAATCGTCGAAAAATACTCCGAAAAAACAGGGCTTGAACCGGGAAAGATATACATTCGGGAGCAGAAAACCAGATGGGGGAGCTGTTCTGCCCGCAGAAATCTCAGTTTCAATCTCCGGCTCGTCTTTCTTCCTCCCCTCTTTCTTGAGTACATTGTGGCCCATGAGGTCATGCACCTGAGGCATTTGAATCACAGCCAGCAATTCTGGGAAGAGCTTGCCGATAATTACGGCCATAAAATCCCGGACCGGAAGGAAAAGATGAGGTACTGGTATGTTGCCGAACTGAGCATGGAATCTCTGTTTGGGCCGCTCAGATTGTGTAAAAAACTGGAGGAGATGAGGAAAGACAGAGTACTTGCCAGCACAATCCGTTCCAGACTTGGAGAGTTTAAAGAGGTCTTCTATTCATCCAGTAGCGACTGGTTCTCTGAGCTCTGCTTCTGCATACTGACAGCAAATACATCCGCCGACATGGGCATACGAATCCAGCAGGTCATTTCCCCTGAGGAATTCATGACAATGTCCGAGGAGGAGATCATAGAACGCCTGCACTCTCTCCATGCCAGATTTTATCGGATGAGGGGGCATTACATACACAGCAATCAGCGGCTTGCTCCCATCCTGAAGGAGAAGGTCAGAGAGATTGCGGGCAATCCCGGAGAAAGCGGGTATGAGAGCGAGAAAAAGGCGAGGGAATGGCTGGTTGAGAATGTGAAGGGTTTTGGATACAAGGAGGCCTCCCATTTCCTCCGCAATGTTGGCTACAGAAATCTGGCTATTCTGGATAAGCACATCCTTCGTCTGATGAAGAAGTACGGCCTTATAGATGAGATACCCACAATGACAGCAAAAAGGTATCTGGAGACCGAGAAAAGACTGAGGTCTTTTGGTGATACCGTCGGAATGAGCATGGCCGAGCTTGACCTCTATTTATGGTATATGGCGACGGGGACGGTAAAGAAATAACAACTGCACACTGATGCAAATGTTAATATACCCCTAGCATATTATCTCACCGTGATAGTATGGAACTGAGACTGAACAGAGAGCAGATACTGACCG
>Ga0114934_10002869_pt1 | contig 10913 bp, 10 predicted proteins | sample 4SBtaG_2_FD_99695 | JGI IMG/M metagenome (GOLD analysis project Ga0114934, IMG submission 99695) | Deep subsurface microbial communities from Kolumbo volcano to uncover new lineages of life (NeLLi) - 4SBTROV10_white metaG | ecosystem: Environmental > Aquatic > Marine > Volcanic ...
ACTTCAGCCGTTCTGTAACCTTCGGTTGCATTCGGCTTCACGCGCCAATTCTGCAACTGTTCTGCAAGCTTTTGAATAGGCACAGCCTGCAAACGCTTCAACGGTATACCGGCCACATCTTCTGCCAATAAGGTCTTCAGCAGTTTTTTCGGCAATTGCTTCGCCAATACGGTAATAAGCAGGCTATCAGGCCTTTTTTGCTGCTGTTGCTGCAACCAGTACGGAAAATCCAGATCGGGTAACAAATCAATTGTAATCGACTCACCGGGCCGCCAATAGGAGGAAATCTGCAAAATCACCGGGCCACTCAATCCTCGATGCGTGAACAACATATTTTCCCGGAACACATGGTTTCCAAAACGCACGACAGCCGGCACGGCAATGCCGGATAACGGTGCAAAGCGTTGTTTATCACAATCCTGCCAGGTCAATGGCACTAAACCGGCATGGGTGGGCACAATCGGCAATGAGAACTGAGTTGCAATCTGGTAGCCAAAAGGTGTTGCGCCCATTTTAGGAATCGACAAGCCGCCGCTGGCAATCACGAGAGATTGGCAAACATAACAGCCTTGAGTGGTTTCCAGCCTAAACCCGGATTTTTGTGATGTTATCCTGGTAACCGCCGTATTCAACTGAATTGAAACACCATATTGCCGACATTCACGCAATAACATCGACAAAATATCTTTGGCACTGCGATCACAAAACAATTGTCCATGATCACGCTCATGGTACGGAATGTTATAGCGTTCAACCCAGGCGATAAAATCCCATTGGCTGTAGCGGCTCAGCGCCGACTTACAGAAATGTGGATTACGCGACAGATAATTGTCGGCATCAATGCTCATGTTGGTGAAATTACAGCGACCACCGCCGGACATCAGTATTTTCTTGCCCGCCTTGTTGGCATGATCAAGCACCAAAACCTTACGGCTGCGTTTACTGGCTTCAATCGCGGTCATCAAACCAGAGGCGCCCGCTCCGATAATGATGACATCATACTGAAGCATTAGGCACTTTTTCCATCCAGCGTTTCCCAACGCTGATAAGCCTGTTCCAATGATTGATTGACTTCATTGAGCTCGGCTAGCATGGCACTGACTTTTTCCTGCGATTGTTTGTAAAAATCAGGCTGATTGATAAGCGCATTCAATTCTGCCTGCTGTTTTTCCAGATCCTCGATAATACCCGGCAATTGTTCAAGTTCACGCGCTTCCTTGTAGCTGAGTTTGTTTTCCGACTTGCTTTTGGGTTTTTCTTTCTTTACCCGTACATTCTTTTCCGCCGTCCGTGCCTGTTGTTCGCTTTTTTGTATACGCAACCAATCGGAATAACCGCCGACATATTCATTGACTCGCCCACCGCCTTCAAAAACAAATACATTGGTCACCACATTATCCAGAAATTGCCGGTCATGACTGACTAACAACAACGTGCCTTCGTACTCCACCAGTTTTTGCTCCAAAATCTCCAGGGTTTCCATATCCAGGTCGTTCGTTGGCTCATCCATCACCAGTAAATTAGCCGGTTTGGTAAATAATTTCGCCAGCAGCAAACGATTTTTTTCACCACCGGATAAACTTTTAACGGGCGATCTTGCCCGTGCTGGCGGAAACAGAAAATCAGCCAGATAGGACATAACATGTTTGCGGCCAGCCGGAAAATCAATAAATTCACTGCCTTCCGCCACGGTGTCGGCCACCGATAGATCCGGGTTCAGTTGCTCCCGTAATTGATCGAAATAAGCGATTTTAAGACGCGTACCATGTTCGACCGACCCCGAAGTCGGTTCAAATTGTTTCAGCAACAATTTCAGCAAGGTCGATTTACCGGCGCCATTGGGCCCTAATAAACCGATCTTGTCGCCACGCTCGATACGGCATGAAAAGTCCTGAATAATCACCTTGTCGCCATAAGCGAACGTCATCTGTCTGGCTTCAATGACTTTTTTGCCAGAGGCTTCAGCCTGGGTCAGATTGACCTGTGCCGTGCCCTGCTGATTGCGTCGCTGCGCTCTTTCTGCCCGTAATTTTTGTAATACCCGCACGCGGCCTTCATTACGTGTCCTGCGTGCTTTAATGCCTTGTCGAATCCAGGTTTCTTCCTGGGCCAGCTTTTTATCAAATTCGGCATTTTGCCGCGCTTCTTCTTCCAGAGCGGCGGCTTTTCGGCGTAAATAATCCTGATAATTTCCCGCCCACGACACCAGCTTGCCGCGATCAAGCTCGACAATGCGTGTTGCCAGTTTTTGTAAGAATGCCCGATCATGCGTGACGAATAATACCGCGCCTTTGTAATTTAAAATCTGCTCTTCCAGCCAGGCAATGCTGTCAAAATCCAGATGGTTGGTCGGTTCATCCAATAATAAGACATCAGGTTCGATTACCAACGCCCTGGCCAATGCGACGCGCCGTTTCCAGCCGCCGGACAAAGTATCAACCTTGACATCGGCCGGTAACGCTAATTTTTCCAGAATGGTTTCCACTCGTTGCTGCAAGCCCCAGCCATCCTCGGCTTCCAGTTTTTGTTGAATATCACCCAATTGCGCCAAGGATTGCTCACGGCCATCCATTGCGGTCAATGTGGCGTGATATTGATTGATTAAATCCCCCAAATGTCCTAAGCCACTGGCAACAGCCTGATAAATGGTATCGTCACAATCCAGCTCAGGTGCCTGCTCCAGCCAGGCGATACGCACCTCAGGTTGGCGCCAGACTTCGCCACTGTCGGTCGCAATATGGCCGGCAATAATTTTCATCAAGGTCGATTTTCCCTCGCCATTTCGACCTAATAACCCCACTCTTTCGCCGGGGTCAAGTTGAAATTGAGCATTGTCCAGTAGAGCATGTGTGCCATAGGCCATGGACACTTTATTCAAACGTAATAAAGGCATTATTTTTTAAGATAGGTTCTGATTAAATCCAAAGCGACTACCGTCGCTCGCTGTTGTTTTTGTCCGCTTGTTCCCGTCAGAAAGCGTTCATGGTATCGCTCACCTAAAGGCCCCTTAAGATAACTAAGCAGTTGTTGATTTTCGTCGCTATAAAGCTGTACTAAACACAGGATATTATCCGCCAGGGCCAGCATGGGTTCGGCCAGCTCGCGGGCAACCTCTTTCATGGATTTATTGGCCCGCACACTGTCTAGATCCGGATAGATCTGCGCCTGCCGCAAACAGGGGTAACCGGCAAAACGCGCGCTGATGGCGCCGCAACTGATACTCTCGATGAGCGTTAATTGCAGATTTTTTTGTTGTAAGCTTTCGGCAATCATCGCCTGCAGCGACGTATACTTATCGCCCGTTTCGATACAATACACGCTATCCCTTAAACAGGCGGCCAGGTCATTCACCACCTTACGCCGTTCTGATGCGTGGAAAGCAGCCGGAAACAATAATTTAACTTCAATATCATCGGTCGTAGTGCGAAAACCCAGCCTGACCTTATCCGGCAACGTCAAGCCGGATAATTTCTGCTGGATATCCGATTCACCTAAGCCCAGCAGACGTAAAATAATCAGCGTATCGGGTACGATCTTAATAAAATCATCGCGTAATCGGGGTTGTATGCCATACTTGAACATTTGTTTCATTTCCGCCGGTACGCCGGGCATAAAATAAAACCAACATTGTTTGAATTGAATGGCAAAGCCGGGCGCGGTTCCCCAATGATTATCCAGCCGAACACTGCCCTCAGGCAATAAAGCCTGTTTTATATTGCTGGCCGCCATCTCGCGTTGCCGCTGATTAAAATAAGCCCGAATCTGTGACAGCGCCGCTTCATCCAGCACTAATGGCTTCTGAAAAGCAATGCTGACCGCCTCTGCGGTCAAGTCATCGACGGTAGGGCCGAGACCACCGGTGCAGACACAACAATCGGCACGTTCGGCAATTTCCAGCAACAGGGCTTGCAAATGAGCCAGGTCATCGCCCACCGCACTGTGCCGAATCACCTGAAAGCCCATATCATTCAAGTGCGAAGCCAGCCAGGCTGCATTACTGTCCACAATCTGACCGCTGACGACTTCATCACCCTGGGAAAAAATTTCGACACGTGGTTTCATAGCTGTTGATAGTAAAATGGAAGCATGGCTAAACTCAATACTGTGGTGACCGTCACCGACATGGCGTATAAACCGCTGTCTAATTTGTAACGATCGCAAAAAACAATGCCCAACACCATGCTGGGCATCGATAAATCAAGAATGGCCGCCGCTTTTTCCCGCGACGGTATCGGAAAGCTGTCGGCAATCGCGAATAACAACAGCGGAATAAACAGCATTCTGACCAGGATCACCGGCAACACAAAGGGTATATTTTGAATACGCATAGACGACCAGTTCAACGCCAATCCTAACGAAAACAACATGATGGGCACGACCGCCGCCGACATCTTTTGCAACACGCCCAACAACCAGTCGGGTTCGGGGATATGGTTTTGATTCAACAAAACGGCAATAAAAGCCGCCCAAAATGGCGGTGTATTCAAAAAAGACAAGATAAAGCGGGGTTTATGCGACTCCTGGCCATAATGTCTTGCGATAACCACGCCCAGGGTAAACAATAATGGACTGGCGGAAAAATAATCGAGTTGAATAACCACCGAACGCGCCCATTCGCCAAAAGTCTGCTCCAGAACCGGTAACCCCAAATAGGTTACATTCGGAAAAGCTGAGGCCAGGATGACGGCGCCGGTTTTAGCCGGCGTAAAGTTAAACAGCCGACAAAACATCCAGGCCAACAGTATCCCGCAGAGAACGGCCGTTGCGCCCAACCCCGTAAATGCCAGAGATTGCAGTCCTATATCGGCTGTCCACAATACCTCAATCACCAAGGCCGGCAGGAAAAGATAATAGATCACTGTCGTCAGCACGTTCCGGGTCTGTTCTGCGTTCAAACCACCCGGTTTGATAAAGCGCCAGACCGTTCCCAACAGCATAAGCAGTGCCATTTGTATCAATGTCGTTGTCATGGCGCTATTTTACCATTCACGCTGTTCACAAGTTGCGGTAATATGGACGGTTTTTAAGACTGGTGATTTTTTAATACACATTCAGAAACCCTCTCAATATCCCTTTCTCCTTTTAGGTTTGAGAAATACGCTGAATATGTACGTTTTTTAGATGATTTACATGGAACCCAATATGACAGAGACTTTTATTTCCACAAAACCCATTCCTGTCCGTGAACGCTTGATCATGGCTTTAGATGTACCCAGTATTGAAGAAGCCAAAAAACTGGTTGAAGAACTGGATGATTCCGTTATTTTCTATAAAGTTGGGATGGAATTATTCATGTCTGGCGACTATTTCGGCTTTATAGAATGGCTAAAGGCTCGACATAAAAAAGTTTTTGTCGATTTGAAATTTTTCGATATTTCTGCCACCGTCGGGCGTGCTATCAAAGCCTTGAGCAATAAAGGCGTTGATCTGGCAACGATTCATGGAAACGACGCTATCATGGAAGCGGCGGCCGCTAACAAAGGCGATTTAAAAGTTCTGGCCGTGACCGCCTTGACCAGCCTGGATCGTGGCGACTTAGATGATTTGGGCTTCAAATGTGATGTACGCGAGCTGGTACTGTCCCGTGCAAAACGGGCCTTGCAGATTGGTTGTGATGGTATTGTGTCGTCCGGACTGGAAGTCAAAATGATCCGCCAGGCACTGGCCGATAAACTATTGGTGATTACTCCGGGAATACGGCCGGTCGATAATCGTGAAGAGGATGATCAGAAACGTGTGGTCAGTGTTGAACAAGCGTTTGAAAATGGTGCCGATTATATTGTCGTCGGGCGACCCATTCGAGATGCGGAAAACAGAAAAGCCATGGCTGAAAAAATTCAAAACCAGATTGCAGATGTTTTTGCTTAAAACCTCAGGTTACAGCACCCGCCAATGCGGGTGCAGTAACGAGAAAAGGTATTCCCTATTGAAAAATGGCTTCAAACGAATAGCCACTGGCATCCAGAATCTCTTTCAGCCTTTTTAACCCATCCATCTGAATTTGTCTGACACGTTCACGCGTAACACCCAGCTCATTCGCCACCTGCTCCAGTGTCGCCGACTGATGTCCACATAATCCATAACGACGCACAATCACTTCGCGTTGTTTTTCGGCTAATTGATAGACCCAGTGCGTGACATTGTCCTTGATATTATCTTCCTGTAATTGCTCCGCTGGTGTGGCGATTTTTTCGTCGCTGATAAAATCAACCAGTGGCTTGTCATAATTTTTACCACCTGCAACATCCATTGATCTCACCCGTTCATTCAGTTTCAACATTTTGCTGACAGTTTGAACCGGTTTATCCATATAAGCGGCAATTTCTTCTTCCGACGGCTCATGATCCAATTCCTGCGCCAAAGCCCGCTGTGCCTTTAAATAACCATTCATTTCTTTCACAATATGAATCGGTAAGCGAATCGTGCGGGTCTGATTCATGATAGCGCGTTCGATGGTTTGACGAATCCACCACGTTGCATAGGTTGAAAACCGAAATCCTTTCTCGGGGTCAAATTTCTCGACCGCACGAATCAAGCCCAGATTCCCCTCTTCGATCAAATCCAAAAGTGGCAATCCTCGGTTTAAATAGCGTTTTGAGATTTTAACCACCAATCTTAGATTACTTTCGATCATAATCTTGCGGGCAGCCTCATCGCCCTGCAAAACGCGCCGCCCATAAACCTTTTCCTCATCGGCGGACAATAACTTCGATTTACTCAACGCATTTAAATAAGAGCGCGTTGCATCGAAAGCACTATCATTGACACTATCATCAATAACCTCTTCTTTTACCTCAGCCTGTTTAGCCCCTGCCATCAAATCAAAAACATTGACCTCAGGAACGACTGTCGCATTTTCACTTGAAAAATCAATCACTTCGCTTGTCATAAAACACCCCCTGAAATGGCCTTAGCCACCTTTGATATTATTTGTCAGGTAAATACCGCAATGGATTTACCGGATTGCCTTTTTTTCTAATCTCAAAATGCAACGAAGGTTTTCCCCCTCGTTTTCGCCCGACTTCGGCAACTACCTGTCCCTTTTTAACGTACTGCCCTTCCTTAACCAGTAATCGACGATTATTGGCGTAAGCACTCAGGTAAATGGTATTGTGTCGAATGATGAGTAAATTTCCGTATCCGACCAAACCTTTTCCACTATAAGCCACTTTCCCGGAAGCCGCTGCTCTGACTTTTTGCCCGGGTTTTCCGCTAATATCGATTCCTTTGTTCTGGGTTTGAGAAAAAGATTTAACAATCTTCCCTCTTAACGGCCACTGCCAAGTTAACTTTAACAGTTTTTTGTTAACGTATGATAAAGAAGGATTTTTCTGTGATTGACTTCGCGTTTTATGAGGGGGTTTGTGTTTTTTATGTGATTGATATCGCGTTTTTTGTTTACGATGAAAAGCGGCCGCTGACCTTCTTCGGCCATCAAACAATTTTATGACCTCGCCGACCTCCAGCCTATAGGGTGATTTCAGCCTGTTCCATGTTGCCAGTTTCCGATAACCGTAGCCTGAACGCCGACCGATCGCATACAGCGTATCACCTTTATGGACAACATAATATTTTTGCGTTTTCGGAATATCTCGCGCATAACTTCTGACTGGCGCATAATGTCTGCCGCCACAGGCCGTTAATAAGGCGAGAATAAGGAACGTGAATGAAATAAATTCAGCAATATGAACGTTCCTTTGTAATGCTGCAATCAAGCGGGCCAATGGATTTACCCTAACAAAACTTTTTTAGCCTGATTGATTTGTGCTGCCAGAAAATCGGAACCGCCCCGATCAGGGTGAAGTTTTTGCATTAATTTTCGATGGGCTTGAATAATGTCCTCCTCGCTAGCGCCAGGTTTTAAGCCTAAAATCTCATAAGCCTGTGCGCGGCTCATCTTTGCATCTCCCATATTGCTTTGTTTACCGTCCGATTGAGCCGAACTGCGTTGCGTATAAAACCATAGCCATAATCGTTGCAATTGCGGCGCATAACGCAACAGAACTGGCAACATCCTGGACAATCCGGCCACCACCACACTCGCCGCGGCTATCAGCCAATTCAGCTTCCCCGTCAGTGCCAGCACGATAAAAAGTCCGGCCAGAATGATCAAACCACTTTTTCTTATCGCTTTGACAACCTCATGTGCCGGTGTTTTCAAAAACCATCGCATCAGATAAAAAATCATTGCCAACACGATAACGAACAACACAACCCGAATCATAATTCTCCTTCCAGTATATTTCCCACATTCAAAAAATAATGTCAGACTTCATCATTCAACGCGCCGTTCATTCAATGCACATAAATATTGATTGAATGTATTAAACGCCTTGTGAATAATTTTGGAATGCATCATTTCAATATCAATAAGCTTAGATGCCAAATAAAATTTTATGCTATTCGGCGATGCATGCCATTCCTGACTGATTCGTGTTTTATTACCTTCAGCTTTCCATACCCAGATTCCATAGCCTAAAAAATCTCCCGCATAAAATTCCACATGTAACCGTTCTAAATCCTTGATGGCGACTGTTCTAGCGTAAAACTGAACATCAAAAAAGCTATGAACCGTAATTTTGACGCATCCCCCCACTTGTGTAATCGGTTGATCACCAATAATTTCAGATTCCCACAAAGTATTCCACCAGCCACCATGACCACTGACGGCTTGAATCATCGCCTGATACACCGTCTCTAAATCACCTTGAATCAAGGCTTCATCAAATGTATTAAATTGAGTCATTTCCAAATTCATGATACTGATCATCTATCTGCGCCTATGCTAACGCAAGCACCCGTTTAAAAATACAGCCATTTTCATTTTTACAGATTTTTTAAAGACAGCTCACAACAGAATACGGATAATAAGGACTTTTAACGCACAGGTTTAACAGATTAGCATGCAAAAAAGCGCCACCCCGGTACTCGGATTTGCAGCCTATAGTGGAACAGGTAAAACGACCTTGTTGACCCAGTTAATCCCACGTTTAACGCAATCTGGCATTAACATAGGCATTATCAAACACAGCCATCATGATTTTGAAATCGACAAGCCCGGCAAAGACAGTTATCGGCTAAGGAAAGCGGGGGCTTCACCGGTGATGCTGGTATCAAACCACCGTCGCGCCATCATTACCGAATTTAGCACGGTTCAAGAACCTAAACTACAGGACCAACTCGACGCATTTGAGCAAAACAGTGTCGACTTGATTCTGGTTGAAGGTTTCAAGGCCGAAAAATTCCCCAAAATTGAAATCTACAGAACCGAGCTGAACAAACCCTTACTTTATCCAGACGATGACAGCATCATTGCCGTTGCCAGCGACACGCCCCTGCCGCTGCCTGCCCACGTCACAGCATTGGATTTAAACAATGCTCCACAAATCCATAATTTCGTTCTTCAGTTTATGGATAAAAGCATATGAAAGACCTCTGTTTAAGCCACGAAAGCACATTATTAACCCTGGAACAGGCATTGCTGCAAGTCAAGCATAGCCTGAGCCCTATCACGGCCTGTGAAAGCATTGAATTGAAACACGCCTTAGGCCGCGTATTGGCAGAAACCATCCATGCTCCCATTGATGTACCGGGCGCAGATGTCTCAGCCATGGATGGGTATGCCTTTTCCAGCCGGGATATTATTCAAGCCAGCCACCCCATCCAACTTAAACCAATCGGTGTATCCTGGGCGGGTAAGCCTTATCCAGAATCAATCAATCCGGGTGAATGCGTGCGTATATTTACGGGCGCGGTGATTCCGGAAGGTGCCGACAGCGTGATCATGCAAGAACAGGTTGAATACCAGCAGGCGTGCATTAAATTTCCGGCTGACTGTCCAGCCAAATGCTTTATCCGCCGCCAGGGCAGCGACATCAAGCGCGGCCAGGTCGTATTGCAAAAAAACCGCCGACTCAGCCCGGTCGATTGCGCATTACTGGCTTCGGTCGGTATTTATGCGGTTCAGGTAAGACGCAAAATCCGCGTCGCTTATTTTTCCACCGGCGACGAATTAAAATCGCCAGGCCAAGCGCTTGAAAACGGCCAGATTTATAACAGTAATCGCTATGCCCTACAGGGTCTGCTCAACAATCCGCACTTAAGTGTCAGCGACTTGGGCTGCTTCCCGGATGATAAACAGATTATACAAACACACATAAGGCAAGCCGCACAAGATTTTGATGTGCTCATCAGCACCGGGGGCGCATCGGTTGGCGATGCCGATTTTATTGCCGATATACTGGCCCGCGAAGGACAGATAAATTTCTGGAAACTGGCGATAAAACCGGGAAAGCCGCTGGCTTTCGGTCAATTCGGCGCATGCTATTTTTTTGCCTTGCCTGGCAACGTCGTTTCGGCCATCGTCACGTTTGAAAAAGTCATCCAGCCCGCCTTGGCCTGGTTATCGGGGCTAGAGGCCGGAAAACCTTTACGTCTAAGCGCAACACTGCAAGCCGATTTAAAAAAAATTCCGGGGCGCCTGGAATTTCAACGTGGTATTTTTCATCAGAATGCATCGGGCGATTTCCATGTCTGTCCTGCCGATGGTCAAGACTCACATCAGCTCGGTGCATTGAGCCATGCGAACTGCTATATCGTTCTGGAAGCGGATGTGACAGGTGTAAAAAAAGGCGAACGCGTCACCATTGAACCGTTCTCAACCTGGATTTGAAAGCCGTTTCAGGAACATCTACTTTGCACTGTTTCAATCACGATGAGCCATAATCGTGATTGAAACAGTGCATACGAAGACTATTAATAACTTCCCGTAACTACTCAGCGTGTTTGGAGCTGAAGGCATAGGCTATTGATTTATAAGGACGCGTAAATACGTCCCTGTAAACTCTGCTGCAACGTCCTGTTGCAGAAGCCTGATAAATCAACAGCCTATGCCCACAGAAGAATTTACGCTG
>Ga0114934_10002870_pt1 | contig 10913 bp, 5 predicted proteins | sample 4SBtaG_2_FD_99695 | JGI IMG/M metagenome (GOLD analysis project Ga0114934, IMG submission 99695) | Deep subsurface microbial communities from Kolumbo volcano to uncover new lineages of life (NeLLi) - 4SBTROV10_white metaG | ecosystem: Environmental > Aquatic > Marine > Volcanic ...
AACCATCTTTGGCGATGGATCCTCCTCGGGCGGCGGGTTGATGGACAAGCTGATCGGAGCGGGCAAGCGGATCCTCACCGGCGAGAGTCTCTTCATGACCGTCTTCGGCAACAGTGGTCAGGGGAAGCGCCACGTCGCCTTCGCCGCGCCCTACCCCGGCAAGATCGTCGCCATGGACCTTGCCAAGCTCGGCGGAACCCTCATCTGCCAGAAGGACGCCTTCCTGTGCGCCGCCAAGGGCGTCTCGGTAGGCATCGCCTTCCAGAAGAAAGTCGGCGTCGCCCTGTTCGGCGGCGAGGGGTTCATCATGGAGAAGCTCGAGGGGGACGGGTTAGCCTTTGTCAACGCGGGCGGCACCATCGTCGAGAAGGATCTCGGCCCCGGCGAGACCCTGCGCGTCGACACCGGCTGCATCGTTGCCCTCATGCCCTCAGTCAACTACGACATCCAGTTCGTCGGCGGCATCAAGTCAGCCATTTTCGGCGGCGAGGGGTTCTTCTTCGCCACCCTCACCGGGCCGGGCCGCGTGTGGCTTCAGTCGCTTCCCTTCAGCCGTCTCGCCGGACGCATCTGGGCGGCAGCCCCCCAGGCCGGCGGCAAGGACAAGGGCGAGGGCTCCCTGCTTGGCACCCTGGGCGGCATCGGCGGCATCTTCGACGGGAGCTGACGAGACAACTCGGAAGCGCGCTTCCGGCACAAAGTTCGCCGGGTGCGCGCTCCGTTTTTTTAGGAAACGCAGTACCTGAGGAACGGACTTGCTACATTGATACAATGAGATTTGGGATAGATCTCAAGGAGGTTCCATGAAGCTCGATCGACGCGAGTTCGCCAGGTTGTCCGCTCTGGCCGCCGCTGCTGCCGCGCTTCCCTCCACGCGTCTCTTCGCGGCGGACGAGGCGGGCCGGTTCACGGGGATCCGAAGCGGCGTCGGCACCTTTGTGGCTCAGGGCGGGACCATCGGCTGGCTGATGACACCCGATGCCGCCATCGTGGTCGACGCCCAGATGCCGAAGACGGCGCCAGCCTGCGTGGCGGGCCTAAAAGAGAGGGGAAAACCTCCCTTCGACGCCCTCATCAATACCCACCATCACGGGGACCACACCGGCGGCAACGGCGTTTTTCGCCCCGTGGTCCGCCACATCGTGGCCCAGGAGAACGTCCCCGGGCTGCAGAAGGCAGCCGCCGAGCGGCGTGGCAATTTGAACGAGCAAACCTATGCGGACGTCACCTTCGCCAACAGCTGGCAGCTCGACCTCGGCCGAGAGAAGGTCCACGCAGAGTTCCGCGGGCCGGCCCACACCGGCGGCGACGCCACGGTTCACTTCGTCAACGCCAACGTCGTCCACGTCGGGGACCTCGTCTTCAACCGCTGGTACCCCTTCATCGACCTGCCCAGCGGCGCCAGCGTGCGTGGCTGGATCTCGGCGCTCGAGGCGATCCATGCCCGGTTCGACGACGATACCGTCTTCATCTTCGGCCACGGAAGCTCTCGCTTCGGCATCACCGGCAAGCGCCAGGACCTGCTGGTCCAGCGAGACTTCTTTGCGGCCCTGCTCGAGCACGTGGAGAACGGGCTCAAGGCCGGCGAGAGCCGGCAGCGGATCACCACGGCGACCTCACTCCCCGGGTTCTCGGATCATACGAGCCCGGGCTCGTTCCTGTCGCTACCGAAGTGTCTCGCCGCCGCCTACGACGAGCTCACCGCGAAGAGCGGCTGACCCGGCTCCTCCCGTCGCCACGGGCCGGGCGCGCTGCGCACCACCACTCAACCGGCGATGTCACTGCGACAAGCGAAGCAACGAAGCAATCTCTGGAGCGCGCTTCGTCCTTCCGCCCCTCCACCCGAGATTGCCGCGTCACGGCCCTTCGGGGCGTTCCTCTCGACTAACAAGAATTGCCAATCGCGGGGAGGGTGCGAGATATGCGGGTTAGCCCGCATATCTCACCGATTTTCGTGGCGAGACCGGGGAGATGCCTGTCAGTGTGGGCTTTCGACCAAGGTGGCGCCGAGGCGTGCTTGCAGCACGTCGCAGACGCCGCCGCTGGGCGAAAGGCTGCAATGATGGGCATATCTCCGGCCGCAGCAGGAAGGGTGTCAGAAATGCGGGCTAGCGGCGCCCTGCGCCTCCACTCCCGCTGCCGATAACGATTCCGGCCGATCCCATCTTCACCCCCTCACCACGCTCCCCGCCTTGGATCGTTGGGGATGTCTGCAAACAGTACGTCGACCGCCCGCGCCAGCTGGGTGTCGTGACTTGCCGAGGTGTCCTCCGCCGGAGGTTCCGCAACCGTGACGTCCGGCACCGCGCCGTGATGCTCCATGTTGACGCCTGTTCCAGCCACGTACCAGCCGCGCAACGGCAGGCGGACCCAGGCCCCGTTGAGCAGCGTCATCCCGCCCGTTGAAATGACGGCGCCGAAGGTAGGCGTGCCGACCAGCGGGCCGCGCTTCAGGCTCTTGAAGGCGTGCGAGAAGATCTCGGCGTTGGAGTAGGACTCCTCGTTGCAGAGGGCGACGGCCGGCCGCGTCCAGGCCGCCAGGGGAAGCCTCCCCTGCGGGTACGCCCTGGTCCCGGCGTCGCCGTCGCGCGGGATGGTGAACGCATGCCGCCGCACGTCGAGGACGGCCATCAGGTAATCCGTCGTCCAGCCGCCCCCGTTGGAGCGAACGTCGATGATCAGCCCCTGCTTGCCGTGCGCCGCCGCGTAGAGGTTGCGCTCGAACTCCTCGAAGGAGGGAATGTTCATCCCCTGAATGTGAATGTAGCCGAGCTTACCGCCGGAGAGGTCTTCTACCAGCTTGCGCCGCTGCCGCACCCACTGCTCGTACCTGAGCTGCCGTTCGGCCCGCCAGCCGACCGGGATCACGACCGCCGTACGGCGCGCCCCGCCCTTCTCCTGGATAGAAAGCTGTAGCCGCCGCCCAACGGCGTCCACGAAGAGGCCGTAGACGTTGGTCTGCGCTCCCACCGCCCGGCCGCCCACGGCCAGGATCCGATCGCCCGCCTTCAGGTTGACGTCCACCCGCGTCGCCGGTGAGTCCGCCAATACCTCGCGGACGCGGATGCCGGGACCGCCCGCCGACGGGTCGAAGAGCGCGCCGATGAAGCCGGTCTGATCGCCCCGCGGGCCGCGAGCGGCCGGCCCCCGGTTCGTGTAGTAGCCCATGTGCGATGCGTTGAGCTCACCGAGCATCAGGTTGACGAGATCGGAGAAGTCCTTCTCGTCCATACCCGGCCGCAACCACCGGCCGTACTTCTCGCGCTGGGCCGGCCAATCCACGCCGTGAAACTGCGGGTCATAGAACCATTGATCCAAGGCCCTCCACGCTTCGTCGAATACCTGGCGGTGCTCGGCGTCGCGATCCACCTCGAACCGCGCGGTGAACGGAACCGGGTCGCCCGGCTTGCCCTTCAAGCTGACGCGGCCGATCCGGCCCTTGCCATCGAGATAGAAGACGAACTTGGACTTGGCCCCAAGCTGTACCGCCTCGGGCTCCTTCCCGCCCTTGGTCAGCCGCTTGAGGTCCTTGCCGTCGTAGCGGATCGAGTAGAGGTCCCGCTCCCCCTCCGGCTCCGCGGTGAACACCAGCCGCTTGCCGTCCCGGGTCACGCCGGGAGAGTCCTCGTCCCCCTTCAGGTCGGTGATGGCACGGGCGCGCGCCCACAGCCGGTCGAAGTCGATCCGGACCTGCGGTAACTTTTCGGCCGCCGCCTTCCCGGATTTCGCCTTCTTCCCCGCCGCGTTTTCCGCCTTCGTCCCGCCGGCGTCCGCCTCCTTCTTCGGCTTCTTCTTGCCCTGCGCTTCGAAATAGCGCAGCCAGTTTTCGGCTGTCCGCTGATCATCCTTGTGGGTCAGCCAGACGCCCCAGATGTCCATCGTGTCGGCGTGCCGCTTCGACAGCCACACCAGCCGCTTGCCATCCGGCGACCAGTGCGGTGACACGTCCTCGTCGGGATGCCGGCTGACGTTGTAAGGCTTTCCACCTGCGGCGCTGATGATCCAGACATCCGTGTTGTACTCCATGTCCGGGATCGAGTAGGCAATCCACTTGCCGTCCGGCGACCAGTCATAGTCCGGCGCCTGCCAATGCTTCAGCAGGACTTTCGGGTTCGTGCCGTCGGCATTCATGACGACCAGGTCGCCCTTGCCGCGGATGAAAGCGATCCGCTTGCCATCCGGCGAGAAACGGCCCGCGTGCTCGGCGGCGGCATCGTCGGTGAGCCGCGCGATCGGAAACTCGAGGCCATCCAGCCAGCCGGCATTCGCGTCCGCAGGACGGGCGAGGTAGAGGTCCTCGTTCCCCGCCCGGTCGGAGGTGAAGAGCAGCGTCTTGCCGTCCGGCGACCAGGCGACGTCCTTCTCCCGTGCCGGCGTGGCCGTAATCCGGACGGTCGGCGGCTTGGCCAGCGCCTGCGCCTCCTTGGACCGCACCGCGGTCAGGAAGATCTCGCCGTGCACAACGAACGCGGCCAGCTTGCCGTCCGGGCTCACGGCGAGCTCATCCGCGCCCGAGCTCTTCTTGAGGTGCTCCACCTCCGGCCGGATCAGGTCCGCCGGTGCGTCGATCTTCAACCGAACCGGTGCTCCGCCCTTCGCTGGGACCGTCCAGATCCCGTCCTCGAACTCGTATGCGACCAGCCGGCCGTCAGCCGAGCAGCGCGGTGCGCGCACGTCGGAGCCGTGGTGGCGGGTGAGCTGGCGAACCTCGCCGGTCACGATATTCATGGCGAACACGTTCTTCCGCCCGGAACGCGCGGAGAGAAAGATAAGGGTGTGTCCGTCCGCCCAGCTCGGCAGATCGTCGTCCCCGTCGAAATGGCTCAGCTGTACGTCGTCCCCGTCCGCCGTGTGCAGCCACAGCTCCCGGTTGGCGGCGCCGCGGTAGCCCCGCCGCCACCACTTGGTGGCGCCGCGGACGAAGGCGAGGTCGAAGCCGTTGGGCGAGTATGCCGCCCACTGACCGAGCTCCGGCTGCACGAGCTGCGGTGTGCCGCCGTCCACCGGCACCGTGTAGATCCCCGCCATCCAGCGCACCGACTCGTCTCGCCGGGAAACGAAGAGCACCGCCCTGCCTTCGGGGGTGAAGTCCACCGGCACGTCGCCCAACGAGGCGAAGGTCAGCCGCGTCGGCGGCGCGCTGCCGTCCGCCGGCATGATGAAGACGTCGTTGTTGCCGAAGCGATCCGAGGCGAAGGCGAGCCACCGTCCGTCCCGAGACCAGACCGGGAACCGCTCCGCGGCCGGGTTGGCGGTGACCCGCCGCGCCTCGCCGCCGCCAGCGTCGACCAGCCAGAGGTCGCCCTGCCACGAAAAGGCGATTTGGGTACCGTCCGGCGAAGGCGCCGGTTGCCGGGCGAAGCGGACCTCGACGGCCGCCGCAGGCAGAACCGCCATGAGCGGGATCAGGGTCCAGAGGAATGTTTTTCCAAGGCGCATCAGTACCTCCCGGTTTATCCAACTCATCACCTAAGTCCGGCGAAGATGGTGAGATTATACTTGCTCCACCGCCAAGCAAGCGCGCACGTCTCGACACGCCTTGCAGGTTACGGGAGTAGAGAAACCCATTGCGTAAGCCCGCGTATTCACTCTTGGAAGGAGACCCGCCATGCGCACGAAGCTTTCAGCGATCGTCCTCGTCACACTCCTCGCCGCAGGGGCCGTCACCGCCGGCGCTCCCCCTGCAGGGGACCCGTTCCTGTGGCTCGAGAAGGTCGATGGGTCGAAGCCGCTCTCATGGGTGAAGCAGCAGGACGCGGCAACTTCCACGGTACTCGAAGCGGTGCCCGAGTTCGCCCCGATCCACGAGAAAATCCTCGCCATCTACAACTCCAAAGACCGGATCCCCTACCCGGCCATTCGTGGCCGCTACGTCTACAACTTCTGGCAGGACGCCAACCACGTGCAGGGCATCTGGCGCCGCACCACCGTGGACGACTATGCAACGGCGCAGCCCCACTGGGAGACCGTCCTCGACGTGGATGCGTTGGACAGGCAGGAGGGCAAAAACTGGGTGTGGAAGGGCGCCGACTGCCTGGAGCCGGAGGAGCGGCTGTGCATGGTGGCGCTCTCCCCCGGCGGCAAGGACGCGGCCGTCTACCGGGAGTTCGATACCCAGGAGAAAGCGTTCATCCCGCACGGTTTCCAGCTTGCCGAGGCCAAGTCAAACGTCAGCTGGAAGGACGCCAACACGCTCTGGGTGGGCACCGACTTCGGCGAGGGATCCCTGACAACATCGGGCTATCCACGGATCGCCAAGGAGTGGAAACGCGGCACCCCGCTCGCCGCCAGCCGCACCGTCCTCGAGGGTTCGGCGAAGGACGTTGCCGACGGTGTGTACACCGAGTACGAACCCGAGGGGCGTTATTACATCGGCCGCAAGGGGCACGCCTTCTTCAGCGGTGAAACCTTCCTGGTCCTCGGCGGCAGGCTGGTCAAGCTTGAGATCCCGGACGACGCCCGCTTACGCGGCTTCTTCAAGAACCAGATGCTCGTCTCCCTGCGCTCGGCCTGGACCGTTGGCGGGCAGACCTACCCTCAGGGTGCTCTGCTGGCCATCGATCTCGACCACTTCCTGCAGGGCGGCCGCCGCTTCACGGTGCTCTTCACCCCGACTGATAGAACCTCCCTGAACCAGGTGACGTGGACCCGCAACCACATGCTCATCACCGTCCTCGACAACGTCCACAGCCGCCTCTACGGCCTCCGCTTCGCCGCCGGGAAGTGGTCGAAGAAGGAGATCCCGTTCCCCGGCCTCGGCACGGCGCGAGTGGTGACGACCAGCACTCTTGACGACACCTACTTCTTCACCTACACCGACTTCTTGACGCCGTCGACCCTTTACCTTTCGGCCAATGGCGCAGCTCCCAAAATGGTCAAGACCTCGCCGGCCTTCTTCGACGCCACCGGCATGCGGGTCGCGCAGCACCAGGCGACGTCGAAGGACGGGACGAAGATCCCGTATTTCGTGGTCACGCCGAAGGGCTTCAAGGCCGACGGCAAGAATCCGACCGTGCTCTACGGCTACGGCGGATTCGAGGTCTCCCTCCTGCCCCACTACAGCGCCACCGTCGGCAGCGCCTGGCTCGAGCGCGGCGGGGTCTACGTGCTGGCCAACATCCGCGGCGGCGGCGAGTTCGGTCCGCGCTGGCACCGGGCCGCCCTCAAGGCGAACCGGCACAAGGCCTTCGAGGACTTTATCGCCGTCGCCGAGGACCTGATCGCCCGCAAGATCAGTTCTCCCCGCCACCTGGGGATCATGGGCGGCTCCAACGGCGGTCTCCTGGTCGGCGCCGCCTTCACCAAGCGGCCCGAGCTCTTCAACGCGGTAGCCTGCCAGGTACCGCTGCTGGACATGCGCCGCTACACCAAGATCGGCGCCGGCGCGAGCTGGATTGCCGAGTACGGCGACCCGGACAAGCCGGCCGACTGGGCGTACATGAAGACCTGGTCGCCCTACCAGAACTTGAAGAAGGGCGTGAAGTACCCGCGCGTCTTCTTCTACACCTCGACGGCCGACGATCGCGTCGGCCCGGCCCACGCCCGCAAGATGGCCGCGAAGATGGAGGCCATGGGCGACCCCGTCTATTTCTACGAAAACACCGAGGGCGGCCACAGCGCCGGCGCCAACCTCAAGCAGGCGGCCCACATGTGGGCCCTCTCCTACGTCTACCTGTGGAAGATGCTGAGGTAGCGAGAAAGACGAACCCAAGGCCGAGCGCTGCCATGGTACGGTGGGCGGGCGCTGTCCGGAGGCAGCTCTTGAGCTCGAGAATCCACCACAGGGCCTGCAATCTGTGCGAGGCGATCTGTGGCCTCGTGATCCGCGTCGAGAATGGCGACATCGTCGACCTGCGCGGCGATCCCGACGATCCGCTAAGCCGCGGCCACGTCTGCCCCAAGGCGGTCGCTCTCCAGGACATCTACCGGGATCCCGACCGCCTGCGGCATCCCCTGCGCCGGACGCCCGGCGGCGAGTGGGTCCGCCTGGGTTGGGACGAGGCCTTCGACGAGGTGGCCGGCCGGCTCCGCGAGGTTCAGCGTCGGCACGGGCGGAACGCCGTCGGCATCTTCCTCGGCAATCCCAACGTGCACAACTACGGTTCGCTCCTCTTTGGGCCGCCTCTGCTGCGAGCCCTGAAGACTCAGAACCGCTTCTCCGCCACGTCGGTGGATCAGCTGCCCCACCATCTCGCCGCCCGGGAAATGTTCGGCCACCAGCTCCTGCTGCCGGTCCCGGACATCGACCGCACGAGCTTCTTCCTCGTCATGGGGGCCAACCCGCTGGCGTCGAACGGGAGCATGATGACGGCGCCCGGCTTCCGCCGGCGCCTGCAGAGGCTCCTCGCCCGGGGCGGCCGCCTGGTGGTGGTCGATCCGCGCCGCACCGAGACCGCGCGGGTAGCCGACACCCACCTCTTCATCCGGCCCGGAACCGACGCCCTGCTGCTGATGGCTCTCCTCTCCGTGATCTTCGCCGAGGGACTGGAAGACCTCGGCCGCCTCGACGAGCACTGTGATTCCCTGGCGGAGCTTCGATCGGCGGTGGCGCCGTTCTCGCCCGAGCGGGTCGCGGGAGCCACCGGGATCGATCCCGAAACCATCCGCCGGCTGGCGCGGGACTTCGCGTCCTCCCCGACGGCCGCGTGCTACGGGCGATTCGGTCTCTCGACGCAGGAGCTCGGGGGTAGTTGCCTGTGGCTGGTGAACGCGCTGAATATCGTGAGCGGCAACCTCGACCGGCCCGGCGGCGTGCTCTTCACCCGCCCCGCGGTCGACGTCCTGGCGCGTACCGGCCGGGGACGGCACGGCCGCTGGAAGAGCCGCGTGCGCGGGCTGCCGGAGTTCGGCGGGGAGCTGCCCGTGGCCGTGCTGGCCGAGGAGATTCTCACCGAAGGCAAAGGTCAGATCCGTGCCCTGATCACGTCCGCGGGCAACCCGGTGCTGTCGACCCCCAACGGCCGTCAGCTCGATCGGGCCCTCGCCCAGCTCGACTTCATGGTTTCGATCGACTACTACCTGAACGAAACGACGCGGCACGCCGACATCATCCTTCCGCCCACCAGTGCGCTCGAGCACGATCACTACGACCTGGTGTTCAACCTGCTGGCCGTCCGCAACGTGGCCAGGTACTCCCCGCCTCTCTTCGAACCCGGGCCCGACGCCCGCCACGACTGGCAGATCCTGTCCGAGCTCCAGCGTCGCCTCGACGACTCGCCACTCCCGGCCCGCCTTCGCAACCGCCTCACGGCCCGCCTGGGACCCCGCGCCCTGCTCGCCTGGGGCCTCCGCATGGGACCGTACGGTCGGGGCCTCCGCCCGTTTGGGCACGGCCTCACGCTGAAGGCGGTGGAGAGGGCGAAGCACGGTCTCGACCTCGGGCCGCTGGAGCCTCGCCTGCCCGATCTGCTGCCGACGCCCGGCCGACGGATCGAGCTCGCCCCGCCGCTCTTCCTCGCCAACCTGCCCCGCCTGGAGACGCTGCGAGCGGCCCCTCCGGGCCCGGACGAGCTGCTCCTCGTGGGGCGCCGCCACCTGCGCAGCAACAACTCCTGGATGCACAACTTCCCCCGCCTGGTGCGCGGCAAGGAACGCTGCACCCTGCTGATGAACCCGGCCGACGCTGCGCGCCGGGGTCTCGAGGACGGGCGCCCGGTCGAGGTCGTCTCGGCCACCGGCCGGGTGGTCTTACCCCTCGAGATCAGCGACGAGATGATGCCCGGCGTGGTGAGCCTGCCCCATGGCTGGGGCCACGACCGCCCGGGCATCCGCCTTTCGGTGGCGGCGCAACACCCCGGGGCGAGCGTGAACGATCTCACCGATGACCGGCGGGTGGATCCTCTGTGCGGCACGGCCGCCTTCAGCGCCCTCCCGGTCAGGGTGCTGAAGGCCGAAAGGAGGCGGGACGGTGACAGCTCCTGAACGGACGAGGATCGAGGTACGGATCGGCCGCCGGGGCTTTCTGGGCGTCGAGACCGTAGCCGGGGAGGAGGATCTCTCCGGGCCGCTTTTCGCCGTCAACCTCCTCGACCGCCGCCGACCCTGGGCGTACGAGCTCTACGGCCTCCTGGTGGTCCGATCGGTGTTGAAGAGCGGCGCTCGGATCGTCTTCAAGGGGCATCGCCGGCGAGTGCTGCTCGGCGACCCGGCCGATGCGCGCGAGACCCTGCTCATCGTTCGCTACCCGGCCCCGGAGGCCTTCCTGAACATGGTGCGCCGGCCCTACTTCGCCGCCATGAGCCTCTTCCGCAGAGTCGGGCTCGGCGACTTTCACTTCGGCTTCATCCGAAGCTTGGTCACCGGCCCCGAGGTCCCGGCGCGACCCCGGCCGTACACCGGCGACAACGCATACCTGTTGTCGACCCTGCGCGGCGACGCTGCCGGGCTTGCCGAGGCCGGCCGGAGGCCGACCGGAGAGCCCTTCTTCGCCGGCAGGACGATTGCCGCCCTGTGCGCCCGCCGCGCCGGCGAAACGGCAGCCCGGCCGACGAGGTTGGCCCCGCCCCTGGGCTGGAGTGCCATCCTCCTCCACGAAGGGCTCGAGGCGGAGCTCGAAGAGCTCGCGCGCGGCCGCCTGGCGGGCCTTGTTGCCGACGCCGAACGCGCCACCTGCGTTCTCTATCGCCGGAAGATCTAGCCCGCATTTCTCACACACTTCTGTCGCGAGGCCGGAGAGGTGCCTGTCGGCATGATGTTTCGACCCAGGCGGCGCTAGGGACCTCGCGCACCGCCCGCAGGGCGGTCGGACCAATAGGTCCGAGGCCCCGCAGGGGCCGGCGTGGGCATTGGCGTGCTCGAAGCACGTCGTAGGCGGCGCCGCCGCGAGAAACGCCGTGCCGACGGGCGCCTCCGCGCCCTTGCGACGAAAGCCTGTGAGATATGCGGGCTAAACCACTCACTAGATTTCGCGGGTT
>Ga0114934_10002871_pt1 | contig 10911 bp, 7 predicted proteins | sample 4SBtaG_2_FD_99695 | JGI IMG/M metagenome (GOLD analysis project Ga0114934, IMG submission 99695) | Deep subsurface microbial communities from Kolumbo volcano to uncover new lineages of life (NeLLi) - 4SBTROV10_white metaG | ecosystem: Environmental > Aquatic > Marine > Volcanic ...
AAATACTTTTTGGTTTTAACGTAATAAAAAAAGCGTGAGCTTTCAACCGAAAATAGGAGATTTAAATTTTCTAAACGCAGAAAAAAAATTACTCAACTGAAATGGAATATTTTGAAAAAAATTAGGGAAATAAGAATAAGGGAGATTGATTGAAATTGAAGAAATGAAGAAGAAATTAGAAAAATAATTCTGGAAAGATGTTGAATTAAAAATGAAAACCTTATAACCTAAGTTTTAATCCCATACAGTAGGTGTTGAAATGAAATCTATTTTTTTGCATATTTTAAATGAGATTTAAATATTTGATCATAATTAGTTTTAATAAAATTATTTTGTGTTTTTACTCTTTTATTGGCATTAAAGTACATCACAACTAAAATAATTGAAAAAATAAATAAAATAAAAATAAAACCAATTTTTGATCCATTTGAGATAATTCCTAAACTAAGGATTATGGACAATCCTGAAAAAAACAAGGCAAATAGTGCAATAATTAAAATTCTATTTTGGAGCAACATATTTTCATTGAATAAAGTTTTATCATGATTTATCATCAATAGAAATCTTCTATCCTCTGGCTTTAACTTTTCCTGATTTAAATTAAAATATCTTCTTTTATCTATTAATTTTATTTTTTCTTTCATTTTAATCAGTAATGCGCACGTATATATTCATATGCTTTGTCAAACAAATCTTGTTCCTTATGCAGTTTATATTTTAACAATGTTTTTCTTAGTGCTTTTTGAATTTCTCTTTCTCCAGTTCTTGTCCATTGCCATCCATCAAAACGAGTCACTTTTACGTGATCATCAATATCTTTGACAATCTGTTCTAATATAACAGGGGTTTTCTCTATTTTACACTCTAAGAAAATTTGAGTTAACGCTTCTTTTGATGCATCAACTGGTTCTGCCCCAGAATCTCGTTCTAATATAACAACTTCTTTTGCAATATCCAAATAATTCTTAAGAAGTTCAATGCTTCCAATAGCATTTCGATAATGTCTTTCTTTAAGGTCCTCTAATCGTTTACCAAGTTCTTTAAACTTTGGGTCTTGTGGATACTTGTGGAGCCTCCAAACAATTTTCATTTCCACTTCTCGAGCTTTTGTTTTAGCTTCAGATTCTGAAATCTTTTCAAGTATCTTAGCATCCATAACTAAAGTATCAAGATCGTCTCTAATTGTTTGAACTTCAATATTTTTATGAATTAGTTCTAAGGTTTTAGCTCCAAGGGCATGCCAGATTAATTTGCCATTTCCACTTGGTGGTTGGATTGATTGATATACTTGAGTTAACCATTTGTAATCTTTAGAGAATTTCTTCAAGATAGGATCGGGGGAGATTGCTTCCCAATGTTTTGTTAGATATGAAAAGTCTGCAGCAAAATCATCTCTCTCTTTATTGGAGGGCAAGCAATCTTGAGCTGCAAGTAATCCCTCATACCCCTCAACACTTCTATCTATATCTTTAAAATGAGATAAACATTTTTTCATTGCTTTTGGCAATTCGTTTCTTAAATTAGAAATATTTGAAACAACATCTCTCATTTCTTGAATATCAAAATCAAGAGCTTTGCTTACATTATCAAAAATTCCCAAATAATCAACAATCAGACCATAATCTTTGTTAGGATAAGGTCTATTTACACGACAAATGGCCTGAAGAAGAGTGTGATCTTTCATTGGCTTATCAAGATACATTACTTGGTTAATTGGCGCGTCAAACCCTGTAAGTAATTTTGATGTAACAATAAGCAGTTTTAATGGATCCTTTTCATCTCTAAAACGATCTAATAATTTTTCTTGATCATCATCACTCAAAAAATATTTTTCAGCCCAATCAGCAGGATCTTTTTGATTTAATGTCATAACAACTGCAGTTTCTTCTGGATCAAAATGTTTATCAAGTTCTTCTTTGTATAAATGACAAGATTCCCGATCAAAAACAACAATTTGACCTTTGAAATTATTTGGTTCAATCTCTTCTTTGAAATGCTTTGCAATATCCGCACAAACTTGTTTTATACGATCTTTATCCTTTACAATAACACCAAATTTTGCCGCTTCCTTTGATAGTTGTGTTTTTTCTACATATGATAAATTTTCTTCTTTAACTAAAAGATCAAATTCTTTATCGATTTTTTCTTTATTAACTCTCATTTCAACAAGTCGTGGTTCAAAGTAAATTGGCAAAGTTGCTTTATCTCTTAATGATTGTTCGAACGAATACCTGTTCATATATCCATTCTTATCTTCTTTTGCACCAAATGCCCAGAATGTATTTCTATCTCTTTTGTTAATAGGTGTTCCTGTTAAACCAAATAAAAATGCATTAGGAAGACTTTCTCTCATCTTCTTACCAAGATCACCTTCTTGTGTCCGATGTGCTTCGTCCACCAATAAAACAATATTATCTCTTTGGTTCAATACCCCTTCAGCTTCGCCAAATTTCTGTATGGTTGTAATAATTATTTTTCTTGTATCTTGTTGTAATAATTTTTTTAGTTCTGCTCTTGAATTGGCAACGACAGTATTTGGAACATTTGAAGCATTAAATGTTGCTGTAATTTGTGAATTTAAATCAACTCTATCTACCACAACAATAACTGTTGGGCTTCGAAGTTTTTGTTCTTGTCTTAATTGCATTGCTGCATAAATCATTAAGAATGATTTACCTGATCCTTGAAAATGCCAAATAAGACCTTTCTTTATTTTTCCATCAACAACACGCTTGACAATTTGTTTAGCACCTTCATATTGTTGATACCGAGTCATAATCTTAATCTTCTGACCTTTTTGTGTAGTGCTGTATAAAGTAAAATTATCTAATAGATCAATTATGACTTCTGGTTGAAGCATTCTGCTAACAGAATTTCTTAATTCTTCCAAATCTTCAAAAGCAGTATCAGTAGTTTTTTTCCAAGGTTGCCATTTTTCAATAGGAAGTTTAATCGAACCTACTCTGAAAGTTTTCCCTTCCGTAGCAAAGCAAAACATATTTGGAACAAACATAGCAGGAATACTATTTTGATATTCTTCAAGTTGGATTGCTCCATCAACCCAACTAATAGCAGGTCTAACAGGAGTTTTACATTCACCAATAATCAAAGGAATACCATTTACCAATAAAACAAGATCAGGTCTTCGAGTTTGACTATTTGCAAAACTAAATTGGGTGGTCACGACAAAATGATTATTGTGAGGATTATCAAAATCAATAATTTTGACAGAAGTGTGTTCGCCATTCTCTCCAAAAGGTAAAGTCTTTTCATTCTTGATCCATTTTGATAATTCTTCATTAGTTCGAACAATGCCTGTTCCTCTGCAAGAAATTATGATTGCTCTTAACTTGTATAAAACATCATCCGCACGTTCAGGTTTTTCAGCAATCTCAGGATTAAGTTTAATCAATGCATCTTTAACGTATTCTTCCACCAAAACATCTTGTTCTTTACGTGGAAGGTTCTCTCTTGGAACAAATTTCCAACCCATTTTAGTAAGTAAATCTTTAATATAATTTTCTACAGTATTTTGTTCGTTAAACATTTTGATTAGCCTCCCCATTATTAGATAAAAATAAGTTTAAAAAGTTTTTAAAATCATCAAGCTTTTGTCTTTTTTGAGCATTCATTGTATAATGTGCGCCCTTATCCCAAATACTTCTTTGATGGGGATTATCAACAGGCACTTTTAGAAAATTTACAAATGTTCTATCCACATCTCTAAAGCTTTGAATTTTTTCCCTTAAACATTTTTTAAAATAATCAACATAATTATCAATTCCTTGCTTATTGCAGGTCGCTAATTCAAAATATGTATCAATAAATATTTCTCTCAAATAGCTCTTAAAATCATCTCTCAATTTATCTGATTTTTGAACATCATGCATAGCAAAAACAAAAGAATTTATTACATTTTGAATAATATTTGGACCACCTTGTTCATTGTATTCAATAGTATAATTATCATTATTAATTGCATAAGTTATCCAATCGTCATAAGCAGAAAAAATCTCATAAATATAATATTCATACATGCTAGCAAATTCTCCCCTTGCATCTTCTTCATATTTAATGTTTCTAAGCATCTTTTCTACAAAATATCCAACATAATAAAGCCACATATGATCGGCAGTATTTTGTTCTAAAGCAGTTTTAACCATATAATCAAAAAATCTTATTCCAGTATAAATTGGGGAATTTTGTTTAACTAAGTTATAATTACTCTCCTGATAATTATTCTCGTCCTCTTCTTTCTTCTTTTGATTTTCAATATATTCAATAACATAATCTCCAATTGGTTTCCATGTCAAAAATTCAGCACACTTTGAAGTGTCTTTAAATAGGAAATTCAATAAATCACGATTGCCAGAATAATCTTCGTTAAATTCAGTATATAATTTACTATTTTTATTGGTTATGAGGTATCTTCCTATTTTATCCCAAAGTTTTTCTTTATTGAAACGATTAGTTTGTACTTTTAATAATTCTAAAGCACTATTGAAATTGTTATCAATCAAGTATTCAATATAATCAGAATCATTTGCGAGTTCATTATAGAATTTATCCAGAATATCACAATATTTTATCTTGTTGTTCTTGATAAACCTTAATTTATCAAAAAAATTTTTTAGATTGGTTTTCCAATTTTTATCTTTTGATTGAAAACTTTTCATCAAATGACCAAACCTATCAAAGTTCTCTTTTTCTTCTTTCCTAAATTCAGAATAAGTCATTAACTTTGCTTTCTTTTTTGATTTTAGTTTATGTGCTATGCTTTTTTTATTCTCCAATCCTAACTTATAGACTACCCAATATCTTATATATTTTAGAAGATAAAACTGTCTGACCTTTGGTCTCTTATACTTTTTCAAAAGTTCATCATGAAAAATATCTAAGTCTGCTGATAGCTCTGCATACTTTCTTTTCTTTAAATTATCAAGTGAATTTTCAATAAATTTAGTCCTTTGATTAAGCTTTTTTGAGTGTAGTTTTACAATAAAATATATTACAATTATTGCAGCCAATATGAATGCAACAAAAGAAGACAAATAAGCATAAGTAAATTCAATATTGAATAAAGTATATGTCAATTCAGGTTCTTGAATAATCTGGTAATTTTGATAAAATATTACTCCGATTAATCCCAAGAAAATTATTGATAGTAAGCTTTTATCTAACCAGCTAAATTTAAATAAAAGATTTCTTTTTTTATACTCCTCACTAATTGAAAAGAACGATATAATAAAACCAATTATTGTAAGAGGAAGCAGGAAGTCCATTATTTACCATCCTCCAACCTCAAATTCCCAGACAAAAGCTCATTTGATAGTTTGTTTCTCAAGTTTAATATAGATTTTTTAATTAAATATAAATTTTCAGATTCTTTATCTATCTTGTTTATAATATTAATTATTTCATATTTTTCTTTATCATCTGGGAGGGGAATAATTATATCTCTTAAATCACTTAAAATCAAATTTTGATGGGAACTCGCCTTAACATTAAAAAATAGCTTTCTTTGTCCTATCTTAGATTTTAAATAATATAATATCCATTCAGCCATACTTTCATCTTTTAATTTAATTACAGCGATTGCCCCCCCTAAAAATGCTGTTTTTTTATTATCAAATATGCCTACATTCCCTATTTTACCAGAAATTGATATTAAAATACATTTTTCATCTAACAAAATTTTAGGATAATTTTCAGCAACTTTCTTAGGGATATAAAAGTCTGTATTATAATTAACAGATTTATATCCAAAATCCTTATTTTGTATAAATGGCAATACTCCTTCACTTTTTGTTTTTACCAGAGATGGTTTAATTTTTGCGGAATAATCAAAACCTGTTTGTTTTGTAAAAACTTTACTAAATTCTTCAAGCCTAACTTTTTTCCAATTTTTAGGAACAAATCCAAATTTATCTTTATCCAAGTCTGAACTGTTTATACCTTTGGTAAATAAGCTATTAGAAATAATTCTCTTTGATAATCTAAATTTTTTATATAACTTGACATGATTATAATAATTCTCTTCAACACTCCAAAGCACTTCGCTGATCTTCTTCTGCTCTTCTAATGGTGGAAGTAAAAACTCATACTTTGCAATATCTTTCCAGTTAAGAAATGGATTTGTTGAGCCATGAGCATTATTACAGGTGTGCATAACAAAATCTTCTGTTTGAATTACGAATGGAAGAAGTGACTGCAATAATTGACTTTCATCTGCTTCTAAAACAAAACTAACATTAGAGCAAACCCCTTCAAAATCAACCATCCCTCCTTTACGCAGACGAGGATTTCTTGTAACATAAAGAACTTGTCCTGGTTTGAATCGCATATGGAATGCAGAACCAATAACTTCTTCATTTCCTTTTATGGGGTTTGATTTTGTGATCCTGATCTCTCCGTTGTCGAAATGTTCTCCCCCAATATATCTTTCAAAGGTCCACTCTTCTCTGTTTGGAACTTTATCATTAACCTTATTAACTACATCGCCAAACTTTACTTTTCTCCAGCCTTCAGGTATGTTCATTGTAACACCTCCTTAACAGCTTCATTCATTTCTTTAGTAGATTTTTTTAATTCTTCCATACTATTTTTCCAATCTTCAACATATTTCTTTAATGGTGTATGAAGTAATTCTTCATTAATATATCTCGTATCTTGAACGTAAAGTCTTAAGTTTAGATTGTAATCGTTGTTTCTTACTTCTTCCACATCTACAACTTTTGCAAAGCCTTCAATATCTTTAAATTCTTTATACGCATCGTGAATCTTTTTTATATGTTCAGGCTCCAAGAAACTTTGAGTTTTCTTACGTGTGATTTCTTCTTTTGCATCAATAAAGAGTATTTTATTTTTCTTTGATTTTTCTTTGTTAGTTTTACAAAATACTAAGCAAGACTCCATTGTAGAATTATAAAATAGATCTTTTCCAAGTCCGACAACGCATTCGATAAGATCATCTTCAATTATTGCAGCACGCATTTTTTGCTCAGCATCACGTTCTAATATCCCGTTAGGGTATAATATTCCGCATCTGCCATTATTATCATCCATTGATGCAAGGCAGTGTTGAAAGAATGCGTAGTCTGCGTTTCCTTTTGGTGGAACTCCATACTTGTTTCTGTTCCAAGGATCGCGCTTCCATAATTCTTGGTTCCATTTCTTTATGGAATATGGTGGATTTGCAATTACTATGTTAAATTTCTTAAGTTTATCCATCTCCACAAAAGCAGGGTGTTTTAATGTATCTCCTCTTGCAATATTGAAATCATTAAATCCGTGAATAAACATATTCATTCTTGCAATACCTGAAGTGATTAGATTGATCTCTTGTCCATATAATTGAAGACTTCTATATTCTTCTCCTTTTTCTTTTACAAGCAGAGCTGAGTTTAGAAGCATCCCACCTGAACCACAAGTCGGGTCGTAAATGGATTCTTTTTCTTTAGGATCCATAATCAAAGCCATAAGCTTAACAACCGTTCTATTAGTGTAAAACTCTGCTGCAGTGTGCCCACTATCATCTGCAAATTTTTTAATCAAGAATTCATATGCAGTTCCAAACTCATCTTGAGGAATATTAGTTATTGAAAGTTTTATTGTTGAAAAATGTTCTATTAAGTTTAATAATGCCGAATCACTTAATCTTTCTTTATTTGTCCAGTTACTATCTCCAAATATGCCTAATAGTTTTTCTGGGTTAGCTTTCTCAATTAGCTCCATTGCTGTTTTGATTTCTCTACCAACATCTTTTGTAGATTTTCTAATATCTTCCCAATGACAACCTTTAGGTATTTGGAACTCGTGCTGTTCTGGATATGCTGCATATTCAGTATCTCCGCCTGATTCTTTCATAGCTTTCTCATATTCTTCATCATAAACATCTGAGATTCTTTTAAAGAACATTAAAGGGAAGATTATACTTTTATACTCGCTCGGATCAATAACTCCTCTTAATAGATTTGCAGCACCCCAGAGATATGATTCTAATTGTTTTTGGCTAATATATTCTGTCACTTTAAAGCACCTTATATTTAGTTAGTGTTTGAATCATTTTTTCTTGTGATTTTTCAAACTCTTTTTGTGATTCGATCATTTCATTGTATGCTTCTTCTAAAGTGATCTTATCTTCTTCGTCAATTTTAACAACATATCTTGATATGTTAAGATTAAACTCATTTTCTTCAATTTCACTTAGATCTGCAATTTTTGTATAATTTTCAATATCTTCATATTTATTATACCAATCAAGAATTTGTTTTGCGTGTTCATTACGGAAAAAGTTTTGATTTCTTCCTTTAGTAAATAACTCAGAACCATCTATGAAATAAACTTTGTTTCGTTTTGATTCTTCTTTAGTTAATTTGAATATAAGAATACACGCACTTATGCCAGTTCCATAAAATAAATTAGGACCAAGACCTATAACCGTTTCAAGCAAGTCTTTTTCCAATAATTCCTTTCTAATTTTACCTTCAACACCCCCTCTAAATAAAGCTCCGTGTGGTAAAATAATTCCCATACGTCCATCGGGAAGGGTCATAGATGAAATCATATGTTGAACCCAAGCAAAGTCACCGTTGTTATCCGTTGGAGTTCCAGCAATATTTCTTCCAAAAGGATCGTGAGCCCACCTCTCAGCCCCCCAGTTTTTTAGTGAGAAAGGCGGATTTGCTATAACTACATCAAATCTTGATAAGGAATCCCCTTCGTGAAAAGCAGGATTTCTTAATGTATCTCCTTTAACGATTCGAAATTCTTCAATTCCGTGCAAAAATAAATTGATTCTTGCAATCGCAGAAGTTGTAAGATTTTTCTCTTGACCATATAGTTTGATGGTTCTTACATCTTGTTTTTGTCTTTTAAGGTAATGGTATGCCTCTAAAAGCATCCCACCAGAACCACACGCAGGATCATAAATAGTATCTCTTTCTTGAGGTTTTAAGATATTTCCCATCAAATGAACAACTGCTCTTGGCGTATAGAACTCCCCCGCTTTTCTATTTGTAAGATCTGCAAATTTTTTGATAAGATATTCATAAGCGTTACCTAAAACGTCAGGTTCAACATTTTTTTTAGAAAGGTTTTTTGTAGAGAAGTGTTCAATTAAATCAATCAACAATTCATCGGACAATCTATTTTTATTAGTCCAGTTTACATCTCCAAATATACCATATAATAAATCAGGGTTGGCATTTTCAATAGATCTAAAAGCATACTGTATTGCCTGACCCACATTTTTTGTAACAAGCCTAATATCTTCCCAATGTGTATCATCAGGAATTATAAAGGAATGATTCTCAGGAAATGCAGCATATTCTTCATCACCATCAGATTCTTCAAGTGCTTTATGATATTCCTCATCATATACATCAGATATTCTCTTAAAGAATAATAATGGAAAAATATATGCCTTAAAATCGGCATTATCTATCGGCCCTCTAAGAATATTTGCGGCAGTCCATAGGTATTGTTCTAATTCATTTAATTCTACTTTGTCTACCATTTATTCATCATCCTCTTTATCTTCTTCAGAAGGAACTTCAATATCTTTTCGACCATGAATTTCATCGTGACACTTGGAGCATAAAACCATAATATTACCTAACTTTGTTTTTCCGCCATCTGTATGTCTTATTTTATGATGATATTCAGGTTCTCTAAAATCTTTAAAATGAATTCCGCACATTTCACAATCAGGATGCTCTGCAAAAATACTTATTTTTTCTTCATCAGAAATTTGTCTTTTTTCATCAAGTTCGTTTAGATTATTTTTTTTCAAGAATTCTTGAATCAAAATAGTCTTTCTAAGAGTGATTATCTTTTCAGACCAACCTCCTCTAACATTATCATAGAAACGTTGATATGCTTGATTTGATTGTCGAAACATCTCATTATATACTTTATTATGAAAATCTTCAATAAATTTTCTAATATTCTCTTCCTCATTTTGTACAGAATAAGCCATCCTTAAATCTCGAACCATTGTATACGCAGCAAGAACCCAAGCATGTTTTTCAAGATAACTATAATTTCCAGGTTCTTTTGGGAAGCATTTTTCTAAATAATTTAAAACGGATAATGCATTTTTGTATTGTTTACTATTTATATCCATCTCTTTATTATTCTCGAAAAAATTATAAATTTCAGAAGAACCCATTTGTTTTGAGCCATATGTTTCGTAAAATAAAATTCTTGCTGCATCCGGAAAAGTACCATATCTTTCTTTATTTACTCTTATTGATTTGCTCATAAACGGGTGTTTTGCAATTTCTCTCATACAATTAACAACAGTTCCTGCTTTTGCGTTTAAACGTTCCCCCAATTGTAAAGGTTTCCCCCTTTGTAATCTTGAAAATATTAATCTTACTCGTTCATCATCATAATCTTCTACTAAATGTACCTTTAAATCATAATTCAAAAATTTGTTTCTGTCTTCGTCAGATAAAGGCTTGTTCCCATTAAATGTTTGATCGTGTTTAGTTGGACCTGAAAACTTTTTATTTAATTTAATTTTATTTTCATAAAACTGTCTGATTGCATGAAGTCTTTGTTGTCCGTCTACAATATAAAATAAGTCTTCTTTAGAATTAAAATTTAGGAAAAATAGGGGTATTGGCTCTCCTCGCAAAATTGTATCTATAAGACAAGAATTGTCTTCACTTGACCAAGCACCGGCAGGTCTTTGGTAAGTTAAATCTACTTCATATTTGTGCCTATTATTAATAAAATCTTGAATCTTCATACTATTCCATGTTCTCCTTAACTTTTAACTATTTCCCTTAATTTCATTCCTTCAAAATTCATCCCCTCTCAACCTCAATTTGTTCTTTAATAGCCAAAGCTAATTTGTCATCGTTTGTATTTTCATTAAAAAAATCTTCAAGATATCTTTCTGAA
>Ga0114934_10002873_pt1 | contig 10909 bp, 7 predicted proteins | sample 4SBtaG_2_FD_99695 | JGI IMG/M metagenome (GOLD analysis project Ga0114934, IMG submission 99695) | Deep subsurface microbial communities from Kolumbo volcano to uncover new lineages of life (NeLLi) - 4SBTROV10_white metaG | ecosystem: Environmental > Aquatic > Marine > Volcanic ...
CCGGCCGGCTGCGGCTGGGCGACGAGGTCCTGGTGCCCGCCGTGGCCTGGTCCACCAGCCTCTTTCCGGTGGCCCAGTGCGGGCTACGGCCCGTGCTTGTGGACGTGGACCCGGACACCCTGTGCGTCGACGTCGGGCTGGCGGCCGAGGCCATCGGGCCCCGGACCCGGGGCGCCATCGGGGTGCACCTGCTGGGCCAGCCGGCCGACGTGGCGGGCCTGCAGGACCTGGACCTGGTCGTGCTCGAGGACGCCTGCGCCGCACACGGTGCCCAGGTCGCTGGGCGGCGCTGTGGCGGACTGGGGGCGGTCGGCACCTTCAGCTTCTTCTTCAGCCACCACATCACGACGGTGGAGGGGGGCATGATCGTCACCGACGATCACGCCGTGGCCGAGGCAGCACGCGCTCTGAGGGCCCACGGCTGGATCCGGGAGCTCGACGAGCGGGACGCCCACGCGGCGGCCCATCCGGAGATCGATCCGCGCTTCCTGTTCACCGCGGCGGGCTGGAACCTGCGCCCCACCGAGATGGCCGGGGCCTTCGGGCTGCGTCAGCTCTAGCGCCTGGACGACTGGCTGGTGCGCCGCCGGTCGAACCACGACGCCTGGTGTGCCGCCCTGGCGGATCGGCATCACCTGCGGGTCTACCCCCAGCAGCCCGGCACCGCCCACGCGGCTTTTGCCTTTCCGATGCTCGTGAGCGACGACGCGCCGTTCTCCCGGGCCGAGTTCATGGCCCACCTGGAGTCCCGCAAGATCGCCACGCGGCCGATCTCGGGCTCCAACCTGGCCCGGCAGCCGGCCTTTGCGCGGGTGCCCGGCGCCCGGGTCCACGGCGAGCTGCCCGTCTCGGACCGGATCCACACCCACGGGCTGTTCATCGGCAACAGCCACGCCTTCCACGACGGCCACAGGGACCTGCTGGTCTCGGCCGTCGACGAGGTCTCTTGATGCACTTCTCCCCCGACAACGCGAATCACAAGGTCGTGGTCACCGGCGGGGCCGGCTTCTTCGGTTCGGTGGTGCTGCGGCGGCTCCTGAACGCCGGCTACCGGGTCCACTGCATCGACAGCCTGATGTACGGCCCCGAGCCCCTGATGGAGCTATTCGTCTCCGACCGCTTCACGTTCACCCGGGGCGATGTGCGAGACGCCGAGCTGTTGAAGCGCGAGTGCGCGGGTGCGGACACGGTGATCCACCTGGCGGCCCTGGTGGGCTACCCGCTGTGCAAGAAGTACCCCGACGACGCCATCGCGGTGAACCTGGGCGGGACCAAGAACGTGCTCGCGGCCATCGATCCGTCGACCCGGCTGATCTACGCCAGCACGGGCTCCAACTACGGCGAGGTGGACGGGATCTGCACCGAGGAGACCCCGCTGAACCCGCTGTCCATCTACGGCGAGACCAAGACCGAGAGCGAGCTCTTGTGCATGGCGCGGCCCAACACGCTCTCCTTCCGCTTCGCCACGGCCTTTGGGCTGGGCCCCCGCCTGCGGCTCGACCTGCTGATCAACGACTTCACCTACCAGGCCCTGGTCCAGAACTACCTGCTGGTCTACGAGAAGCACTTCCGCCGGACCTTCATCCACGTGGCCGACATGGCCCGCTGCGTCCAGTTCGTGATGGCCCGGTGGGACGCGATGAAGGACGAGACCTACAACGTGGGCCACGAGTCGATGAACTACACCAAGGAGGACGTGGTTCGGATCCTCCAGGATAAGCTCAGCTTCTACGTGCACTTTGCCGAGGTCGGGACCGACGCGGACAAGCGCGACTACGAGGTCAGCTACGCCAAGATCGGGCGCCACGGCTTCCGCACCGAGATCGACATCCACCGCGGCATCGACGAGCTGATCAACGGGCTGAAGCTGTTGGAAGTGCGCAACCCCTACTCCAACGTCTGAGCGGACCGTGTCCCCCGCAGCGGATCCGGCCTTCTGGGAGAGCGTCCCCGTGCTGGTCACCGGCGGGCACGGCTTCCTGGGCTCCTTCGTGGTCGAGCGCCTGCGGGCCGCCGGCGCCGTGGTCCACACCTTCCGGTCCCGGGACCACGACCTGCGCAGCGCCGACGCCTGTGCCGCGCTGCTCGCCGAGACCCGGCCCCAGGTGGTCGTGCACTGCGCGGTGGACGGCGGCGGCATCGGGTACATGCGGGCCCACCCGGCCAGCATCTACACCAACAACGTCCTGATGAATACCCACCTGCTCCACGCGTCCTGGGAGGCCGGGGTGGAGCGGTTCTGCGGCGTCTCGTCGGTCTGTGCCTACCCCCGGGACGCGCCGGTCCCGATGCGCGAAGACGACGTCTGGACCGGCTACCCCGAACCGAGCAATGCCGCCTATGGTCTGTCCAAGCGCATGATGGTCGAACAGGGCGTCGCCTACCACCAGGAGCACGGTCTGAAGTGCTGCTTTCCGATGCCCGTGAACCTCTACGGCCCACGGGACGAGTTCGACCCCGCCCGGAGCCACGTGGTGCCAGCGCTGATCCGCAAGTGCCTCGAGGCTCACGCGGCCGGCGCCGACCACGTGGTGGCCTGGGGCACTGGCCGGGCGACCCGGGAGCTGCTCTACGTCGAGGACTGCGCCGACGCGGTGGTGCGCATGGCCGAGCGGGTCACGACGCCAGAGGCCATCAACCTGGGCACCGGGGTCGAGACCTCCGTGCGCGAGCTGGTCGAGACCGTGGCCCAGGTGTGCGGCTTCGAGGGCGAGATCCGGTGGGACACCACCAAGCCTGATGGCCAGCCGCGCAAGTGTCTGGACGTCTCCCGGGCCCAGGAGCGCTTCGGCTGGACGGCCCAGGTGCGCCTGGCCGAAGGGCTGCGGCGCACGGTGGCGTGGGCCCGGCAGGCGGGGGTGGTGTGAGGGCCGGGCTCTTGCCCCTGGCGGCCCTGGGCCTGACCGGGTGTCTGGAGAGCCTCACCGGCGAGGAGCGGGGACTGGACGAGCGGTTCACCCAGGGCGCTCCGGGGGGTGGACTGGACGGGGGCGCGGGCGCTGGCGAGCTGGCGCCCTTTGCCGGGATCGAAGGCGAGCGAATCGGCTTCTCGGGCACGATCGTGTCGTCGATGGTGCTCCCGGTCGACGTCGACTTCCGCCAGCTGGACGACGCCCTTCCCAGCGGCCGCAAGGACCTGGGCAAGCTCGCCCTGCAGCAGCCAGGGGACTTCAGCCTGGAGGTGCCCGCGGGCTTCGGACCGGTCCTGTTGGAGGCCTTCCAGGACGTGGGCGGGGACGGACCGACCGAGGACGATCCATACGGCTGGCTCGAGGTGGAGGTCGGGGGCGAGCCCGTCGCTGGCGTCAGCCTGACCCTCGAGGTGGGTGGTCTCATCAAGGCCCGCCAGGCCTTGACCCAGAGCGCCGGCGGATTGGTCTGGGACGACGAAGAAGGGCCCCGGGTGGGCGTGAGCCTCCAGGTGCTCTCGCCGCTGGAACAGGCCATCGACATCGATCTCCGCGGGCCCGAGGACCAGAATGCGGGCAAGCTCACCCTGGCCGCCCCGGGCGAGCTCGGCTTCGAGGCCCCGGTCGACTACGGCGAGCTACGGGTCCAGGCCTTCCAGGACCTGACCGGCGACGGGCCCAGCGACGACGACCCCTTCGGGTGGGTGGTCCTGGCGGTCGGCGGCCGGCCCCTGAGCGGGCAGACCCTGACCCTGGAGGTCGGGGGCAAGCTCGCGCTGGCCGAGGCCCTGGGCCACGGCGGCGGTGCCGCTGGGGCCGGTCCCTTCGACGACCACGAAGGGCCCATGGTCACGCTGTCCGGCATGCTGTCCGGCATCGACCAAGGTGAGGTCGACCTGGACCTGCGGCAGCTCGATGCGGACGCGCCAGGGGGCAATGTCTACCTGGGCAAGATCCCGCTCACCGAGCCGGGCCCCTTCTCCTTCGACGTCCCGGTGGGGCTCGGCACGCTCTCGATCCAGGCCTTCCAGGACCAGACCGGCGACGGACCCAGCGACGACGACCCCTTCGGCTTCGTCCAGGTCGAGGTCGGCAAGCGCCCGGTCACCGGCGTGGCCCTGAAGGTCGAGGTCGGCGGCAAGCAGAAGCTCGCCGAGTCCCTGGGCCATGGCGGCGGGGACGACGCAGCCGGGCCCTTTGCCGACCACGAAGGACCCTGGGTGACCCTGTCCGGCACGATCACGAGCGACGTGGCGGGGGCCCTGGACCTGGATCTGCGGCGCAGCGACGCCGACGCGCCGGGGGGCAACGTGCACGAGGGCAAGGTGCCCCTGGAGGGCCCGGGTGACTTCTCCCTTCGGGTCCCCGCCAACCTGGGCACGCTCTCGATCCAGGCCTTCCAGGATCAGACCGACGACGGGCCCAGCGACGATGACCCCTTCGGCTTCGTCGACGTGGCGATCGGGGCCCGCGATGTCTCCGGTGTCGCCCTGCCGCTGGTGGTCGGTGGCAAGCAGCAGCTGGCGGCGGCCCTCGGTCACGGGGGCGGCGGTCAGGGCGCGGCCCAGGATCCCTTTGCCGACCACACCGGGGAGTGGACCGTGCTGTCCGGCACGCTGACCGGGACCACGGAGGGCCAGGTCGACGTGGACCTGCGCGTGCCGGACGCGACGGCCGAAGGCGGCAACCGGCAGCTCGGCAAGCTGGTGTTCACCGTGGCCGATGGGCGCTACGAGTTCCGGGTGCCCCAGGGCCTGGGCACGCTGATCCTGGAGGTCTTTCAGGACCAGGGCGGCGATGGGCCCAGTGCCGACGACCCCTACGCCACGGCGACTCTGGAGGTGGGCACCGAGGCCGGGTTGACCCTGGACCTGGCCCTGGTCGTCGGCGCCAGGGGCGCACCGGGCAGCGGGGGCGGGCAGCCGTCGGCCCCCAGCGGCGGGGGCTCCGTCTTCAACACCCTGGGGGACGACCCTGTGGCGGTGACGGGCCGCATCGAGCTGTCGGCCCAGGCCCAGGCCGCCGCCGGCTCGGCCCAGGTGGACCTGGACGTGTTCACCGTCGACCCGGCCAGCGAAGCCGGGCGCACGCTGCTGGGCAAGTTGAAGGTAGAGCCTGGCAGCTTCCGCTTTCAGGCCCCGCGGGACTTCGGTACCCTGGAGCTTGAGGCCTATGTGGACGTGGACGGCGACGGCCCGACGCCGGGGGATCCCTTCGGCAGCTGTGCGGGCAATCCGGTGCGGATCGGCACCGCCGACGTGGCGGGTCTGGTGATCGCTCTGGACGTGGCGGGAGCACGGTCGGGGGACTGATTCTGAAGATAGTCCACACCTGAAACCCAAAATCCCATAAGTCCTCCGGCTCATTGCGTTTTTCTTGTCCTCGGAGCTTGATCTGGACAGGGGGGTTCACTACAGTCCAGGTGCCCTTTCCCCGCCCCGCAATCGACCAAGGAAGGTCCCATGCGTGCCTACAAGATCCTCCCCGTCCTGGCGCTCTCCGCCTTTGCTCTCGTCGGCCTGAACTGTCCGCCCCCCGGCGGTGGCGATGACACCGGCGGTGACGACACCGGCGCGACGGGCACCGACGACACCGGCGGTGTGGTCGGCGGCTTCGACGGCACCATCTCGGGCGACGTCCGGGTCCAGCTCTACGACATCGACAGCGATGGCGAGTACGTCTACAAGGACTGGTCGGTCTGGGACGGCAACTTCCCCTTCGGCTCGATTTGGGTCTACGCCTTCAACACCGACGAGTCCACGGGCGACGAGACCTACTACGCCAACCAGTCCGTCCTCACCCCCTCGGTCGACGGCGACAGCTACAGCATGACCTTCACCGCGGCCGCTGGCGCCGTGCGGGTCGGCGCCCAGCTCGACTTCTACGCCGACGGCGTCATGGGCACCTCGGACCCGATGGGCATCTACCCCGACGCGGTCAGCGTGACCGATGGCTCCACCGCCTCTGGCGTGGACATCACGATCCTCACCTACTGGAACAACTCGTCCGGCGGTGGTGGCTGCGACGGCACGGGCGGTGGTAACGGCGACGGCTCCAGCACTATCAGCGGCGACATCATCATCACCGAGGCCTACGCCGCGGGCGACGCGGTCGCGATGCTCTTCAGCAACGGCGACGGCCCGGTCGGCAATTCCATGGATGTCATCACCCCCGAGCCCTCCGGTGGCGGCGCCGAGGGCGCCTACGCCTTCAGCGTCTGCGCCAGCAACGGCGAGCTGGATCTGGCCGGGGTCTGGGACAGCAACTTCAACAGCGTCTTCGACGCCGACGACAAGGCCGGTCCCTACATCTCCGAGCCCGACGTCGACGGCAACCCGGTCAACGTGGGCGAGAACCTCGAGGATCACGACATCCAGATCCCCCTGGGTGACTACTCCATCGACATCGTCCCGTTCGTGAACCTGAGCGGCGTCGTGTCCCACACCGATGGCGCCTTCAGCGGTGGCACGGTCACCGTCGGGGCCCTCAAGTACAAGCCGTCCGGCGAGTTCTCGGCGGCCGACATCGCCGACGCGGCCTACGACTACCAGGAGTTCGACACCAGCACCGGTGCCACGAGCCTGGACTACAGCCTGGACGTTCCGTCGAACACCATCGTCTACCTGCTCGCGTGGGACAACGAGGACGGCGACGGCCTGATCAACGAGTCCGACGAGGCCGTGGGCTCCGGCTCCTCCTCGTCGAATGGTCGCCTGCCGACCGGCTCCACGAGCCAGGTCATCGACATCTCGCTGGCGCCCTACGACGGCGACTGAGCGGTCTTGGGCCCTGACTCACAGGCGGCTGGTCCCTCGGGGCCGGCCGTCTTTGATCCGGGGAAAGCCCGGCAGGAGCGGGAATAGGTCAGGATCTGTGGTTCGAATGCCGCTTGATCCATTGTCAAGAGTCCAATACATTTCGTGACAGACCTCCCAAGAAGGACTGTAGGTCATGCGTACGCACAGAATTCTTCCCGTCTTGGCCCTTGCGGCCTTCGCTCTCGTGGGCCTCGAATGCCCCCCACCCGGCGGCGGCGACGACACCGGCGGCGACGACACCGGCAGCACCGCGACCGATGACACGGGCGCGACTTCCTCGGGCTTCAACGGCACCGTGACCGGTACCGTCCAGGTGCAGCTCTACGACGTCGACAGCGAAGGCGAGTACGTCTACAAGGACTGGTCCGTCTGGGACGGCAACTTCCCCTTCGGCGCGATCTGGGTCTACGCCTTCAACTCCGACGAGTCCACGGGCGACGAGACCTTCTACGCCAACCAGTCGATCCTGACGCCGTCGGTCGACGGCGACGACTACAGCATGACCTTCACCGCGGCCGCGGCCAACGTGCGGGTCGGCGCTCAGCTCGACTTCTACGCCGACGGCATCATGGGCACCTCCGATCCGGTCGGCATCTACCCCGACGCGGTCAGCGTCACCGATGGCTCGACAGCCGCTGGGGTGGACATCACGATCCTGTCCTACTGGAACAACTCCAGTGGCGGCGGTGGTGGCGGCTGCGACGGTGGCGGCGGCAGCGGTGGCGGCGGCGGCAACGGCGACGGCAGCACGACCATCAGCGGCGACATCATCATCACCGAGGCCTACGCGGCCGGTGACGCCGTGGCCATGCTCATGACCACCGACCTCGACGGCCCCCTGACCTGGGACTGGACCACCCCCGAGCCCTCGGGCGGCGGTGCCGAAGGCGCCTATGCCATGACGGTCTGCTCATCCGGTGGCGACTACGCCCTCCAGGGTTGCTGGGACAGCAACTTCAACTCCGTGGTCGAGTCCGACGACAAGTGCGGTCCCTACATCTCCGAGCCCGACGTGGACGGCAACCCGATCACCGTGGGCGACGAGAACCTGACCGAGCACGACATCCAGATCCCCATGGGCGACTACGGCCTGGACCTGGTGCCCTTCGTGAACCTGAGCGGCAGCATCACCCACGACGACGGCGCCTTCAGCGGCGGCACGGTCACGGTGGGGGCGCTCAAGTACAAGCCGTCGGGTGAGTTCAGCACCTCGGACATCGCCGACGCGGCCTATGACTACCAGGAGTTCGACACGAGCGGCGGGGCCACCGAGCTGGCCTACAGCCTCGACGTGCCGTCGAACACCATCACCTACCTGCTCGCCTGGGACAACGAGGACGGTGACGGCCTCATCAACGAGTCCGACGAAGCCGTCGGGTCCGGTTCGTCCCACGACAACGGGCGGCTGCCCACCGGGGAGTCCAGCCAGGTGATCGACATCAACCTGGCCCCGTACGACGGCGACTGAGTCTGCGTGGAGAGTCAGCAGTTGTGAGGAGTCGGCCCGCGGGTCGGCTCCTCCTGCTTCGGGACCGGCGATCGAGGCCGTCAATGACCTGTCGGGCAGCCTCGCCAGCGGAAGGAAAGCCCAGGGGCCGTGTTACGGTCCCCGTCTTCTCAAGGCTCCCCAAGGAGGCCTCATGGCCCTCTCCAAGCACCTCGGTTGGTCTCTCCTCCTGCTGGTCCCCAGCGTCGCTCTGGCGGGTGCCACGGCGTCGAAGTTCAAGAAGGAGACCAAGAAGGGCGCCAACTACTGGAATGCCCAGTCGGCGCTCGACGGCAACCCCAAGACCGCGTGGATGCTGCCGGGCGACAGCGCCAACCTGGCGGAGTGGATCCGGATCGAGGTGCCCCTTGGCTCCATCGACAAGATCGGCATCTGGCCGGGCTGGGGCAAGAGCGACGAGCACTACCTGGACCACCCCCGGGTCAAGAAGCTCAAGGTCGAGTACGTCTGCTGCCGCGGCGACGAGTCTGTGAAGACCATGGGCTCCCAGGTCATCGAGGTCGCCGACGAGAACGCCATGCAGTGGATCGACGTCGACGACTTCAAGATCGGCAACGAGCTCTTCGGCGGCTTCGTCAAGCTCATCGTGCTCGAGACCTACCCGGGCAAGGACTTCCCGAACCTGGCGGTCAGCGAGGTGCTGGTCGGCATGAAGGAGTTCGACGCCAGTGCCGACGCCGAGCCGTCAGGCGAGCACCCGGACCACATCATCATGGACGCCCAGGACGACAACAAGAAGACCTTCTGGTCCACCCAGGCCGAGGGCGCGAGCGTCAGCTTCACTTCGGACACCTTTGGCCTGAGCAGCGTGAACATCCAGGCCGGCCCCAAGACCCACGCCCGCCCCAAGACGGTCAAGGTCACCGTGCAGCAGCGCTCCCGGACCCAGGTCCTCGAGGACATCCCGGGCGTTCAGAACGTGCTGATCCCCGCGGTCACCGGCTACACCGGCTCGGCCTGGGGCTCGGTGGAGCTGGAATTCCTGGACTTCTACGAGGGCAGCAAGACCCAGGAGCTGGCCGTCGCCGAGCTCACGGTCATGGCGACCAACATGGAAGGCCTGTAGAGCCCTACAGGCTGGCCGCGGTCTCCTCGAACGCGGCCAGGTCGTCTTCCAAGGGCGCGATGGCCTGCCACCAGCAGTCCGGGTCGGTCAGGTCCAGCCCCAGCAGGTCCCGAGCCAGAGGCTCGGCGTGGTCGGTCCCGGTGCGCCGCAGGAGCTCGGTATAGGTCGACTGGAAGCTCGGACCCTGGGCCCTGGCGCGGGCGTAGACCAGGCTGCTGAACAGGTAGCCGAAGGTGTAGGGGAAGTTGTAGAAGGCCCGCTCCGCCATGTGGAAGTGGAGCTTCGAACACCAGTACGTCGCGTCCCAGCTGGCCAGGGCCTCGCCATAGGCGGCCCGCTGACAGGTGACCATCGCGTCGTCCAGCGCGTCCGGGTCGAGCTCGCCCTGCCGCCGCAGCGCGTGGAGCTGCCGCTCGAACTGGAAGCGAGCGGGGATGTTCATCAGGAAGCTCATGCCCGCGGAGAGCCGGGCGTCGAGCATCGCGAGCTTGTCGGTGGGCGACGCCGCCGCGGCCAGCGCTGCGTCTCGCACCAGGTTCTCGGCAAAGACCGACGCGGTCTCGGCCAGGGTCATGGGGATGTGCACCTGGGTCCGGGGCAGGCCCTTGGTGACGTGGTTGTGGAACGCGTGGCCCAGCTCGTGGGCCAGGGTCATAGCGCCGCTGAAGGTGCCGCCAAAGGTCATGAAGACCCGGGACTGCTTGCTCAGCGGGAGCGTTGCGCACCAGGCTCCCGCGGCCTTGGCGCCGCGGTCCTCGGCCTCGACCCACCGGCCCTGGAAGGCCTGCTTGGCAAAAGCGGCCAGGTCCGGGTGCCAGGCCCCGAAGTTGTCCTCGACGAAGCCCTGGGCCTGGTCCCAGGACCACTTGGCGGTCTCGGCCACCGGGGCCCACTGGTCCTGCCACTGCAGCTTGTCCAGGCCCAGGACCGTGGCCTTGCGAGCCAGGTAGCGACCCAAGAGCGGGCGGGCTCTGGAGGCGGCCTCGAGCATGGCGTCCAGGGTCTGGCGGGACATGCGGCACGCGGCCAGGGGCTGGGCGAGGGGCGCCACGTCGAGCCGTTCCTGGAGCACGTTGCGGGTCCCGATGATGTGGGTGAGCGTGCTGGCCCACAGCTCGCGGTCTTGGGACCAGGCGTCCTGCCAGGCGGTGTGGACGCGGGCCCGGACCGCGGAGTCGGCGTGGTGGAGCAGGGGCCAGGCCTGGCCCGGGGAGAGCTCGCCTTCGGGGCCGTCGACCTGGAGGCGCACGCCCGCCGAGCGGCGCCGATAGAGCCGGCCCCAGGCGGACTTGCCGTCCTCGTTGAGCTGGTTGACCAGGTCGGCTTCGGTCAGGGGCAGGCGCAGGTGCACCGTGGCCCGCTCGTTGTCGATCCAGGCCCGCAAGGTCTCCCAGACGGGCTCCTTGCGCAGGCGGGCCCAGGTGAGGTCGTCGGTCCGGGCCAGCCCGTCCAGCAGCAGGATCTGCGCCCGTTCGGCCCGGTTCCACAGAGCCGAGACCCGGGCCTCGATGCGGGGCGCGTCGGCCTGGGCGGTGTCTTCGCAGGCGGCGCAGTGGGCCACGGTCCAGAGCTCGTTGATCCGGCTGAAGGCGTCGGTGAGGGCCAGGAG
>Ga0114934_10002874_pt1 | contig 10908 bp, 10 predicted proteins | sample 4SBtaG_2_FD_99695 | JGI IMG/M metagenome (GOLD analysis project Ga0114934, IMG submission 99695) | Deep subsurface microbial communities from Kolumbo volcano to uncover new lineages of life (NeLLi) - 4SBTROV10_white metaG | ecosystem: Environmental > Aquatic > Marine > Volcanic ...
CTTGGATGTGGAAGAGCTGATGATGATCTTGGGGGTGCCACCGCAGACTTTCTTTCGTATAGATCCAAAGGAGGTTGCTTTCTAAGGCTGGGAGGGCGTTAGCCCTTATGCTGAAATTTCAGTCTACAGTATCACCGCTCTCCCTGAGGGAAGCCAAATCCTTCAGGGGGGCATGATAAGCTTAAGACAGCATCTCCCGGCTTTAAGCAGGGCCGGGCGCGACCTTACTGATAAGCTATCCTCCCTCCTTGCGGATCACCAGGTCGCCGATATTGACCTGGAAATCCGGCCCGATCTTGTTCGTGAAGGAGACGTGCTCCTCGACGCGACTGACGACGATCTCCCCCTTGGGGGTATCGGTTGCCGGGACGACCTCGAGCAGCTTTCCGGTGTTGGGATCGTGGACCTCCACGGCGTCGTAGACCTCGAAGACGTCATACTTATTTACACCGTCCGCACGGCCGATGTTGATGATGATCGTGCCATCGTCCAGGATCTTCGCTACTTGGCCCTTGAGCTGTCCCTCAGGCTGAGTTTGGGTGGCTTGAGCCCGCTGGGCCAGGACCTGGGGCTCGATCCGCTGCAGGATATTTCCGATCTCGACCATCAGCTTATCGAGCGCTCCATCGACCGCCTGGCCAACGATCGTCCCGCTGAACTCCTCCGTCCCCACGGTGATCTCGCCCACCCAGGTCGGGGGAGCGCCGGCAGCAATAGTGAGGTTAAGAGTGTAGCCACCAGGGTTAAGCACTGCAGTATAGGTCCCTGAGGGGACAGGGTTACGCGGCCACCAGAACTCCCGCTGGTCCCAGGAGAAGGTGACACAGCCGCCAGGATTGGGATTAAAGTGGGTCACTCCCCACACCCAGTTGCTTGCGGCATCGTAGATTGAGATAGTGTAGTTGCCAACGGCTGCTGGAGAGTAGCCCAAGTTGACGATCTCGCCCTGAATGTAAGAACCCTTATCAGCGAGGAAGCCGCCGGTGCAGACGTTGGCCCGCCAGCCGGAGAGGGTCGAGATGAGCTGGCCGATATTGAGCGAGAAGCCGGTCTGGCCCTCCGCCTGGGCCTCGACCGAGGCTGCGCCCATAATCTCCGTAGTGTAGACGGAGACGGCGCGGATCGCGAGATCCACCGTGACCTTCGCCCCGCTGACCTTCAAGAATCCCAAGCTGATGCTCGACTTCTGGATGTCAACCCGGGTCACGCTCCCGACGAGCAGCACATCGGCCCCCTTCAGTTGGGCCGCTTGAGCCAAATCGCTGGTAAGCAGGGGGTTCAACCCCCGCTCCATTAAAACACTTTCGATCTCCGCCCGCTCGACCACGTGGTAGCCAGCGTTGACCAATTTTTCAGTTAACAGATCGGCCACGCCCTCCCCAACATTGGCCAGGCCGGAGCCTGACCGGTCGTCGAACCGCGCCACGGCGATCACCAACTGGCTTGGACTCCCCTGGGCCAAGCCACGGTCTTGGCCAATGAAACCTCCTGCCAACAGGGCCAGAAGGACCATCCCAAATAATGCAAACCTCATTGCTCGCTGCATCACTATCACTCCTTTCGCTCCATGTAAAAAGATCAGAAGGGCGACCTCTCCGAGGCGAACTCGTAGAAGCTGGCGAAGCTGCGGTGGAAGGAGAGCTTGAACGAGCCGGTAGGGCCGTTCCGCTGCTTGCCGATGATAATGTCAGTCGGGCTGACATCGCCCTTCTGCTCGCCCTCCTCCAGATCCTTGTAATAGTCCTCGCGGTAGATGAAGGCGACCACGTCCGCCTCTTGCTCGATCGAGCCGGACTCCCTCAGGTCGGAGAGCCGTGGGCGATGGGCCTCACGCCGCTCGACCGCCCTTGAGAGTTGTGAGCAGGCGACCACCGGGATCTTCAGCTCACGGGCCAGCGACTTCAGACTGCGCGAGATGTGGGAGATCTCCTGCTCGCGGACGTCGGCCCTCGTCCCGCTCTCTACCAGTTGGAGATAGTCTACAATCAGAAGGTCGAGGTCGTATTCGGCCTTCATCCGCCGCGCGCGGGCCTTCAGCTCCATGATCGAGATCCCCGGGGTATCGTCAATAACAATTCTACTCTTGGCGAGTTTCCCCGCAGCCTCGACGATCCCCCGCCAGCTCTCTGCCGGTAGGTAGCCGGAGCGGAGGCGATGGAGGTTGACCTTGGCCTCGCCGCAGATCAGCCGCTCCAGCAGTTGCTCCTTAGTCATCTCCAGGGAGAAGATCCCCACACCCTTATCCTCCCTTAAGGCCACCTGGCGGGCGATGGAGACTACAAGGCTTGACTTCCCCATCGAGGGCCTTCCGGCGATGACGATGAAGTCGGAGGGCTGGAATCCGGCGGTCATCTCATCGAACCTCCGAAAGCCGGTGGAGAGCCCCGTCACGGTATGTTTCTCCGGGTCACGATGGAGCTTCTCCAGATTACTGATATGCTCATGGAGGAAGTCGCCCACCAGGTGATACCCCGGCTTAGTCCCGAGGCGGGAGAGGCCGAAGATCAGCTCCTCAGCGCGATCGAGCAAATTCTCCACCTCCTCCTCCTCGTCGAAGCCGAGCTCAGAGACGGTCTTCCCCGCCTCGACGAGGTCGCGGAGCACCGCCTTCTTCCTCACGATCTCGGCATAATACTCGACCGAGGTCGTCGTGGTCACTTGCCCCACCAGCTCGCCAAGATAGACTCGCCCACCGACCGCTTGGAGTTTTTCTAGCTCCTCCAGGCGGTCGGCGACGGTGATCAGGTCCGGCGGCCGCCCCTTCTCGAAGAGCTCCATGATCGCGCGGTAGATCAGTTGGTGGGCCTGCCAATAGAAGTGCTCCGACCGAAGGTGCTCCAGGAGGATCGGGACGACCTCCTCCGGCTCCAAGAGGGCCGCGCCGAGGACCACCTGCTCCGCCTCGCGGTTTTTGGGCAGCGGCCGGGGAAATTCACGCTCCTCCACCATCACATTCCCATTATAGTCAGGGCGTCTGCGCGATTCAACCGGCAGTTGAATTAAAGAGGCGCTTTTGGTATATTCAGGCATTGGGAGTCGGTTCTCTGGAGAACGCCGAGGAAGGAGGAGAGAATGTGGAGCTTCTAACGATTAAGGAGCTATTGGAGACGGGGGTCCATTTCGGCCATCGGGTGCGGAAGTGGAATCCGAAGATGAAGCCCTTCATCTTCACTGAGCGTAAGGGGATCCATATCATCGACTTGGAGAAGACAATCGCCTACTTCGCCGAGGCCTATTACTTCGTCCAAGAGCAGGTGGCTCAGGGGAAGGAGGTCCTCTTTGTCGGGACGAAGCGCCAGGTGCGCGAGACGATCCAGGAGGAGGCACAAAGGTGCGGGGCCCACTATATCAACCGCCGCTGGCTCGGCGGGACGCTGACCAACTTCGAGACGATCAAGTCTAGGGTCGGACGGATGAAGGAGCTGGAGCGGATGGATGAGGAGGGGCAATTGGAACTTCTGCCGAAGAAGGAGGCCCTCTCCCTCCGACGGAAGCTGATGAAGCTCCAGCGAAACCTCGAGGGCCTGCGGAACATGGAGAAGCTCCCAGGGCTGCTCTATGTCATCGACCCGACGATAGAGGAGAACGCCGTTCACGAGGCGAGGCTCTTGGGGATCCCCATCGTCGCCGTCGTCGATACCAACTGCGATCCCGACTTGGTCGATTACCCGATCCCGGGGAACGATGATGCAATCAAGGCGACTAAATTGATCACCTCGAGGGTCGCCGATGCAGTCCTCGAGGGGCGCGAGGGGGCCTCTGCGGCTGTGGCTGAAGCTGAAGTCCCGGCCGTGGAGGAGACGTCCATTGCAGAAGAGGAGGAGTCCGCAGGGATGGAGGAAGAGCTTGGGGAAGAGGCTAAGGCTGAAGCATAAAGGAGGAGCGAGCGTGGCAGAGGTAACCAATGAGATGATCAAGGAGCTCCGGGTGGCGACCGGAGTGGGAATTATGGACTGCAAGCGAGCGCTCATCGAGAGTGAGGGGGACATAGAGGGAGCGAAGCTCCTCCTGCGGGAGCAGGGGAAGGAGCTCTTCTCACGGGCGAGCGAGGCCGTGGAGGGGCGGGTCGCCTCCTATATCCACCACAGTGGCAAGGTGGGGGTTTTGGTGGAGGTCAACTGCCAGACGGACTTCACAGCGGACAGCGCTTCCTTCAAAGAGTTCACCAAGGGGCTGGCGATGCACATCGCCGCCGCCGCACCCCGCTTCCTGAGCCCTGAAGATGTCCCCGAGGAGGTCCTGGAGGAGGAGCGGGAGATCTACCGCCATCAGGCCGAGGCAGAGGGGAAGCCCCCCCAGGTGATCGAGAAGATCATCGAGGGACGCTTGAAAAAATTTTATGAAGAGACCTGCCTCCTCAAGCAACCCTACGTCAAGGACCCCCAGTTGACCATCGAGGACCTTCTGGGGGAGCTGGCCTCCAGGGTGAGCGAGAAGGTGGTTATCAAGCGGTTCGCCCGCTTCGAGGTCGGGCATTGAAAAGGCTTCTCCTTAAAATCAGCGGCGAGATCCTATCCGATAAGAGAGGCCAGGGCATCTCCGCGGCAGCCCTGGAGCGGCTGGTAGGGCTCCTCGCCCGCGCCGCCGGGGAGGCTGAGCTGGCGCTGGTCATCGGCGGAGGGAACATTGTCCGCGGTTCTGAGATGGACTTGGACCGCGTGACCGCCGATCAGATGGGGATGCTCGCCACCCTGATCAACGGCCTCGCCCTCCAGAGCAGGCTGGAGGGGCTGGGGATTAAAACCATCTTGCAATCGGCCGTCGCCACACCCTTCAGCGCGCCACTCGACCGGCGGCAGGCAGTCAAGGTTTTGCAGCAAGGGGGGATCGTCATCTTTGCCGGGGGGACGGGAAATCCTTTTGTGACGACCGACACCGCCGCGGCCTTGAGGGCAAGCGAGATCGGGGCAAAGATGTTGCTCAAGGGGACCAAGGTCGATGGCGTCTACACCGGCGATCCCCAGAGGGACAAGACGGCGCGGAAATTAGATAAGATTACCTATCAAGAGGTCATCACTCACGATCTAGAGGTGATGGACCTGGCGGCGATCGACCTCTGCCGCCGGAATGGGATCCCCATCTTAGTCTTCAACATCTTCAAGGAGGGCGAGCTGGAGCAGGCGATCCGCGGCAAGCCGGTGGGAACGATGATCGATTAGCTGTTAGCTAAGAGCCAACAGCTAAATCAGAAGACCTTGGGCACCTCGAAATAATCGTCGCGGCGTTTCGGCGTATTTTTCAAGGCCTCCTTGGAGGGGACTGACTCCCGCGGCTCATCCTCCCGGAAGACGTTCTGGGTCACGATCACGTGCTTCAGCGGCTCGACCCCCTCGGTATCGACCTCCTCCAATTTTTTGAAATATCCCAGGATCTTCCCCAACTGCTCTCGGAAGAGCTCGACCTCCTCCTCGGAGAGTTCCAGCTTGGCCAACTTCGCGATATGGAGGACCTCTTCCCTGCTGATCATCATGACTTCTTATTCCTCCTCTATGACTTGTAGACCAAATTCTGGATAGAGAGGTTACTACCCTAGCTTTAGAGCTCCGGATTTATCCCAAGTTGGTTAAGAGTATTCCTTTGCGTTTCTCCCACTCCCTCCTTGAAGAATTTACGCCAAGCGCTGAGTCTGATCCCAAGCAAGAACATGTCATCAAAGGACCGGACGTAATCGTCCATCAGCTCGATCCGCGCAATCCGTCCGAAGTTGTTGCCCTTATCTTCCACAGGTTTATCCACTATTTCCTCACGACTCCTGGGGTAAGGACTAACGCCTCTTGGGCGCTTTATGGTCGTATCTCCTTTCGCGTCTCTAATATGCTGCCACCAGTAATTCCTGTACTCAGCCACATAGCGGGCTAGTTCGATGTACGGCTGGAAAACTAAGGGGGTTCCTGCTAGAACGTTTGAGAGCGCCCAAGGCACTACCACGAGAAGATCCTGTTCGTCGCAGGCTTTAGGATCTGCTTGGAAGCGGAAGCTGGGCTCACCCTCTTTAGCGAGTAGATACCAAGATTTCAACTCTATCCCAAAGACGCCCTCCTCGGTCCGAGGGTGTTCGAACAGAACATCGGGAAATCCCTCCGCTTGTCGAAAGAAGGTATAGTCCTCGTATCCTTCTTCCGGATCCCAGGATTCTCTTTCTTCTATTGTGGCACTTAGAACTTGCCCGAAGGTGAAAATCTCTGTCGCATTGATACCACTAACGCTTATAGTGCTTCTAAAATGCTGGGGAAGTTCACGTAATACCTCTTGGGTCCTTTCCCAGAGCGAATAATGCTCCCAGGATTTACCCGGCGGCTTTCTCTTGGGAGGGGTAGGGTTAGGCATACATGAGCCTCCCTGCTGCGAGTTCGAAGAGATATTTCTCCACCTCGGCACTGACACATCGCCTTTCGAGCTTGTAAGCTGCTATAGCTCCAGTGCAAAGGCCTCCGAAAGGCTCCCATATCAAGTCGCCAGGGTCTGATGACAGCTCAATAATCAACTTCATGAATTTCAACGGCTTCTGATTTAGGTGAATGCTCCTGTTCCCCACCTTCAGCCTCTCTGAGCCATGCAAAGGAGGTTCCTGCCATACGTTAGTGATTCCCGGCTTGCAATGAAATTTTGCTCGCATCCGACCCCATTCTCCTGCCGTCAAAGGCTTTTCACCATCTGCCGAGAAGTAAGGCTTCCCCTCAGGTTTTCCATGCGCGTTAGCATATCGAACCAGCTTTTCAAACATCTCAAGAGGAGGGAAATACCAAAGATGATCCTTAGTGAGATACTTACGAGTGGCAGCGTTTTTAACCCCGCATGCTTCATTCGCTTTCGATAAAGGCAGCCCGCTGCGCTCCCACTCCCGCCGAAGCCAGTCTTTCAGTGAGAGCCCTTCTATCTCCGCCTCCTTTACGTACTGTATGCAGACCTCAGTAACAACGGGAAGTTCACGAAGCCTCTTAGTATTGGAATTGCCTGCGACATGGGAAATACCCTTGTCCCACGTGTGGCAGTTTACGTATTTCCAACCGTATTTAACGAGAAGGGGGTGGATGGTAGCCCAACCTATTTCGCTGTTCCAAAACCAGAGCGTGGTTTGAGCAGTCGCTTTCTCAGACCAAGCCCTTATGTGAGGCTCATACCATCCAGGGAGAGCGTCAGGGGTTGGAAGATCGCCAAAAGAACTCCCTACGCCATAAGGCCCGTCAGAAATTATCACAATTGGAGAATCCCATTTCTCATAGAGCGTGCGAACGTCAGCGTTGTAAATGCTCACCCCCCCTTGGTGAAAACATTTCCTGATATTCCCAAAGGTATTTGATATCCGATATCTTGCTTACTCTGTCCGCCCATCTTAATCCTCCTAAACAGGTTTAAAAACAGCAATTCACCATGCTATGGGCGAGCGAGAGACAACACCCTCGGATCGCAGTATAGGCTGCTCCTCGTCTCTAGCAAATCCATGCCTTTCTGATTATCCTCGGAACCGGTGCCAAAAGCAAGGTCGAGAGCCACCACCTAGCCACCTTAGTTATACAATGCCACCGTTCCTAGAGCTAGTTCCGCGGATGGGACTTGGTTTATCAATTCTCCAACAATACTAACATTTATTTTACCAGATCTAGAACCTGGCCCACTCAAACCTTCCTCCAAATCTGCGCTTGAACTCCGCTACCAACGGATGGTCTGGCTGTTTCTCAATTAACTTGAAGGCCTCCTCCCGCGCCCGCTTCATCAGCTCGATATCCCGGAGGAGGTCGGCAGCGCGGAAGGTCGTATCGAGCCCGTGCTGTGCCAGGCCGAGCAGTTCCCCGGGGCCGCGGATTTTAAGATCTTCCTCGGCGATCTTGAAGCCGTCATCGATGTCGCGGAAGGCGGCCAGGCGCCGCTTAGCCTCCTCAGTCTTGGGATTGGCGATGGCGAAACAGATCGCCTCCTGACCGGCGCGGCCGATCCGCCCCCGCAACTGATGTAATTGTGATAAACCGAAGCGGTCGGCGTGCTCGATGACCATCACCGAGGCGTCGGGGACATCGATCCCGACCTCGATGATCGTCGTTGCCACCAGGACGTCGAGCTCCTTTTGCCGCAGCTCCTCCATCACCACCCGCTTCTCCCCGTCGCCCATCCGCCCATGGAGCAGGCCGACCTTAAGGTCCTTGAAAGGACCTTGGGCCAGCTCCTCCTGCATCTCCGTCGCTGCCCGCAGCTCCAGCTCCTCCGACTCCTCGACCAGCGGATAGACTATATAGGCCTGCTGGCCCTCGCGGATCCGCTCGCGGATCAACTGGTAGACCTCCTCCCGCCGCTCCTCCGCCACCCAGTAGGTCTTGATCTGCCGAGGTCGGGGGAGCTCATCGAGGAAGGAGATCTCGAACTGGCCATAGAGCGTTAGAGTAATTGTCCGCGGGATCGGGGTAGCGCTCATCACCAGGATGTCGAGCTCTTTCCCCTTCTTCTCCAGATCAGCCCGCTGAATCACCCCGAAGCGGTGCTGCTCGTCGATCACCGCGAGGCCCAAGCGCTGAAAGTGCACTTCATCCTGGATCAGCGCATGGGTCCCGATCACGAGATCGACCTCGTGTTGAGCGATCTGCTCGCGCACCCGGGCCTTCTCCCGCTCGGGGAGGCTCCCGCTGAGCAGCTCCACCCGCAGCGGAAGCCCTGCTCTTGCGATCAGGTCAGTGATTACGCTATAGTGCTGTTCGGCCAGAATTTCGGTTGGGGCCATCAGCGCCGCCTGATAGCCAGATGAATAGGCGATGAGGCAGGCCAATAGTGCTACTATAGTCTTCCCGCTCCCCACATCCCCCTGGAGGAGGCGGTTCATCGGCCGAGGCGCGGCTAGGTCTTTTCTAATCTCCTCTATAGTCCGTCGCTGGGCCGCCGTTAGTTTAAAAGGGAGCGAGGCGATGAAATTTTTTAATTGCTCATCCTCGATCTTCAGGCTCCGCCCTGGCCGCTCCCCCATCCGCCGCCGCTCCAGCGCCACCCCGATCTGGAATAAAAATAGTTCCTCGAAGGCCAGGGTCTGCCGCGCTCGCTCAAACTCCTCCAGGCTCTGGGGGAAGTGGATCCTCCAGAAGGCTTCACTCCTGGGGAGGAGGTCGTAGCGCTCCTGGACCTCCACGGGGATGAGTTCGCCGATCTCCTCCTGATGACGGGCGAGGCTCTCGCGGATCAGCCGCAGGAGCGTCCCCTGGGGGAGCCCCTCAGTTGAGGGATAGATGGGGACGAGCCTGCCGGTGAGGAAATTTTCGCCGGCGGGCTCCCAGATGGGGTTGGTGAGCTGGACTTGGCTAAAGCCTCGCTCGACCTCGCCATAGAGGGCGATCTTCTCCCCTTGACGGAACTGATTCTTCAGCCAGGGCTGATTGAACCAGATGGCGTAGGCCACGCCGCTCAGATCCTGGATCGCCACCTTTAAGATCTCCAGATCCCGCCGGGGGCGGATGGTGTCAATCGCGCGGACGCGACCGTGGATCGTAGCCCGCTCGCCGTGGCGCAGCGCGGCGATCCGCTTAACTTGAGAGCGGTCCTCGATCCGCCGCGGGAGATAGAGCAAGAGATCCTCGATCGTCGCGATCCCCAGCTTTTTTAATAACTTCTCCCGCCGCTCGCCCACCCCCTTGGCATACCTCACCGGGATATTGAGCCCCTGGGCTCCCTGTGCTTTAGCCTGGGGCTCAGGTTCGCCGACCTCGTGGGCTCGCAGAAGGTCTTCCAGCTCACGAATTGCCTCCCGCCGCTCGGCGGGGGACATCGCGGCGTAGCCCTCCGCCTTGGCCTGCAGCGCGGCGGCCAACCCCTGTTCCTCAAGCTCGGATGAGGCATAGCCGATGAGGCCCTCCAGGCTCCCCATAACCGCACGATCCCGATAGCCCTCGCGTTTCTCCAGTTGGAGGACCTTCCTCAGCCGTGCGATCAGCCCCTCGCCCGCTTGCTCGCCCATCTGCTCTTCTATAATATAATGCAGATGCTGTTCTTAGCAAGGGGAAGAGAATGAGGATCATCTTCATCGGCTCGGGGGAGATTGGCGTCCCGACACTGCAAAGGCTTGCGCAGGCCCACTCCATGGTCGCAGTCTTCACCCGACCCGACCGCCCTGCAGGGCGAGGGCATATCTTGAGGCCAACCCCGATCAAGGAGGCCGCTCTGGAGTTGGGGCTGGAGCTCCACCAGCCGGAGAGCGTCAACTCTCCAGAGAGCCTCCAGCTCATCAGGGAATTTAAACCGGAGGCCATCGTCGTCGCCTCCTATGGGGAGATCCTCTCTAAAGATCTCTTGCAGATACCCCAGCGGGGTGCAATCAACCTCCACGCCTCATTATTACCGAAATACCGCGGCGCGGCCCCGATCAACTGGGCGATCATCCGCGGCGAGACCGAGACGGGGATCACCACATTCCTCATGGATGAGGGGCTGGACACCGGCGAGACCCTGGTGCAACGCCGGGTCCCGATCGAGGATGATGATACCGCTGGCTCGCTCAAGGCCAAGCTGGCTCAGGTCGGGGCCGAGGTAATGCTGGCTACCTTGGAGGGCCTGGAGAGAGAGACGCTCAAGCCCCAGCCGCAGGATCACTCCCGGGCGACCTACGCTCCGAAGCTGAAGAAGGTGCTGGGCAGGCTCGACTGGCAGAGGCCGAGCCGCGATCTCTTCAACCTGATCCGCGGCTTGAACCCCGCGCCAGGGGCCTTTACATTTTTCAGGGGCAAGCGGCTGAAGGTCCACCGGGGCCAGGTAGTCGAGGGGGGCTATCAAGGCCAGCCCGGCGAGATAGTCAGCACAGATGAGGGCCTGATCGTCAAGACCGGCGATGGTGCCCTAGAGCTTTTGGAGGTCCAGCCGGAGGCCCGGGCCCGGATGAGTGGGCCCGACTTCGTGCGAGGGTATAAAGTTGCCAAAGGGGATCGGCTGGGGTAATGA
>Ga0114934_10002875_pt1 | contig 10908 bp, 7 predicted proteins | sample 4SBtaG_2_FD_99695 | JGI IMG/M metagenome (GOLD analysis project Ga0114934, IMG submission 99695) | Deep subsurface microbial communities from Kolumbo volcano to uncover new lineages of life (NeLLi) - 4SBTROV10_white metaG | ecosystem: Environmental > Aquatic > Marine > Volcanic ...
ATTCACTCGTGAAGAGATACTTGCCGCTAGCCACTTTGGATGCCTCTTGCAGTTAAGGGAAAGGCGAACGATTTTCGCCATGTATTGTTCTGACTGACTCGTAGTATCGGGGTTTTTGGCTAAACAGACAACCGTGAGGATCAAATTGCGGGAAGGAAGTCTAAAATCCGTAAGGCAGTCAGTCTGGTGCCTCCTTGATTTTTTTCGATAAGTTTCTGGGCGCGTGTGCCAATCTTCGCGGAATACGCTGGATCGTTAAGGCACTGAGTGACGAAATTTGTAAGTTCTGTCCCGTCATGAACAACGATAGCAGCCTCTGCTTTGAGTAGTTCAGAAACCTCCGTGCGGAAGTTTCTTGTATATGGGCCAAAGCAGACAGCAACGCCATATGCGGCCGGCTCAAGCATGTTTTGGCCGCCGCGTACGCCATCAAGGCTGCCGCCGACAAAAGCCATTGTTGCAAGTCCCCACCATGCTGCGAGTTCACCAGTCACATCCACAAGGAGAATAAATGAGTTGCCTGATAGCTGGCTGGCTTGGTCGGTGAGCTTGCTGCGGTAATACCAGGGTACGTGACAAGCATCGGGTTGCTGTAAACGACATGTTAACCAAGTGGCAATCTCACGTGTTCGTTCGACGTGCCGAGGAACGAGTATGAGTTTAAGGCTAGGGTGCGTTTTCTGTTGTTGCAAGAATGTCTCAACGGCAAGTGATTCTTCTGGTTCCTGCGTACTTCCAGCAATGAACACAGGGTTGTCTCTGTTGATTCCAGTAATCTTTCTGAGTTGCTGGATTTTATCATTGTGTTCGTCACCATAAATGCCATCAAACTTTAAGGAGCCAGTAGTTTCCACCAGCTGAGCCCCAATGTCCGTGAAGCGATCTGAATCCTCTTGGGAACGAGACAATACGAGTGTTAGCCGCTGGACCATCAAGGCTGCAATGCGGCCCAGCCGCTTGTAGCCTCGGTAGCTCCGTTCGCTCATGCGGCCATTCACCACCACAACAGGGATTCCGTAGTCTTCTGCGATCTGTAGAAGGTTAGGCCAGATCTCCAATTCAGCGAGAACAAGCACATCCGGCCGTACTCGACTGAAGGTCTGTTTGATTGCCCAGCTGAAGTCTAGCGGGCACGGGAAAACATGATCCGACTCATGGTTTTTGGTCGCAACGTCCAGTCCAGTTGTCGTCGAACTTGAGATGACACAATCAATGAGTTGATTTTTCAGGCAAGCTTGATGTTTCAGTTCATGAACAAGCGTTCGGATGAGTTGCACTTCTCCAACACTAACGCCATGAAGCCAGATCCGCCGGTGGTTCTTCGGACAATTGGCAACACGGACTCGCCCAGTGAATCGCTCTCGAATCGCGGCAACTGGCCGTTTGTTCGAAAGCCTTCGCCATAGAATCCAGGGCAAGGCAGTAATACCCACCAGCAGATAGAGCAGGTTTAGGGCTATCACTACACCTCACCTAGTCAGCCAGCGGATGCACTCGCGGAGCGGGCACAACAGTTTTTATACTTTTTGCCACTACCACAGGGGCACGGATCATTTCTTCCAACTTTTTGGCCACGGTTACGGATCGGCTGGATCGGGCCAGATTCGCTGCCATCGGCCATCTGTCTCTCAGGCTCTTGAAATTGGGCGGCAGAGGGCGTGTCTTCATGAATAGCAGCTGTTTCACGCCAGGTGCTTCGAAGAGCATCTTCTTCGACCTGTTCAATCCGGTAGACGATGTCAATCACACGTTCATCAATGCCGCTCCACATGAGATCGAATGTCCGCATGCCCTCACGCTTGTATTCAACCTTCGGGTCAACCTGAGCATACCCGCGAAGCCCAACGCTACTTCTCAAGTGATCCATCGCGAGAAGATGATCTTTCCATGCATTATCCAGTATCTGGAGCAGAACGGCACGCTCCATTCTCTGCATTTCAGTCCGCGGTGAATCGGGTTGTTTGTGACGACGGGTGCTTGCTTCACAGAGAGTACGCTTCAGCTCATCGAGGCTGGTGGTCGAAAGTGATGTTTCGTCAAGAGATGAGTCAAAACGTTCTTTCGCCCAAGCCGTGAGCCCCTCGCGATCGACTCTTCGTGACCCGTCATCTTGGCGGCCAGTGAAATGAGCCAGTCCAACGAGTACGGGATATTCAATTTCTCGTTGTTGATAGGCCTCTCTCGCTTTTTCTCGGATAATTTCTTTGAATGCTTCAGGGTCCGGGTCATTTCCTGAAATTTCAGTCAGGTCCGAATCATGTAGTTCGATACCGAATCGCCAGTCTGTCCACGACCGTGCCGAGAGAACACCGAAGTCTGGTACAAGGAACCGTTCGCCCTCACTCAGGTCCGCTTTTGCGACAGCTTCACTTGCTCGCTGTTGGAGCCATTCGGCAATCTCATTTCGTCCGACACGTTTCAGATCCCGGTCGTTTACGGAAAGCTTCCAGCGTGCATTGGCAAAGCTCGCAAGGGCAGACCAGTTCCAATCGGGTTCGTCCTCACTTTGCGGAAGGTTCTCCTCAACGGCCTCAAAGATTTGTGCTTCGGCCTGTCGGCTCGCTTGTTCATGGGCAATTCGGATTGCTTCTTCCGGGCTTAATCCCCGGAAATCAGCACTGTCAAGCTCGCACGAAAGCTGAGACGAAGCCCATCCAGCAAATGTCTGCGCCCCATAGTCTCTGTCGAGGAATGTGTCGATGTGCTGATCTATTTGTCGATCGACCATTTCGAGAATAAGTTCACGGCATTCACCATCACAATCAGTAAGAATCTCACCGTCACTCTCTGCAGTACGACCTTCCAGAATTCGTTGCCGGAAACCGTAGACCCGTTTCCGCTGCTCGTCCATCACCTCATCATATTCGAGTAGGTTTTTCCGAATTTCAAAATTTCGCTCTTCGACCTTTTTCTGTGCTGCTTCAACACGGCGAGTCACCATCTTGCTTTCAATCGCTTCTCCGTCTTGCATGCCGAGTCGGGTAAGGATGTTTTTCACCCACTCTCCGGCAAAAATTCGCATGAGGTCATCTTCAAGCGAGAGGTAAAACCGGCTGCTCCCTGGGTCACCTTGACGACCACATCGTCCGCGAAGCTGAAGGTCAATTCGTCGCGATTCGTGCCGCTCAGTCCCAACAATCTGAAGCCCACCCATTTCACGGACTTTGTTGCCCTCAGTCTTCATGTTTTCGCGTTCAGAAATACTATTAATGAGAGTGTCCCACTCATCTTTTGGAACATCGAGCCGAGTGTCGTAGGTGTTTTGCAATTGGGCCCAGGCCATGGTTTCTGCGTTACCACCCAGAATGATGTCGGTGCCTCGCCCAGCCATGTTTGTAGCAATTGTCACAGCGCCAAGTCTGCCTGCCTGCGCCACAATGTCTGCTTCACGTTGGTGCTGCTTTGCATTGAGCACTTCATGGTCGACACCGCGCTTATCAAGAAGAGACGCAAGCCGCTCACTTTTTTCAATGGAAACTGTACCAACAAGAATAGGAAGTCCTTTTCGCTGCGTACTGTGAATCTGCTCGGTTGGAATGAACTCAGTTTTCTTTGTTCCTTTGAGTTGGAGTTCAATGCCCTCTTCTGACTCATTCGCAATACTTCCGATTTTTGTCGTTTTGTTCGAAAGGTTGACTGAGTCCCAGCGGTTAATTCGCTCGATTTCATCAGCAACGGCGATCCACTTTTCACGTTCGGTACGAAAGATGACGTCCGAGTGATTAAGGCGCTGAAGGACACGGTTTGGTGGGATAGCAATAACGTCGAGCTTATATATTTTCCAGAACTCATTCGCCTCAGTCATTGCGGTCCCGGTCATGCCGCCGAGTTTGTTGTACAGCTTAAAGAAGTTCTGCAGCGTGACTGTTGCCAGAGTCTGCGATTCTTCTTTGATGCGAACCCCTTCTTTTGCTTCGACAGCCTGATGAAGGCCGTCGGACCATTGGCGTCCAGGCATAAGGCGGCCAGTGAACTCATCAACGATGACAACATCGCCTTGCTGTACAACATAATTCACATCAAGTTTGTACAGATAGTGAGCCTTCAAGGCATTGTCGATCAGGTGGGGCCACTCCATGTTGCCCGCCGTGTAGAAGCTTTCAACGCCAGCAAGTTTTTCAGCCTGTCGGACACCAGACTCTGTCAGGCTTACCGTATGTTCTTTTTCCTGAACCTCGAAATGGGCATCTGCTTTCAGTTGACGAGCTACCTTATCGGCTCGTGCGTATTTCGTGACATCATCATGAGCAGGGCCTGAAATAATAAGAGGCGTTCTGGCTTCATCGATGAGAATGTTGTCAACCTCATCGACGATTGCGAAGTTGAGCCGTCCCTGTGACTGTTGCATTTGACGAGGAAAGCGTTCGTCACCTCGAGCCGCCATTCGCATATTGTCTCTCAGGTAGTCAAACCCAAATTCATTATTCGTTCCGTAGGTGATATCGCATGCATATGATTTTTGCCGCTCATCAGCCTCCATGCCAGACTGAATGGCACCAACTGTAAGGCCGAGTCCCATATAGAGAGGACCCATCCATTCCATGTCACGACGGGCGAGATAGTCATTTACTGTAATGACGTGCACGCCTTTGCCCTCAAGTGCATTAAGATAAGCAGGGAGTGTGGCAACGAGTGTCTTGCCTTCTCCCGTGATCATTTCAGCAATTGCTCCAGAGTGCAGCACCATGCCTCCGATGAGTTGCACATCATAGTGCCTCATGCTGAGGAAACGTCGTCCGGCTTCACGGCACACAGCGAAGGATTCTACAAGCAAGTCATCGAGGGTTTCGCCAGCCGAGAGCCGATGTTTGAATTCATCAGTCTGTGCGCGGAGTTCTGCATCGGTCATCGCTTCATATCGCGGCTCAAGCGAGTTGATTGCCTCGATCTTTGCTTCTAACCGTTTGAGATAACGAGCATTTGACGAACCGAATAGACCAGTGATGGATCGTTCGACCCATGAACCTACTGCGGATGCAAAATTACTAACGAGGTCCCAGATGCGTTCCAGTTGTTCCATAATGGTGATATAAGGGGAGAGGGAATAGCCGATAATCGTGATATGCGTCCTTCAGCCTCACCGCTTGTCGAACGCATGTTGACTTCAGGTAATTCCTGGAACCACATGAGTAGGTACTCATTTTAGTGTCAACATCCCAATTCTCACAGCGATAGTGGTAGGGGGTCAAGGTTACTCGCATTTTTTATTTTCAAAAGAAATGAGCCTCATGGTCAGTTGTTTTTGGTCTTCTGCGGCCAAGTGGTTTCACAAACGGGGAAATCATGGTGGAAACAGTGATGTTCTTGGGGGCTTGCTGCCAGCAGGCCGGCGTGGTCATGGGCTGGTGAAGTGCCCCCGCTAGCCCATAGTTTCGCTTTCAGCGGCACACCGCAGGGGTTTCACAAACGGTTATTTTTCACTGCGATCGTAAAGTAAGTTCGGCCCTCTGGCTTGTCTTGACGAATTCACGGCACTTTGAATATTTGGTGCGGAGTCCCGTTGAGTGTTGAAGGTGTGCTGAATGAGCCGCTTTTTTGATTGCTGTCCTCAACAAGGGGCCCTGGAATCTGGTACCTTCTCAGAGCAATGGTTGTGAGTTGGAGATAGATCCCTATACATTCCTGACAAGCAGCGGTTCTCCTTTCCATGTCTCCATTACATTTCGAAGTTGCACCGAGCCGAAATCTCCAAGGACAATTCGTTTTTCTTGGCACTGGCACCAGTGTTGGCGTGCCGGTTGTTGGTTGCAGTTGCGATGTTTGTACTAGCGATGACACAAAAAACCAGCGAACACGGACAAGTGTGGCTTTCGGATTACCAGACGGTACGCTTCTTATCGACACGACTCCGGATCTTCGCTCGCAGCTGTTGAGAGAACAGATTGGGTCGATTGATGCAATTGTTTACACGCATGATCACGTCGATCACGTATACGGTCTCGATGATATTCGCCCGCTTTGTTTTCGTAAGGGTGGTTCGTTGCCGGTGTACTGTGAGCCTCGCGTGGAACGACGAATTCGTCGAGCATTCGATTATGCGTTTGAGGAGCCTGTTGTTGCCGGGGGTGGTCTTCCCAAGATGACCCTTCATCAAATAGGTCTCGATTCCTTTGGCTTGCTTGGAGCGACCGTTGTCCCTCTGCGGCTCCATCACGGTGCCTTTGAAGTGCTTGGCTTCAGGATTGGCAATGTTGCCTACTGTACTGATACAAATGAAATACCAGAGCAGACGTGGCCCTTGCTCGACGACCTCGATGTACTTGTTTTGGATTGTTTGCGACCATCACATCATCCAACACATTTTTCAATTGATGAAGCCATTGAAGTTGCCCGACAAATCGGTGCCCGCAGAACACTCTTTGTTCATATGTCACACGAGATTGATCATGCCTCAGTGTCTTCTTCGCTACCTATGGGTATGGAGTTGGCGCATGACGGACTGACTGTGCCGTTGTCATAACGAGAGGAACTGAGACAAAATCTGGGGTTCGCTGAGTGCAGGCCAGTGCTATCTACGGAGAGGCGTTTTTGTTGGCTCACGTCGGGTCACAAAGAGGTTGCATCTGCTGCTGTGCTCAGCCCGCGAAGAATGCAGTCTTTCACAGCAGCGGAGTCGCAATGTGTAAACACATCAAGGTTTGGTTTCCATCTGCGAGCATGACGACGGTCAATAACAAGCATTCCTGCGGTGAGTTCACCGGCAGTTTCAATGTCAGCGGCGACGGTTTCTTGATGAAAGAGCTCGGGGTTGGTTACTGCGACAAGAGCAACCACATCATGCAGGTGAATGCCTTCGCTCCCCAAGAGTTGTCGATGTGCTCGGAATGCATGGCTTAACATGCGATGGAAAACTTTTCCGGCACGTGTGAAAGCATCAGGAAGTTGTTCAAGCATTTCTAATCCGAATGCGACCTGTGACGTCGTCTCCAGAGGAACCAACGATTTCCGAAAGGGTTCACAGACCACATGTCGAGCAGCAAAAGGGTCACAGTAAAAGTTGAAATCTGCAACTGGACTTGCTCCACCATGTGCATGCAATGTGCCTCCACAAAGAATCGTGTCGCCAAGTAGTTCGACGACACTGGGGTCACGACGAAGCAAACGAGAAAGATTTGTTGGCGGCCCGAGACTAAGGAACGTGACTTCTCGAGGATGTGCCTTGATTGTTTCCCAGATGACTTTTTCCGCGGCGTGCGTGCCGTGTAGCGGGACGGCAGGCAGGTTGAGGCCACCGAGTCCATCGGGCCCATGCATACTCAGGGCCCGCTCTGGCATGTTTGCGTTCTCGGTAGCGATGCCAATTCGCGGGGTCCGCGGCGGGTCGAGATAGGCGACAAGTGCCTGAAGGTTTGTCGTTGCCTGTTCAGGCGAGACATTGCCCCCGGTTGCGGTTACAGCAAGTACATCAAGGCCAGGGTCGAATAATGCAATAGCCAGGGCGAGTGCGTCGTCGATTCCTGGATCCACGTCAATAATAACTTTTTTTGCCATATTGGCATCGTACCGTTCTAGGGCGAGTACGGAAACATGACATTATCGTCACATGGTGTAGTAGTCTGTAGCATTGTCCATCAGGATATATGGTGGTGAGGTGCGACGCTGACTGTTCTGATTCAGTTCTTTTTGTTTTGTCATGGGATAAAAAATGGACGAAAATTATGTAGCCAGACTCCAGCAGCAGGTGGTCGATGCCAGCCGGGACGGAAGCTCACTCGATCGGAATACGATTACGGATCTTCTTGATGCGGTGCTTGATGATCGAATGCCACTCGCGGATTTTGAAGACTGGCTGGCAGGCTCGGCCAACCGGCTGCCAACGGCTGAAGAAATCATCGGCGTTGTTGATGCACTGAAGCGGCGGATGGTGCCATTGCATGCATCCGTTTCTGCCCCAATTGTTGACACCTGTGGAACCGGCGGCGATGGTTCGGGCACATTCAATATCTCGACAGCAACTGCGATTGTAGTCGCAGCAGCGGGTCTTCCTGTCGCAAAGCATGGTAATCGTGCAGTTTCAAGCAAAACAGGTTCGGCTGATGTTCTTGAGCACTTCGGTGTCTGTTTGGACATTCCGGTACATCTGGTGGCCGATTGTCTCGCGCAAGTAGGTATGTGCTTTTGCTATGCACCTGCCCATCACCCGGCTATGGCAAAAGTAGGTGCCGTACGCCGTCGCATTGGAAAGCCAACGGTGTTCAATCTTGTTGGTCCATTATGCAACCCAGCGAATGTCACGGTGCAGGTGATCGGCGTTGGTCGCCCCGGATCAGAGCCTGCAGTGGCAGAGGCAGCGCAGCTTGCTGGCCTGAAAAGAGCGGTAATCGTTTCTTCAGAAGATGGTGTTGATGAGGTTGGGCTTTTTGCGCCGACGCATGTGATTGATGTTTCTGCGGACGAACGAAAAGAAATGGTTTGGACACCCGAAGACTTCGGTCTCAAAACAGCTCCCGAATCAAAAAGAGAAGACCTGTTGGTGGCGGATGCAGCAGAAAGTGCAGCATGTATTCGGCAGGTCTTGGCTTGCGAGTTGAGCCCAGCTCGCGACGTGGTCCTTCTCAATGCCGCAGCGATGTTATGGGCAGCTGGACACGCAGCGGATCTTCCTGAGGCCAGGGTACTTGCCGAACAGGCAATTGATTCAAAAAAAGCTACGCAGACACTAGAAAGCCTTGTGGAATTTTCCCAGCAAGGGAAATGAGAGGCAAGGTTTCGCTGTGAGGTAGCTCGCAGTTTTACTGTGGTACTTCGAATGCTTCGCGTGAAGCCACGGTTACTTCAAGTGAAAGAGGCTGACCATTCCGAAAGACACGGACCCGCACTTTCTGATTCGTTGGTGTCATACTCACCATGCTGACAAGATGATCGTCATCTTCAATCGGGTTGCCGGCGAATTCCAAGATGACGTCATTTGGCAGAAGACCAATTTCTTCTGCCGGAGAACCAGGCGTGATGCCGGTGACGCGGGCTCCCACTGGCCGAGTCATTCCGAGTTTATGAGCCGTGGCAAGAGTAAAAGTTTTATCGAGGGCAACGCCTAAATAGGCGCGAGAAACGGTTCCAGTTTCTACCAGTTGTCGGGCGACAAACATCACCATTGAGATTGGAATTGCAAAACCAATGCCTTCGAAGCCACCTGAGTTGCTTGCTATGCAGGTGTTGAGTCCAACAACCTCGCCTCGAAGATTGACAAGTGGTCCACCGCTGTTTCCTGGGTTGATTGCCGCGTCGGTTTGGATGAAATTTTGAAATCGAATGCCACCCTCACCTAGTTCAAGGTCTCTTCGGCCTTTTGCAGAAACAATACCAAGTGTGACAGAGTGCGCCAGACCAAAGGGACTCCCTATTGCAAGAACAGTATCACCAATCTGAACACCATCACCTTCTGCAAGGCGAGCAGTTGGTAGGTGTGACTCATTGATGAGCATGACACCAATGTCAGTGTCAGCATCTGTCCAAACACGCGATGGCTGGATTTCACGTCCGTCATCAAGTCGGATCGTAATGTTGTCCAGGTCAGCCCCGTGAATGACGTGTCGGTTTGTTATGACAACAACTTCATCAGCGAGATTTGTGATCACCCCTGAGCCAGCTTCTTGTTCATCATCGCGTGAGACACGACCATTTGATTTGCGTGCATCAATGTGTACGACGGCAGGTCGAAGAAGGACTGAAAGCCTACGGAGTTGAGCGCCTTGCATTTCCAGTTGTCGTGCGTCGCGAACGACCTTGTCGTAAAGACGTTCTCTCTCGGTGAGGCTAAGACGGCGGCTGATGGATGGGTCGAATCGATCTGTGGTGTCCGTTGTTGTTGGCTGGATCGGTCGTAACGGTGTTGTGGCCTGTTCGTCGGCTATGATGGGCCCGCTTAAGAGGTGGGCCAGCCATGCGGCTGCAACGATATGAGATCGAAGTGTAGAAATAGGGGCCTCCATCATGCTCTGTCTCCGCTTTGCATACATAGTCCGAACAAAGTATACATTGCGAAAATGTCAAAAAATGAGAGGCATCTGCATTGAGGGGCGTATTTAGGCCTCTGTCTGCTGCTCAGCCATCCAGCGTCCACCAGATTCTTCGGTTTCTCGCTGACACTGGATGCACATTGTGGCATAGGGAAGCGCCTGAAGCCGTGCTAAGGGTATCTTTCCGCTGCATACCTCGCAGGCCCCGTAGGCACCAGAACTCATTCGCTCCAGAGCGTTTTCTATTGATCCAAGTTCCCGTGCTTCGACCTCGGCCAGTTGTGAACTTATTTCATCCTGTGCCGTATCTACAGCAGCATCAATAACGTCTCCCGGTGACTCGCTTCGCAATTCTTTTAGCAACGTGAGGTCGCCATTAAGCGCATTACGGAGAGCATCCCTTCGTCGGACAAGGATTGTGCGGAGGCTCGAGAGCGCATCTTTTCGTGCCATGGTGGTATTCCTCCTTTTTGCCAATGTGTCGACTGGTAAAACCAGATTCACATCGTGGCTACTCAAATGATACGGAGCAGTTCGCGTCTTGGTTCTGGAAAAGTCCAAAAAAATCGCCCCGCCTGCCGAGATTGCCCCTTTTTTAGCTGTTTCGTATTCAGATTCTCACAAGGTATGGAGGAGATCGACTTTTTGAATTGGTGACTGGTACGCAAAAAGAATGAGTGCTACTGATCAACTAACTTTCCTATTTCACCGTGTAGAGTCAGGACGACGTTGCGAGATCCCCCACGAATTCTATGTTCGCATAAGTAGACTCCCTGCCAGGTTCCGAGGCAGAGTTTTCCCGTCTCGATGGGAATAGTGAGAGAGCATCCCAGCATTGAAGTCTTAATGTGAGCAGGCATGTCATCAGGGCCTTCGCAGGTATGTCGATACGGCACTTCTTCTGGCGCCACTTTTCTGAAAGCCATTTCTAAATCATATGGGACGTCCG
>Ga0114934_10002876_pt1 | contig 10903 bp, 9 predicted proteins | sample 4SBtaG_2_FD_99695 | JGI IMG/M metagenome (GOLD analysis project Ga0114934, IMG submission 99695) | Deep subsurface microbial communities from Kolumbo volcano to uncover new lineages of life (NeLLi) - 4SBTROV10_white metaG | ecosystem: Environmental > Aquatic > Marine > Volcanic ...
GATGCTTCCCCCTTTATGCCCGAAGGTTTACCTTCGGGCATAAAACTTTTCGCTCGCTCATTCTTTGCCAACTATCTCAATAAGGTCATCTTCCTGTAATCCACTCGGTGACCCGCCTGAATGCGATAAACATAAACACCATTCGGAACAGCTTTGCCGAAAGTATCTTTGCCATTCCATACAACCGAATGGCGGCCGGCTTTTTTCTTGCCGGTTGCGAGTGTGCACACCTTAATGCCCAGAATGTTGAAAACTTCCAACCGGACCTGAGACGTGCGTGGCAAATCGTAGACAATTTTTGTAGACGGGTTAAAGGGATTTGGATAATTCTGAAACAGCTCAAATTTCGTTGGAGAAACAGCTACATTTTCTTCACCCACTCCCGTGGCGTTCAGAATTTCGTCGGATTTTTGAATGACATCCGCCAGCAAATCCATCTGATAGCTGTGATTGTGGAATCCTTCGCTCTCATCCGATTGAACCAGGAACAGATTCGTTTGCGCTTCGTCCAATTTTGCCAGAAGTTGCACATCTGTGTTGCCCTGCATGGCCGTTTCAGCCGCTGCAACCTTCTGTTCCGCCGAATCCAGACGCGCCTGGGTTTCTTCCTTGAATATTTTGATGACGGATTTCGAAGAAGCCGCATTCATTCCCGCATGGCATGACTCGCAGGATGAGGTTTCGCTACCGCCTTCTTCAGCGACAAAAATAGACCACGTATGCCCGTGGTACATAGCAGAATTGCTGCCATCCACATCGCTCGAGTACATGTGACAATCGGTGCAGGTAATACCCGGCATGGTTTCTTTGAACTGAACTCCAACAGCAATGCCGCCCTTTTCAATATTGTAGGTCAGATGATCGGTGTCCGGGAATTTAAGATTTCCGTGGCATTGGCCGCACAGTTCCGCAGATGTCTGGAATACCTCGTATTTTTTCGTGCCTGAATCGAAGTAAGAATAATCATTTGGATTGTGCGGATTGTGACAAGAATTACACGACACATCCGGCCAATCAGCCTGATTCTTTGATGTGGTGGAAGCTGAAAAGGCTCCGTTTTGCGTGGTAAAGAAATAATCCAATGCCTCCGCATCCGTCATTCCCCCATTGGCTAATACGGCCGTTGGGGCGTGGCAGGCAATGCAATTTTCAGGATCGGAACCGCTGATCACGGTGTCAGGAGTTTCTCCTGCCCGCTCTTCCGCCAATTCATCCGCCACGTCGTCCTGCGTGAGGGCGTGTTTGCTCATTTTCCAGGCGTTATACGTTAAATGATCCGTATCTTCAAAATTCAGATTCCCATGACAGTGCCCGCAAAGAGATGATACCTGAGCCACGGTGTCGTACGTGGTCGAGGTGGAATTGAAATAGCCAAACACCGGCATTGAAGAAGGGTGATCAGACGGAACATTGTGGCAGCTTGTACACCAGTTGTGAGGCCAATTGGCCGTATCGGCCACGGTTGTGGAATCTGTAAATACGCCATTGGTTGTGGTAAAGAAATGACCAAGCGCCTGTGCTTCGGTCATTCCGCCGTTTACCGTAACCGCCAGCGGTGCGTGGCAGGCGATGCAATTTTCGGGATCAGAACCATATAAAACAGTATCGGGAGATTCACCGACCCTTTCCTCCGATAATTCATCTGCCACATCCATCTGAGTATGTGAATGACTCCCCTTTAGCCACTGTTGATAAACATTTCCGTGACACAGTTTACAATCCAACTGCGATTGCGAGAAAGTCACTTGACTCGTCGTCATAACAGCAACAATCATGACGGCTAAAGAAAATGCGAAATAATTGATTTTAGCCTTCACGTTTAGCCACCTCTCTTTCTTAAATGCTGTAAGACCGCGGTCGAATTGAACCGCAGCCCTACGCATATTTTCATTTGAATTACCAATTTACAGCATTTGCAATTTTTAACAAGCCACTCCCGGTTGCCACAGGATAGTTTCCACAATCTCTGTTGGGGTCATAGGGCCGATTGGTTGCCGCCGACGGATTCTTGGAGGGATCCACCGTCCATGATGTCATCCCGTACTTGAGAGCCACAGCGTCATAGCCCAGTTGATTCAGAAGCATCGTAATTTGGCTGGCGGTATGACCGGTGTAGCACACCACAACAATCTGCTTGTCTGTGGGAAGTTTTGCCAGATTGGTATCGCGAGCTACTTCCCGATACGGGATATTAACCGCACCCGGAATGTGTCCGGCAAGATAGTCGGCGTGCCCGCGAACACTTAGAACCAGCGGATCGTTACTGGTATTTCCATCGTTCAAATTCGTGTAAAGCGCCGATGAAAGAATAACCGGAGCTTTCCCCGAGCCCAAATAGGCATCTGTAGCCGTTCGTATAATTTCCTTCGGATCCGTAGATGTCGTGTGATTAACCGTTGGGAACGAGTTTCCTTTTGCCAACACATGAGGTGTGGTTTCAACCGGATAATCCGGGCAATCACTGGGATCACTTGAGTGGTAGATGTGCGTGTGAGCGGCTACCGTATCCCATGACGTCATGCCGAATTTCATAGCTACGGCGTCATACCCCATTTCATTCAGGAACATGGTCGTCTGGCTGGCGGTATGTCCGGTGTAGCACACCACAACAATCTGCTTGTCTGTGGGAAGTTTTGACAGATTGGCCGTTTTGGCAATCTCTCTCCACGGAATATTGTGCGCCCCGGGGACATGTCCATTGGCAAAATCCGTGGCGGAACGAATGCTCAAAACATAAGGATCATTGGCCGAATTGCCATCATTTAGATTGGCATACACATTGGATGATGTAATGACCGGTGCTTTCCCTGAAGCCAAATAATTATCGGCTGCGGTGGCAATGACTTCAAACTGCGACGCTTTTTTTGCCTCTGTCGTACTCTTCTTTTTGCTACAACTACTGCCCACTACAGCAATTGCCAGCAAAAAAACAATCCATATGCTCAATTTATTTATTTTCATTCTGAACCTCCTTCTTGATTTTCATTTTTGTTTTTTAATTTAAGGCTTTGGCGGCACATCCGCCGGTACAATCACATTTCTATTTGCTTCTAATTCCTCAGGAGCCACGTCGGCTTCGCGTAGAAAGAACTCCTTTGTTGAATGGCACTTCAAGGCACAATTGCCTCCGCTTCCCGTGGTATCGGTTCGAGTTGTCCAGCGCTGAATGTTGTGAGGCGTGCTGTATTTCCAGGTCGGGAGCGAATTGTAATGAGGCAGATCGGGAACACCCCAGGCCGCGTAGGTATCCCGCGAAATAGGGATGTGTCTCAGCACCACATAATCCTTCGGGTGCCGAGCGGATTTAATTGGATTTTTTCCGATCTTAAACGATATGTAAGAGGGCTCCGCCAATCCACCTGCACCGGCATGGCAGGAGTTACAGCTCTTATAATCCTGCGAGTGACAGACCTCACACTGCAAATCTTTCCAGTGCACGGTATGGTAGATATTCGCCGCGGCCTTGTCCTGGTGGCAATCCTCGCAGCGAGGCGTATTCGGCACGTCGTACCGGGTATCCGATTCAATGCCTGTACCGTGCAATTCCGCATCTTTATGACAGAACTCACATCTTTTCCCGCCGGGAACCCAGTGAACATCCGGGCGATAGCCTTCACGCTGTCCCAAATATTCTTCGCCCACACGACTCCCGTGGCAGGCCGTGCAATTATTAATCATGTCCGGTGTTTTGCGGAAGCTGTGCCCCATAATAAATCCACCCTTTGTGCTTGTCGGGCGACTCACATGGCACTGCCCGCAAGTTGTGTGACACTGCCCGCAATCGTTTTTAAAATGCTGCATTAAATTCGGATCATCCTTAATGGATCTTCCCGCCCGCGCCTTAAACAAGGTAAAATAACCATTTTGATTCAGGTGTACACTTTTATTAAAATGTTCCACAATATTCGTGTGACATCCGGCGCAATAGGTCTGTGCATCTTCCGTTGGATCAGCCACCAGTCCAACATGGGCAGAGTCCTTGTTCGTTGCTTCCTGATTTCCTTTGTGGCACGCCACACAAGCAATTTTGCCATGAACACCGCTAAAGAATTCAGGCTTTACCAACACTTTTTCCCACGGCTCCAACGGAGCCACCGCTCCGCCTCAGCCTTCCCCCGCTTCACCGGAAGGTGCTTCCTCAGGCGTGGCAACTTTCTTCAACAATTCCTGATCCGTGTGACAATCCACACAACCGATGGACACATTTAGGGGCTTGGATGGAATGGGTTCCCTCTTGGAACAACCCGCCAGTATCATTAGCAAAATCACCAACACAAACCCCAACCATTCCTTTTTAAACATGATTTGGCTTTCCCTCCATTTCATTGAGGAGTTCTTGTATTTTTTGTGAATGAGCAAACTCATCTTTTAATGAGTGAAATATTTCTTCTGCCCTATCCCGATGACCGCAAAGACCATCCAAAATAGCCCTTGCGAGACGCCTGTCCGTTTCTTCTTCAAAAAGCGACTCTTCCGATTGAACCTGTAAGCAAACCGGCTTTAAATACACATTTTCCAGAACATTTTGACTCGGACAAAGTTTTATTAACCGGAGATAATGAACAAAAGCCTTCTCTAAAAGCCCTAATTTTAATTCAGCCAAAATACAATGAAGCAGTACGTCCGAATTTTGTGGGTCATTTTTCAAAACCTCTTCGTAAACCTCAATCGCCTTTTCATAAACCCCATTAATGAAATATTGATTTCCGAGCATTTCACTCATCTTAGTCGGATCCTTTTCTTCAAAAAGAAATTCCATTTATGTTACGGCAAGAAATATACCGAAAACGCAACTTCTTATTTTTAAAGATATTAAGGAATAATCGTGCCGATTTTTTGGAGAGAATTATGAAACAATTTGTTAAGCAGCTTTTTCGTGTCAGAAGTAATTAGGGAATTATTAAGCAGTTACAGTTGCAACATTCATCTTAACATGATGTTGCAGATGAAACATTTATTGAAGCAGATAGGCACTTACAACAAGAAAGTATCTTTTTTTTTCGGGGAGTTTGCTTTTGGGACCATGATTCCTCGGCCCTTCATGATCATCATAAATGATGGTAATCGTATAAATAACAATGAGACGGGAAAATCAAGGACCCTTCCGTGCACAGGAAGCATACGCCCCCTTAAACCGCAAAAATGGCCCCCTCTTTCCCATTGAATCCTCTTGTGCAATCGCAACAATTATTGTGGTAAACCGATCGCCTTAGCCTACTCACGGACGCCTGTTACCCAATCTGATCCCGATGGGCCTGCACAAAACGAACGAGTTTGGAAGCCACAGACGCCGGACAGCCAATGGTACCCGCAGGCAGGTGAGCGTCCTTTCGATTATAGCGGATCGGTTTGCCGTCCGGTAAAATGAACACCCCGCCTGCTTCCCGAATAAGAATGTCCCCGGCACATACGTCCCATTCGTACTGGGGGTGGAAACTGATTACAGCGTCTCCCCTGCCCTGCGCAACCGCAGCCATTTTGTAGGCGATGCTGCCCAATGGAACGAAATTCTCAAAATAAGTCCGAAGCCAATCCAGTTTGCCCTTTTTTGTGTATGTTCGACTCACCAGGAGTTTGGCTTCTTGTACCGAAGAAATTTCATTCACATGAACTTGCTTTTCATTTAAATAGGCACCCTTCCCCTTTACGGCGGTGAACAATTCTTCTGTAATCGGATTATAAATGACCCCCAGCACCGGTTCGCCCCGATAAACCAATCCGATAGAAATTGCAAACTCCGGAATATGCTGCACGAACTCGCGTGTACCATCCATCGGGTCTACAATCCAGACCCATTCTCTGGAAAGTCGATCTTCAGAATCCAGGGTTTCTTCCGAAAGCCAGCCATCATCCGGAAAAGCTTTTAGTAAAATTTCTTTGATTTTTTGATCCGATTGCCTGTCGGCAAGTGTGATGGGATCCTCGGCTTCTTTGTCCTTGTAATCCACTGTGAAGTCGCCTTCGTAAATTTTTCGGATGATTTTCCCGGCCTCTCTCGCTGCCAGTACGGCTGTTTCTAAACGGTTATTTAAATTCATAAGATTCGATTCCTTTCGATTCATCAGTTGCTTTGTTTTTCTATCATTTGAATGATCCGGCCACTCATTTTTCTTCATTCATAATCGGCCATTCGTCATTGAGAATTCGGAAGTAAAGTGTCTTTCAAAGTTAACTAAATTCGCATAATGGTAGCTTGGGAAAAATGTCGTTCCAAGTCCACCGCACGCTTCGACAGGCTCAGCGACCGGGCAGCGGACAAAGAATCCGTTTCCGACTTACTGGAGATTCTTCCCGTCTGAGCCGGGCAAGCAATAAACTCAGAATTCCCTCTTTTTGAAATTTGCCAAATTATAATGACATAAGAAAGTTCTGGTGCTTCTGATTTCATTCAAAAGGAGCAAATGTCTTTTTTGTACCCCAACGGGGCATACAATCCCAGCCCAGGGCAAGCCCCTGGGTGAACGAGAACAAAAAGTTTTCCGAGCTTTAAAAGCGAGAAAAAAATATTTACAGAGAACAGAAATCAGGTTGTTGACTGCTAGACACCGGTATTATCAACAGATTATCCATTAGCTGAGTCTCATCACGTAACTTTAAAATATGAACGAAAATCAAGAAGAGAAACTCGTTAGACGGATTTTTTGGGTTCGTTTTGCAAGTGCTTCGATCTAAGCCCATGAAAATATCGCTGACCCCGTGCTCCCCGCCCACCGCCGGCCGCAAGTCTTCCCTATCGATTCCTCACGGCTTGCACAATTGCTTTGGCTACAAGTTCTGCGGCCACTTCCCCGATCAGATTCACATCGGAGGTCTTTTTGCCGTAGCTCAGAGCAAATACCAGATCGCCGTCGTACATGGTGTGAGCCGGACGAATGGTTCGGCCAATCCCATTTTGAGCCATCTGGGCAACTTTGTTGATTTCCTCCTTGCTAAACTGCACGTTTGTGGCCACAACCGCCAGTGTGGTGTTTTCCTGCGGCAACGGCGACTCAAACAACTGTTGCTTCATAAAAGCCACCGTGTTTAGAAAGCCCTCACCAGCAGGGTTTCTGGCTCCTGCCACAATTTGACCCGTTTCCGGATTAATGACGTCTCCCAAAGCATTTACTACAACCAAAGCACCTACCACAATACCGCCGCCCAAATCTTCTGAGGCCATTCCCATGCCGGAATCCATCGCGAAATCCATTCCAAGAATCTTCCCCACCGTGGCACCGGTGCCCACGCCAATGGGGCCCATTCGGTCTTCGTCTTCCCGAGCATTACGACACGCCTGATAGCCCATTTCCGTGTCCGGTTTAATTTTCGGATCGCCGTTGGCCAGATCAAAAATGACGGCGGCCGGAACAATAGGCACACAAATTCCCCGGGCGTCGTACCCTTTATTGCGCTCCTCCAAAAATTTCTGGACACCGCCTGCGGTATCCAGTCCGAAAGCCGATCCACCGGCCAAAACCACAGCGTGAATTTTCTGCACCAGAAATCCGGGACGTAAGAGTTCTGTTTCACGGGTTCCCGGCGCCGACCCACGCAAATCGACTCCGCCCACCGCGCCTTCTTTACACAGAACAACGGTACAACCGGTTTTTGCCGCTTCATTTTGCGCATGTCCCACCCGAATTCCCGGCACATCGCAGATTGAATTCATTTGACTGTCCTCCGAAAATTTATTGCGCAATCACTCGTGAAAATTCCTGACATTTTTTAAGATAGTTAAATCAAAATTCAAAATCAAGCCGAGACTGAGTTCTTCCTCACCGTAAAATAATATTGCTTTTCTAACAAAAGATTGATATGCTTTAGTATATTCGCAAAAAAAGGGAGAAAGAAAAATGGCTCAAAGCAAGCAATTTCGATTTGGGGATAGTGAGATCAAAATCCCACCCATTAAGGGAAAGTGGATTACGCTCGGCATCCTGGCTCTCCTGGTGCTTATCTTCATCAGTTCTTTATTTTACCAGGTTGGCCCCAACGAAGAAGGGGTCATCCTTCGATTCGGCAGGTATATCAAAACCACAGAGCCCGGTTTGCACGCGAAAATTCCCTTCGGCGTGGAAACGGTTAAAAAAGTCAAAGTGAAGTATATTTTTAAGGAGGAATTCGGATTTCGCACGCTGAAAGCAGGGGTCCGCACGATTTATTCCAGCCAGCGCTTTGACAATGAATCCCTAATGCTGACCGGTGATTTGAACGTGGCGGTTGTGGAGTGGATTGTCCGCTATCGAATCAAAAATGCAAAAGATTTTCTGTTTAACGTGCGCAATCCGGAAAAGACACTTCGGGACATTTCCGAGGCGGTTATGCGGGAAGTGGTTGGTGACCGAAGTGTAAGTGAGGTTCTCACGGTCGGGCGAACGGAAATTGCGCAGAACGTGCAGGTGCAAATCCAAAAAATCATGGACTTGTACAAATCGGGCATCAAGATTGTGACGGTGAAGCTGCAAAATGTGAATCCACCCGATCCGGTTAAACCGGCTTTCAATGATGTGAACGAAGCCAAGCAGGAAAAGGAACGCATGATTAATCAGGCATGGGAAGCATACAACAAGACCATTCCCAGGGCAAAGGGCGAAGCAGAAAAAACCATCCGCAGCGCCGAGGGCTACGCCCTGAATCGTGTGAATCGCGCCAGTGGAGAGGCCAACAATTTTATTCAGGTCTGGAAAGCCTATTCGCAGGCAAAGGACGTCACCCGGCGACGCCTGTATCTCGAAACCCTTCAGGACGTTCTGCCAAAGGTTCACAAAAAATATATTATCGATCCGGACATTAAAGGCATTTTACAAACCCTGCCTTTGAACCAGGGAGGGAAAAAATGAAGACAAAATTGATTGTTTTAGGTATCGTTGGACTGATTGGTTTGATTGCATTCGCCAATGGATTTTACACGGTTGCGGAAACCGAGCAGGTCGTTATTACCCAATTTGGGCGTCCGATTGGCAAAATCATTAAAACCGCTGGTGTTCACTGGATCATTCCTTTCGTTCAAAACACGCATTTTTTCGAAAAGCGCATTCTGGAGTGGGATGGCGATCCCAATCAAATTCCCACCAAAGACAAAAAGTACATTTGGTTGGACACGACGGCACGCTGGTACATTTCTGACCCGCTGCGCTTCTTGCAATCGGTTGGCAACGAGATGGGGGCTCAGGGAAGCTTGGATGATATCATCGACGCTGCTACCCGCGATGTGGTTTCCGACCACCTTTTGGTGGAAGTCGTGCGAAACTCCAATCGGCCCGCCAGCGCCGCCGACACCGAGCTCATGCAGGATTCCACAAAAGTAACGGAAAAAATCCATTTCGGGCGAGAGAAAATCACCCGAATGATTTTGGCCATTGCCGACAGCCTGGCACCTAAATTTGGAATTCACATCATCGACGTACGGATTAAGCGGATTAATTACGTAGAAGACGTGCGTAAGAAGGTGTACGAACGGATGATTTCCGAACGAAAACGAATTGCCGAACGTTACCGCTCTGAAGGGAAAGGCCAAATGGCTGAAATTGAAGGAAATATGGAAAAGGAACTTCAGCGAATTAATTCTGAAGCCTACCGAAAGGCCGTGGAAATTCAGGGCAAGGCAGACGCCCAAGCGACCCGAATTTATGCCAATGCCTTTAACCGTGACCCGGATTTCTATTCCTTTTTGAAAACGATCCAGACATACAAATCCTCCCTGGATTCCAACAGCACGATTGTGTTTTCGACCAGGGCGGATTACTGGAAGTTCTTAAGAACGCCAAAAAAATAACTGGAAAATGTACGGGCCGGCAACTCTTGCCGGCCTTTTCATTATGTCAGCGCCACTTCAAATAGAAATGCTGTCATTCTGAACGAGCACAAGCGAGTGAAGAATCTCTTTGTTGGCCCTGCAAAACACCTGAAAAACAGAGCGAATCATTATTTGCCCCCTGCGCTGGGATCGGTTTGGATTCGCTGCCAACCAACGCCCACCCATAAATGGGCGGGCTATTCTCATGCTGTCCCGCTGGGACGCAAACAATCTAACACAAAAATCTCGCTCAAAAAAAGCTTATGCCCGTTAGGGTCATCTGACCATTAGCCCACCCGTTCACTCATGGGCGCTGTCTTCTTTTGAAAATCGGAGTCGAAAATCTTTAGCAAATTCAATAATCGAAATTCAAAATGAGGCAGAAGAACAACAAAGATACGTAACAGAATCTGTAAAATAGCCCACTAAGCCCCGAGGTTCGCCTTGAAAATACTCTGTGTCGGTTCATCCGCGTCATTCGCGCAGTGGCGTCTTTCTAAGCAAGCTTAAAGCTCACCCAGGATTTCCTTCAGCCGCAGCCCGTTGCGGATGGCGTTAGCCTCAGGATCATTGTTAAAATAGGCAAAAATCTCTTTACCCTGCTCACGAAAGGCTTTTATTTTTTCGGCCCAAAAATGCAGTTCATCATCCGAATAACTGTAGTGAATCCACTGCTTTTGTCCATGAAAACGAAAATACACAAAGGGAGCCGTCGCTTTCACCAGAATCGGAAAATCGGGAGCGCTTACAATACAAAACCCTGCCCGGTACTCCTCGAGCAAAACAAAGGTCTCATCCACAAACCATGAATTGTTGCGAAATTCAAAGGCGCAGCGCACCTGCTGAGGCAGCACCTGAAGAAATTGCTCCAACCGCGGCAAATCAATTGAAAAGCTCGGTGGCAGTTGAAAAAGCAGCACCCCCGCCTTTTCCTCCAGCAAGTGCATCCGCCAGGTCATCACCTTGGTGATACCTTCTGTATTTTTGAGTTTCGCACGATGGGTGATTTGCCGGTTTGCTTTCAACGTGAAAAGGAAATCCTCAGGAACCTGCTCCCGCCATTTTTCCACGGATTTCTCGGTTGGAATGTGGTAGAATGAGTAATTGATCTCCACCGTATTAAAATGC
>Ga0114934_10002877_pt1 | contig 10901 bp, 7 predicted proteins | sample 4SBtaG_2_FD_99695 | JGI IMG/M metagenome (GOLD analysis project Ga0114934, IMG submission 99695) | Deep subsurface microbial communities from Kolumbo volcano to uncover new lineages of life (NeLLi) - 4SBTROV10_white metaG | ecosystem: Environmental > Aquatic > Marine > Volcanic ...
AGTTTACACGCAGAACATTATGAAAGATTAAAAGCTATGGGTAAAACCGACGAAGAAATTATGAAAATTCTTATGGACATGGCTATGAGTATGATTCAAGCAGACGAACAAGGTAAAACTCCTCAAGGAATGGGAGTAGAGGTTCAAGCTGAAGAAATGATTAATGTAAAAAATGGTGGTATCATGGGACTAAGAAAAGGTGGTAGAAGTAACTATAAATCTCAAGGTTTTGTAGATGAAGAAGATGTCGAAGTAATGGACCCTGAATCAGTAGGAGATTTTGAACTTAAAATGGAAGAAGGCCTTCCGATTGGGCCAATGGCTTCTGATCCTGGTGTAGATGCTAGTAGAAATGAAGCAGCTATGATGTTGTTTAATAAACCTTTAAATCAATTAACAGAAATAGAATTAATAAAATTAAATGAATTTTTAGCTAGTCAAGCTACTGGACCTAGCGATAACTATGAAGCACAAATTACAAAACTTATGCAAGAAATGAATATTAGTAGAGAATTAGCTGAAGCATTAATATTAGGTGGAGCGGTAAAAGAAGATGCCAAAAATGGTGGTGTGATGGGTTTAAGAAAAGGTGGAAGAATTGGGTATAAAGACCTAGGATTTGTAGACGAAACGCTACCTATGGGTATGGGTCCCGAAGAAGCAGAAGAAATACAAGACGCATCTCCTATTAACGAAATTGAAACGATAAATAAAATTTATGAAGAAGGTGGTTACGAAGGATTACAAGCTTATCTAGAACAAAACCCAGATATAAATTATAAATATGTAATAAATTCAGATGCGATGACTGGCAAGCTTAGTATTGTGCCTAATAAAATGCACCCAGATAATTTAGATATGGAAAATATAATTATGCTTAAATCCGGTGATAATGGTATAATAGATATGAGTGGTATGTTTGAAGAAAAGAAAGCTAAAGGTGGAAGAGTTCAAAGATATGGTGGTGGTGTTATGAATCTTGGAGGCATGGAAAAAGATTATAGAACTACTGGTGGCTTTGTTGACATTGGTGGTAGAGAAAGAGCGGATGATGTTCCAGCTCGATTAAGTAGAAATGAATTTGTAATGACAGCCGATGCAGTAAGAGCTGCAGGCGGTGGTAGTATTAATAAAGGTGCACAAAGAATGTATAATGTAATGAAACATTTAGAAACAAAAGGAGCTAACGCTTAATGGCACAACAATTTGATACATCAGGAATGGGGTTACTCCCTTCTGGTGTCCTTCAACCATACGGTGAAAATATTCTTCAATATGGTATCGGGCAACTAGGAACTCCAATAGACGTTGGGGGATTAACACCTAAAGTTGCAGGCCAAACTGCTTTTCAACAACAAGCAGCTCAAGGAATTGCTGACCTTTCTGGTTTAGGTCAAGTTCAACGAGACGCTAGTGGCCAGGTTACAGGGTTTACAGGCGGTACAGGTGTTGCATCTTATCAGCCTTATGTAGATGCCATTACTACACAACAATTAATGGATCCCGCTGAAGGCTATAAAGCTTTTATGTCTCCTTATCAAACAGCTGTAATAGACGAAACATTAAAAGAATTTGATAAGCAAGCGGCTATTAAAAAACAACAAATTGGGGGAGACGCTTATACTGCAGGAGCTTATGGAGGAGCAAGACAAGGTGTAGCCGAAGCAGAATACCAAACAGGTTCAGATAGAAACAGAGCAGCTTTAGTAGCAAGTTTACAAAGTGATGCATATAACCAAGCTTTAACAAGAAGAGACCAACAGTTAGCTGATCTACAAAATATGGCAACTTTTGTTCCAGGATTACAACAAACAAATATTGCAGCAATGGATGCATTAGGTGCACAAGATCAAGCATTAGAACAACAAAAATTAAATCAATTAGCAGCAGCTAATCAAAGTGCATATCAATTACCACTGGATAGAATTACAGATGTTGCAAACGTTTATGGTACAGTATCTGGAGCAATGCCTGGATCACCAACACAGAAATTTACACAGAACCCAATACTTTCTGGTATTGGAGGATTCTCACAAATGTATTCAATGTTAAATCCGGCTGAAGGTAGAGGTGCAACGGGTAGTCTAGTAGATATGATTAGAGGAGCCGTATCATAATGTTTAATAGAATTTTAAAAAGACCTATGTTTAGAAGAGGAGGAGCTAGCTTCTCTGTTCAAGGAACGGGAATTACTTCAGGGTTAGATACACCTAGAAGAGGTCTTGTAAGACAACCCGGAGGTTATAACGGAGACATAGACGCAGCTACTATCAATAAACTTCAAGCCAAAGACAAGTATGAGAAAGCGCTAGAAGATCAGGAAACAACTATTACTGAAGCAGTTAAAGAACCTAGTGGAGATATATTAGATTACTTTGCATCGTTTTCTGATGTTCAAAAAGATCAATATGGTAATGACGAGACTGCGGGTCAAACAAGTTACCGAGGATACGAAAAAGTAATGGATAAAAGAAGAGACTATCAAGACAAAAAAGCTGCAGCACAAATAGCAGCGGGAGAAGCAGGTGTTGAAGGTGCTAAAACTATTTATGAAGCCACAACAGATGCAGAGATTAAAATGTTAACTCAAAAGTTAGCTAACGAAGGAGCAATTAACGTAGCAGAAATTGCAAACGCTTTTGAAAATACAGCTACAGGTGGAATGATTCAAGAAATTAAATCTAGAACAGATCTTGATGATGCTACAAAAAATAAAATGATTCAAGAAATAATAATGAAAAGTAATAAGCCAAAACTAATTGCTAATCTTACGAAAGCCATTCTAGACAATGCAAGTGCTAATATGATTACTATGGATCCAGAAAAAGCTGCGCAACAAGCTGCTTCAATTGTAGGAAACATATATCTAATGATAGGTATGGGGTCCACTTTTGCTAAAGGTGGTAGAGTTGGATTGCAACAATCTTATCCAGGAACTGCAGGACAAGCTCAAGCAGCTGAACCTCAACAAGCTAGTTTTACAGCAACCGAAAATATTATGACTCCTAACCAAGACATTCAAGTTTCAGAAACAGAAACTGTTGATGGACAACAACCCGTAGTTCAAATGCCTTATGAAGAATTTAGAGCAGCCATACCTGCTGAGGTTAGTGATGAAGTTGTACAATTAATTTATTATAATGAAGATGCCTTTGCCGATTTTTCTGACATAAGTACTCAAGCTGATATCTATGCTTTCAACAACAAATACGGAGTGACTCTGGTCTTACCTATGGACACGGAGACAGTGTAGAATGAATGGCAGAACAAAACACATTTCCCAATAGCGAACAAGAAAACGAAAATAAGAAAATTGAGAAAAAAATTCTCGATATTAATGCTATTATTAAAAAAAGATTAGAAAAAAATACAAACAATAGCAACGCGGTTGATATTGACGCTGTTATACAAGAAAGATTAAAAGGAAACACTTCCAATACTGAAGCATCAGACATTAATAAAAAAATTTCTGAAAGAATAGGTATAGACGTTTCGACCTTAGGAAAAACTAATGACATTATCTCCGACGAAGATCGTAGCTATGTAAACACTTTAGGAACAAAAGATCATGAAAAAGTTTTATTATACCTAGATATTTTTAAAGACAACCCTGAAATAGTTACCGACTATTTACAAACACTTAAAAAATGGGGATCAGAAAAAGCTGCTAAAGAAGCAGGCGCTGATAACATATTGCTGTATCCTAAAAAAATTAAAAAATTACTTAAAGAAAACCCCGAACAAGTTACAGAAGAAAGCGCAAAAAGATTTAATTTTTATAATGATTTAGGAGAGCATCTTTATAATATTCAAATAAGAGAAGATGCATGGGGGAGAAAATATCAAAAAGAATGGCTTGGTAAAAAACGAACTAAAGCTGGACTAGCAGTTACAGAAGCTTTAGGAGATAGTGCTAGAGGTTTAACACTAACTATTTCTAGTCTTATTGATAAGGTGGGGCCTGAAAATGCAGCCAGCGCTGTTGAGTGGATAGAAGCTAACTGGCCTAAAGCAGACGATATTAAATATCCAAATAAACTTTCACCTTTTGCACAAGAAAGTATTTTTCAAGAATTAGTAGAAGGATTAGCTCAGTTTGGAATAGATGTTTTTTTAGGAGGACGAGTACTTAAAGCATTTAAATGGAGTATTGGAAAAGTTGCACCGGGATGGTTTAAAGAAACTACTAAACAGCTTTCAAAGAAAAAACCTAAACTAGATAAACGCGGAAAAGAAATAGCCGATGAGTTTGGTAATATTAAATACGCTTCAAGCATTGCACAGAGGATGGGTTTCTGGGGATTACCTGTTAAGTATGGAATAGGATCAGCACTTACTGATGACCGTCCTCAAGATATGTTAATTAGTGAAGTAGCTACTCAGGCTGCTCATCAATATGGTCTTACTGAAGAAAATTTAATTCCTTTAAAAGATAAAGAGTGGTACGAAAAACTTACTAAAAAAGAAAAAGCTTCTTATATTTTAAAAAGAAAATTACTTCATGGAGTAGAAGGTGTTGCTTTATTTGCAGGGTTAACTAAAGCAATTCCTATAGCCGGTAAAGGAATATGGGGTACAACAAAATTTGCTGGTAGAGTAGTGTCAAAGCCAGCTAGTATAGTAATGAACCCTATAGCAAAAATAATGGCAAGTAGAAAAACAGGACTTCCACAACTAGTAAAAGGAATTAGAAATGCTGGAGGATTTATTGGAAGTAAAGTTTTAAAAATTCCTCCTTATAAAAACTGGGGATTTTTTTCTACTACTATGGGACCATGGAGAGAAAGATTAGCAGCTACAATTGAAGAAAAAATTCTACCTAGTTTAAGAGTAAGAGGGCCTTGGACTAAAGAAGCAAGTCAAATACTTCAGCAAGGTGAACAAATGGTAAGAAGATATAAAAAAGAAGTTGGACTTCTTATAGGTCAAATAGATAGAGCTGTTTATACTATGTTGAACAAAGGTTTTGCTAATAGAATAATGACTACATCCAGCTCTCAAAGTGGAAAACAATATTGGGATGATGTCATTGCTTATCTTAAAGGAGATATAAAACTTGAGGCTTTACCAGCAGTTCTAAGACAACCAGCTAAAGATATTCAAAAGTTAATAGAAAACTTAAGTCAAAAAATTAAACCGTTTGTAAAGAACCAAGAAATTAAAAAAGAAATTGTAGATGGAATGGGAAAATATCTAACTACTTCTTACAAAATATTTCAAGGAACTTTTAAACCTAATAAAGCTGAAATAGAAGCAGCTCAAAAATACTTTGTAGACTTAATTAAAAGAACAGACCCTGCATTTAAAAATGTTAGAGCCGGCTCTAAAAAATGGAGTTTATTAAATAGAATAGCTTCTCAAAAAGTAGATGACATTTTACAATTTGGTAAAGAAGGAAGTAGTCCTATTGGAAGATTAAATGAAATTAAAAAATTAGTTAGTCCAGATGGAATTTTAAAACCAAAACAACAACTTCCAAAAGTAATCGAAGCTTTAATGGGTAAAGTTGATGATGGCACTGCCATTATTATGGACACCGTATCCTCTCAAGCCGAACTGTTATCACACTTATTTGTTCACAAAAGTATTTTAAGAGAGGGTTTAAAATCAGGGTGGATTGTAACGGACCCTAAAAAATTTGCTATAGAAGGGGTTCAAGAATGGGTAGCTAAATCTTTAGTTCCTATTTCACAAATAGCTCGAACCTCTAATATTGATATAGCAAAAATATATGCTCATAAAGGTGGCAACTATTACACAACCACAGCTATTGCTAATGCAATTAGATCTGACGCATTGGCTTCTGATGCAGTATTACAATGGTGGTGGTATCAACCATTCCTAGCCGCCAAGACTGCTTCTCAATTAAGTAAAACAGTTTTATCTTTAATGACTCAATCAAGAAACTTTGAAACAGCTATGTTCTTTTCTATTATGCAAGGACATGTTGGTCCTAACGCAAGTGTAATGGAAGCCATGAAATTTGTTTTTGGCGATGTAGTAGGATCAGGAAAAGTTAATCCTCTTGCTATGAGAAAAAAATTAACCGAATGGACTGAGGTTGGAATTTTAGATTCTTCTATTGTAGCAGGAGAAATGGAAGCAGTCATAGGTGATATTGTTAAAGGACGATTTGCTAACACAGGACAGTTATTTAAATATTTATTAAAAAATCCTATTTTTAGAAAAGCTACAGAGTTTTATCAAGGTTCAGACAGTGTATGGAAAGCTTACGGCTATGAGTTTACAAAATCTCAATTGCTGGCAGCTATTCCTATTAGAGGATTAACTGTAGCAAATGCTAAACGTCTAGGTTTTATTGTAGATAAAGGTAGAACCGTCCCTTACAATTGGAAAGACCTAGTCTCTACTCAAATGAGAGAAGTTTTTGGTATGAAATGGAATCCTTTGAGAATTGACGGAAGTGAAAAAACATATGGGGATGCTTTAAAAGAAATTGCCGGCAAATATATTAAAGATGTTTATCCTAACTATAATATTGTACCAACGTTAGTTAAAAACTGGAGACGTTTTCCATTAGGAAATTTCATAGCGTTTAGATCAGAAAACATTAGAAATACCTTTAATACTATGACCTATGCTATGAGAGAAATGAGTTCAAGTAATCCTTTCCTAAGACAAATGGGTGCTAAAAGGTTTATGGGTTTATCAGCTACATTTTATGGTATTGAAAAAGGAATAAGTCTATTTACCAGTGCTCTTACAGGTCTAGATGAAGAATGGATGGCAAAATATAAAAGATGGTTCGTTCCTTACTACGATAAAACATCCACTTTATTTGCAGTAAGTAAACCAGATGAAGATGGTAGATTCTGGACTTTAAACTGGACCAGAGAAAACCCTTATGAAGGAATGCAAGATGCCTTCGCAGTAATGACTCAAGAATTATTCAACCCAGTTAAGGATGACTGGAGTATGGGACAAAGATTTTACAATGCATTTTTCTACAACGTAGAGGAAGATACGCCAGGGGCTATCTACTTAATGTTTGAACCTTTTATAACTCCAGGTTTATTTTTTAAAGCGGTTGTAGACGTAGCTCCATCGAGGTGGACAGGAGGAATAGGAAACAATGGAGTTACAGAGACTGGAAAAGTTGTATACGATATAAGAAATGATGCTCCAGGAGAAATTTTAGCTAAAATCTACGCTCATATATGGGAAGATCTTGAGCCAACAACAGCCAAGAACGCAGGTCAAGTATTAGGAGCAGCTGAAGGCGAACTAACTAGGTCAGGTAAAGAAATTAACACTATCAACAAACTTTTTAAAACAGTTCTTGGAATAGGTCTTGAAAGACAAGACCCTAAAGGAAGTATTACATATGTTATAAGTGGATTTACTGACAGAATTACTTCAACACAAAGAGATTTTATTAGAGAAGCAACAGATGTTAATAAACTTCTTTTAGATCCATTTTTATTTACTAAAAAATTTGAAGAGCTCCAGGCAAATAGATATCGAGAATACAGCAGATTGTATGATTTTGTAAAATTTTTAAGAGATGATTTAAAAATGACTAACGCGGAGATTTGGGCTCAAGTTAAAGATAGAAAAGGATTTTCTAAACAGACGCTTAGTTTAATGTATCAAGGAGTATTTGATCCAGCTAACTTACCACCTTTTGAATATACATCTATCTTCCCAAGTATATTAAGAAGAATAAACAATACGGATCGTTATAAAAATAATAAATTAGAATTAAGAGATATTTATGACATTGAAAAAATAAGAGATATTAGAAGAAAATGGACAAGAGTTCCACTTGGATTAAGTGATGCAGAACTAAACGAATATTTTATTACAGGTAAAGATCCTAGAGTAAAAGAAGAAGAAGATGACAAAACATCTATGGTGTTACCAAATATTACAGAACAACAACCTAAAAAAATAGTAAGTAGACAGCTCCCTCAAATAGTTCCTAATCAGACACTAAAAACAACAGATGTATCAGACCAGGTATTACAGGCTTCTACTCAACCAGTTAATGTTGATCAAAAAACGGGCTTGACAAGAGTAGAGGATGCATTACTATCTAACGAAGAAAAAGCTATTAAGCTTAGAAACAAGGGAGTAAGGGTATAATGGCTAAAGATAACGCATTGCAAAGAATAGATTCCCATGAAAAGTTATGCAGAATTATGCAAAAACAAACTCATGATAAGATTCATTCTATTGAAAAACAGATACATAGAATAGAAAGTATTCTATTAGTGTCTGTTGGTGCTTTAATTACAGGCATGGGATATGTTATCTTCACATTAATTACACAATAAAATCATGAAACTTTCCAAAAATTTTAGCTTGGCAGAGCTTACTAAATCGCAAACAGCCGAACGTATGGGGCTGGACAATAACCCTAATGAAGATGAAACAGAAAACTTAAGATTGCTCTGTGAGAGGGTCCTACAGCCCGTTAGAGACCATTTTGACGACGTGGTTACCATTAGCTCGGGCTATCGAAACGAAATTTTAAGCCAAAAAATAGGCAGCTCAAGCAAATCGCAACATTGCAAAGGGATGGCGGCAGATTTTGAAATTTTTGGCGTAGATAATAATAAGGTCAGCGATTGGATCAAAGAAAATTTAATGTTCGATCAGCTCATCCTCGAGTACTATGAACCGGGCCAACCTAACTCAGGCTGGGTTCACGTGTCCTATAATAGAGATGTTAATTTAAACCGAAAAGAATATCTCATGGCTGTTAAAAATAGTTCTGGCAAAACGGAGTATAAACCTATACTAGGTCTGTCTACGGACAGATATGCAAAATAGGTTACTAGTACATAAACATTTAATTATAAGAGCAGAAGCAATAAAGCCCCCTGTGGAAGAGAAGCTATTGAAAGAATGGTTTCTTGATTTTGTTAAAGCTATTAACATGAAAATTTTTATGGGTCCTTACGTAAAGTATTGTGAAATGAAAGGTAATAGAGGTATTACAGCCGTTGCTATTATAGAAACTTCTCATATTGCTATGCATATATGGGACGAAGTAAGTCCAGCTTTAATGCAGTTTGATGTTTATTCGTGTGGTGATTTAAATGTTGAGGCTATCTGTAGGAAAATTGAAAATGATTTTGAAATTCGCAAAATGGAGTTTAAATTTTTAAACCGCGAGGCAGGCCTTCAAGAAATTTCTAAAAAATAAAATTCTAGCGCGCCCACACGTATATCCTACATTTTCTTATATCCATTCTTTTAATTGTTCCCCTAATATCTCTGATGCTATATTTATTTTTTTACGTAAGGCTTTAACTATTCTTTCATCAACAGTGTCTTCACATATAATGTCAATATAGGTCATTGGTTTTTTTTGTCCAATTCGGTCAATTCTTGCTTCTGACTGTTGGCGCTTTTCTAAGTCATATCCGTTAGAATAGTAAATCATGGTGTTAGCAGCCGTCAAAGTTATCCCATAGCCGCCCGTAGAGGGCGTTCCAACAAGAAACCGACACTTAGGGTCGGACTGAAATTTCTTAATGTTATCTTGTCTCTCTTCATTAGGAGTTTTTCCATAATAATCTACAACTGAGTCATCACCGTGTTTTTTTTTAATTGCGTCAATAATTGTTTGAACGTCATATTGGTAATGCGCCCATATAACAGCTTTACCTTCCACTTCTTCTAATAATTCAATTAGTTCACTTAATCTGTTATTTTTAACAACCTGCGTAGAGCCATCATCTGCTTTAAAATGCCCACACGTTATTTGGTGTAGTCTCATTAATTGCGTTAAAGCACTAGCGGTAGTAATAACTTTACCATTTAATTGAGCCAATGCCATCTGCTTCATTTGTTTATAAACTTTATCTTGTTCGGCAGATAAAGTAATAGTCCTTTTCATAAAAGTTTTTTTAGGTAAATCTAAACAATCGTCTTTTAATACTCTGTAAGAAAAAGGTTTTAGTTTATCTGAAAGTTCCCCTAGATTTTTATAACCTACTACAATTTCTACTGATCTACCGTTGAAATGAGCTTTACGCATAATGGCATAACGGGTTCTAAAAGTGTAGTAAGAAGAATGATCTAATAAAAATTCATCTAAAAATTCGCATTGTTTAAATAGATCTAATGGAGATTTAGTTACCGGAGATCCTGTCATAATTCTACGAAACTTGGCATACTTACCTAAACCTACAATATTTTTTGTACGTTTGGCCCCTGGATTTTTAATGGTTGTAGATTCATCTATTGCCATAAAAGTATTGTGACAATTTAAAAATTTACCAGCAAACTCTACACCTTTTTGAGTACTAAAAGCTTCCACATTCATAATAAGAATGTGTAAATCTTCTCCAGGCTCAAACAAAGTATCAAGTAATTTTTGTTGTTTTTTATTGATAGTAGCTTGCCATAAAACTGTTTTATGTTCTACATGTTTAGCTAAGTGAGTGGGAAGCTCTTCGGAATACCAGTTTTTATAAACACCTTTAGGTGCTATAATTAAAGCTCCATTAATTTTACCTTTATCATAAAGCATAGAGATATTATCAATGGCTACTTTAGTTTTACCAGTTCCCATTTCCATAAAATATGCAAATACTTTTTTATCCCATGAAAGCTCTAACGCTTTTAATTGATGGGCGTAGGGTTTAGTTTTAAATTTATATTTCATAATATATTCTTCTTTCTATTGACAAGCCTTATAATATAAAGTAGACAATGTCAATGAAAGAAAATACCGAGGATAAAGAACCTATAGTATATGTACTACAAGAAGTACCAGGAACCCGAGCAGGGCGTCCTAAATTTAACATTATAGGAGCTCAAAAATATGGTAAACTTAAAGTCCTTTTAAGAGAAGATAGTCAAGTTGTAATGAGTCCTGGACCCATTAAACATAAACTTGAAAGACTTTTAAAAGATTTTTCTGATAA
>Ga0114934_10002878_pt1 | contig 10899 bp, 7 predicted proteins | sample 4SBtaG_2_FD_99695 | JGI IMG/M metagenome (GOLD analysis project Ga0114934, IMG submission 99695) | Deep subsurface microbial communities from Kolumbo volcano to uncover new lineages of life (NeLLi) - 4SBTROV10_white metaG | ecosystem: Environmental > Aquatic > Marine > Volcanic ...
ACACAATCTCAAGCGGAAACAGTACGATGATGACATACGATTATGAAAGAAGGCTAACGGCCATAACCTTCCCCTCCGGCGATACCGTAACATACAAATACCCCCCTGACGGTACAAGAATCATGAGGGCCAATTCAACGGAAACCGAGTAATAGGAATGATTTTGGATAATCTTATAAACAAGAGAAATATCTAGAGTGCAGTGATGCGATGTTGCAAGTTGGGGAAGTAAAAAACCCATATCTCGGGTTGTTGGGAGTTAGGCTCATCCAATTGATTGCTCTATCTCCTATTCTAGTGGTTATCTTTGCCCTTTTGATAGAATGGGAAGTATTTGGAGATCCGTTTTATCACATATCTCCATTGGAGATCATTGAATCGTTGGGATTCACTCTGATTGCAATCGTATCTCTTCGTTTCAGTATGCTAGAAGTAGGGCTTGTGTATTCAAAGCTCGCAATTTATTGCAAAAAAGAAAGATGGGATAGAGCAATGCTGCTTATTGAAAGAAAAATAGTTTCTCGGCCGAAATATTTCTTACCAATCTGGCTGACATTTAAGGGAGATATACTAATGCGAAAAAAGGAGTATCAGGAAGCACTCATGATATACAACAATATCACTGAGAAATTTCCCAAATATGTTAACGGTTGGTACTCCAAAGCCTGTGCGGAATGTATGTTGCAAAGGGATGATGATGCATTGAATTCGATTAAAAAAGTCTTCGAACTTGTCAAAGAAGATATCAAAATGTCGAGGAAGAAACGAATAAAAGCCATAGCATACCTGACAGAGGCTATTAAAAAAGAAGAGGCTCTTCAATGCGTTTTTAAAATAATGGAAAAAAGGCCTGATTCATTAATTCTGGACATTAAAAAGTAAAATGTAGGATTTTGGAGTGTAGAGTTTCGCCCAAAGTTAAAGGAAATTTCAGCATAAAGGAGACTGCCAATATCTGGCATATCTCTCAGTGAAGGGTTCAGCCGATTCTTCGAGTAATGGAGGGAAGCATAGGCATAGAAACAGGGCCCCATACACCTCTAAAAATGGCCTTTCTCTCCTAATCCGTACAAAGATATGCGATGAATTCGCTCAGTTTCATCCCGTTCTCCCATCTCATAATCATGTTGCCCCCCTTTGAAATCTCTATCTTCGGAATCCGTGCGTGTATTATTCTGGCCTTTCCGGTAAGGCCGTCAACCTCTCTCGTAAAGATGCGCCATGCATCCCCCCTTACTCCCTTCAGCCGGTAGGCATAGACTGGAAACAGTGATGAACGGTGGCAGATATCCATCATTTCGGCGGCCTGTTCCTGCAGTTTTTTGCTGCGGCTGAACCGAAAAACCGGCCTTTGAGATGATTTTACCTCTATGAGAAAGGATATATCTCCTCTCACGGCAACCAGATCCACGCCAAAAGAGCCAGCAGCCCTGACCACGACGAACGGCCGTTTCTCGATGCTCAGATAGGCCACCTCTTCATCTATGCTGCACCCCCTCACCGCCTTTTGTAGCCCTTTTCTGTCGGCCATCAGTATCTTTTTCAGTTCTCTTTCGTAGTCGCTTCCCATCGAAGGGAGATTGGATCCTGCTATTAAAAGGATTGGTATGCTGATTATTATCTAAATGGACAATTCTAAACCAATACCTATATATACCCCTTTCATTCTTTGGATTTAATGGTGATAAAAATGACAGAGATTACTCTTAAGGTTGAAAAAGCCCAGACTCTGCAGGAAGCAGGTCTCGGCCGTGCCCGTATGGGAACGGATGCGCGGCGGGCCCTCGGTGTGGAGTCGGGAGACTTTGTTGAGATTACAGGAAAGAGAACCACAGTCGCTAAGGTCTACAGATTGAACTATGAGGATGAAGGAAAGGGGATCATTCGCCTCGACGGAATAACAAGGAGCAATGCCAGGGCCTCGCTCGGAGAGAATGTGATTGTGAGGAAGGCGGACCTGGTTCCAGCCAGATCAATAACGATTGCTCCTCGCCTCCCAAAGGGGAAGAAGATAACATTTGGCCCAGGTGTTGAGAGCTATATGAAAAAGGCGATGGTTAACCGGGCGTTTATGAAAGGGGACGAGTTTGTTCTCCCAAATATCGGACTTCTGGGCAGCTATCTCCCGTTCTTTGTCCTCGGAACAGACCCTAAAGGGAAGGCTGTACTGGTCGACGACTTCACGGAGCTCATTCTCAAGGAGGATGTGGGTGAGATGATGGCATTCTCCGATGTACGCTATGAGGATATCGGTGGTCTGGACCAGGAACTTCAGCGCGTCAGGGAGATGATTGAGCTTCCTCTCAAGCATCCGGAGATGTTCGAACGGCTGGGCATAGAGCCGCCCAAGGGGGTTATTCTCTATGGGCCTCCCGGGACAGGAAAGACACTCATCGCAAAGGCCGTGGCCAATGAGGCCGGAGCATCGTTCTTCTCCATACAGGGACCGGAGATTATGGGAAAGTACTATGGAGAGAGCGAGGAAAGACTCCGCTCCATATTCGAGAAGGCAAAGGAGGCAGCACCTGCTGTTGTATTCATTGATGAGCTGGATTCCATTGCTCCCAAGAGAGATGAGGTCTCTGGAGAGGTGGAGAGAAGAGTCGTTGCGCAGCTACTGACCCTCATGGACGGATTGAACAGCAGAGGGAAGCTGATAGTGATCGCCGCTACCAACCGGATTGATGCCATTGACCCAGCACTCAGGCGCCCCGGGAGGTTCGACAGGGAGATTGAGATAGGCGTTCCGACCAGAAAAGGAAGAAAGGAGATCCTTCAGATACACACCAGAGGTATGCCTCTCACAGAGGATTTCGATATCGATTACCTGGCAGAGGTTACCCACGGGTTTGTTGGTGCTGACCTCGAGTCTCTGGCACGGGAGGCGGCAATGATGGCGCTTCGCCGCTATCTTCCGGAGATAGACATAGACAAACCGATTTCCAACGAGATTCTCATGAAGATGCAGGTTACGATGGATGACTTTCAGGCTGCGCTCAGGGAGATTGAGCCGAGTGCTATGAGGGAGGTCTTTGTGGAGATTCCCTCTGTGAAATGGTCTGATGTCGGAGGGCTTGAGGATGTAAAGGAACTCCTGAAAGACATGGTGGAACTTCCACTTAAGGAGCCGGAAACATTTGATAAGATGGGAATAAAGCCGCCGCGAGGCATCCTTCTTTATGGACCTCCAGGAACAGGAAAAACCCTGCTTGCAAAGGCGGTGGCCAGCGAATCGGAGGCAAACTTTATCAGCATAAAAGGCCCGGAGGTTATGTCAAAGTGGGTCGGTGAGAGCGAGAAGGCGATACGGCAGCTCTTCAAGAGGGCAAAACAGGTGGCTCCGGCGATTATATTCATCGACGAGATTGACTCCATTGTACCGAGGAGAGGAACAACTACTGGGGCTGGAGTTACTGAAAGGATTGTAAACCAGCTCCTGACATCCATGGATGGAATGGAATCTATCGAGGGGATAGTCGTTATCGGTGCAACCAACAGGCCGGACATCATTGACCCTGCTCTCCTCAGGCCAGGCCGCTTCGACAGGCTTGTGCTTGTACCGGCGCCAGATGTGGAGGCTCGGGAGAAGATACTGGATGTGATAATGGGCAGAATGCCGGTCCGTGGTGTCTCCTCAAAGGAACTGGCAGAGAGGACAGAGGGATTCTCTGGTGCTGATCTGGACGGATTATGCCGTGAAGCAGCGCTCAATGCCATAAAATCAGGGAGGAAGAATGTCACGCAGAAGGACTTTGAGGCGGCATTCGAGCGAGTACGGCCATCGCTGGATAAGGAGACCATAGAGTTCTATGAATCGATAAAGGCATCTCTGAAAAAGGCAACAAATCCCGGGAATAAGGATGAAAGCTACACATACTACGGCTGAGCAAAAGCCTTAATATCCTTTCATCCTTTCCCTCCCTAATGGTTGATTATCCATCTATCGTTGTGGTTATTCTTATCTGTATTACTCTGGCCTCTGTTTCGCAGTACGCAGGCATAATGACCGCTTCAGGAAACATTCTTGCCTTCATCGAAGGCCTTATAATAGGGCTGGCCAGTCTTAGCTGGCTTATAGTCCTCCTCGTCTTCCTCTTTACCAGCGTGGGGGTCACGAGATACGGTTTTGACAGAAAGAAGGCTGCTGGCCTTCAGGAGGGCAATAAAGGTGAAAGGGGATGGAGAAATGTGGCGGCCAACGGTGCGGTTCCGCTCTTCATCGCAGCCCTGATGCTCTTTTCCCCTGCTCTCTTTAATTATCCTGATTTCACAGTCCTGTTCCTATCCTCGGTTGCGGTTGCTGCATCGGATACAGCCGCCAGCGAGATCGGTGTTCTGAATCCTAAAGCATATCTTATAACCTCATTCAGGCGTGTGAAGGCCGGCATCAATGGTGGAGTTTCCTCTACAGGAGAATTGTGGGCCTTTCTCGCAGCTCTGTACACATCGCTGGTTGCGGCAGGATTCCTCTTCATCATGGATGCCACTCCCCTCAGCTTCGTGCAGATTGCAATCCCCATAGTCGCTGGATTCGTTGGTTGCCAGATAGATAGCGTCATAGGTGCCACGCTCGAGAACAGTGGATATATCGGAAAACTTGGGAATAATCTGGTCTCCATCGCTCTTGGGACACTGATTGCTCTGGTTATGCTATTATACCTCTGATATCATCTGGAATAGAAAAGGATTTAATAGGAAATCACCTATTCCCTGATAGTTGCTCACTGCACGGTTGAAGATGTGATATTATGGCGGAACGAAAGGTATGCCCGATATGCGATTCCCCGCTCCCTCCAGGAGCAAAGAGATGCCCGGTTTGCAATGCAGACCTGAGTCTTTTTGAAGATGTTTCCATAGATGACGAGTTTGAAATCGCAGATACAGATGAGATAAAAGGCGAATTACTGAACGACCTTATGGGTACAATAGTATCGGAGATGAAAGAAGGCGCCGAAAAGGAAGAGACTGTGGAACAGTTCGAGTGCCCGGTATGCGGTGCCATGGTTGATATAGATGCTGATGTCTGTCCAAACTGTGGGGCCGTGTTTGTTGAGGAAGAAGAGCAGTTTCAATGTCCAGTCTGCGGTGCTCTGGTCGATGCGGATGCCACGGTCTGCCCGAACTGTGGTGCGAGGTTTGTGGAAGAGGAAGAAGGCGAGCCGATGGCGTCCGTTGCCGAATCACCTGAAGAAGGCCTTATTCAACAGCCTGCAGAGAGCGCAGAAACCACAGAAACAGCTGCACCCACTGAGATTAATGAACCAGCAAAGGAGGAAGTTGAAGAGGAGCCAGAGCCTACTCATGAGCGGCCAGAATTCCCTGAGATAGCAGAGCCGTCTGCGAAAGAGAAAGAAGTTGGAACTGAAGAGGAAGAGAGCGAGTTCCTTAAGAGAATGAGGGAGTTGAGGAAGAGAGAGGCGCCGAAACCAGAGGTTCCCGAGCCTGCTGAAGCGGAGTACAAAGTAGAGGAGGAGAGTGCAGCCATTACCGAGACTCCTGAGAAACCGGAGCCTGGAACCAAGGAGAAGTATCGCAGGCTGCCTGCCCTTGTATCTGAGGTAAAGCCACTGCTCATAATCGCCAGAGAGAATGGCATCAATGTAAAGAAGGGGAAGGAGCTTATAGACATGGCTGTGGCGGCAGGCAGAAAGCGGCAGATAGACGACGCCATTAGCTATATTACTGAAGGCAAAAAATTGCTTGAGGAATCTCTGCAGATATATGCCAATCACGATATAGAAGAGATTGAGAAGGACATACCTGGCCTGAAGGCCCCGACAGAGGTGAAGGAAAAACTGGCGGAGGTTCTCAAAGAGGCGAAAGACGCCCTGAAGAACGATTCCCTCGACCGGACGTTTAACAGGCTTGGCATGGCTCGCAGAATCATAAAGGACCATAGCGGAGATTTCAGAGAGGTCAGGCGCATGCTCTCTGAACTGGAGAATACCGTGATGAACGCCGAGTACTTCTTCATGGATGTTTCTAAGGCGAAGGAGATGCTGGAAAATGCAAAGGAATCATCCCAGAATGGGGACTGGAATTCGGCCGGCATATTTGCCAGAGAGGGGCTTGAATGGCTGGAGAATGTCCTCCCAGAGTTGATTCATAGGGAGATGAAGAGGGCGAGAGCTGCCCTCCTTGAAGCAAAGATGTATGGGAAGGACATATCTGGGCCGATAAACATACTCAAACATGCCAGCATAGAGAGCAAGAGTGGAAATTATGCAGATGCTCTGAAGTATCTTCGGCTCTTTAAGAGCAGGATGGAAGGTTAATCCTCTACAGGTTCAAGCTCCCTCTTCAGGATGGATAACTCTCTCTTTGTAAGTGTATCCGGGCTGACGGATGTTATTAGTATAGAATCGCTCTCTGATATCTCATCCACAAGTCTCCTTATAAACTGAGCCACTGCATCGAAGCTGTTGTTGCTTATCAGATACTGAATATCGTCCAGAACTATGATATTCCGCTCGTTTTTTTCGAGCATATCACCAATCAGGTATATTATCATCTCCAGGCTGGGTTCAACCGTCTCCTCCTTCATGCTCTCCTTATCGGTCAGCCAGACAAGTCTGGCATCGCTCATGTTGTACTTTCTCCGCAGTTTCCCCGGATTTGTTCTTGTTATGTTGAGACCTTTATAGCCCCTGTTGAGGTAGGACTCGAAGATTTTATGGCAGAGAGCAGGCATGTTTTCCTCGACGATATAGCTGCTCCCCGGAAAAAGCTCCGGCACTTCGAACCTTTTTGCCTCACTTCTTTCTTCTTTTTCGGGTCTATCCTTTCTCTCCTCCTTTCCCAGAACCTCCCTGGCAAGCTCGATGTTTATCTCCCGCTTCATCAGTGTTGAGAATGCGGCGATTCTGGTGAGCGCCCCCTCCAGCTCCCTTATGTTTTCCCTCACATTTTCTGCAATGTAGCTGATTACATCCGGTCCAATCTCTATCCCGTTCTCTTTTGCCTTCTTCTGCAGGATGGCAAGGCGGGTTTCTATGTCTGGTGGGTTTATTTCCACGATAAGGCCTGCCTCAAATCGGGATACGAGTCTGTCGCTCAGGGTAGGAATCTCCTTTGGGGGGCGATCGCTTGCCAGAACTATCTGTTTGTCGTCGTTATAGAGCGCATTGAAGGTATGGAAAATCTCCTCCTGAGTCCTTTCCTTTCCTGCCATAAACTGGACATCATCCAGAAGGAGTAGATCGAGCTGCCGGCAGCGGTCTCTGAACTCCACAAGTCTGTTGCCCTCAAGTGCCTGTATGAGTTCATTGGTGAAATCCTCTATTGTCATGTAGAGAATCCTGAAATCAGGGTGTTCCTTCTGAATTGCATTTCCTATGGCGTTGAGAAGGTGCGTTTTTCCAAGGCCAGCTCCGCTTGTAATAAACAGTGGATTATAGGCTCTGGCAGGATTTTTGGCCACTGCTATTGCGGCACCATGTGCGAATCGATTGCTTGCACCGACCACGAAGTTCTCAAAGGTCAGATCTGGATCAAGCCCGTTTTCCCCCTTTTTCTCCGCCTCTAACTCCTTCTTTCCTGCATGGAGTATCAGGTCGTAGACCTGCTCTGCCTTCTCTGTGCTCTCCTTCTCCCTCTTTTTCTCCCAGATTTCTTCTTTATTGCCCTCCTTCTCTCTGGTCTCTATCGCAATCCTGAGGTCCTCTATGTCTGCCTCTACGGCCAGCACCATATCTGGCTCCTTCAGTTTCTTATTTATGGAAATCACTTCTCTCTCAAAGCCTGTGGTATCCATCTCGTTGAGCAGCTCTTCCAGAACCTGAAGTTTTCTTATATTCTTCCTCCATTCCATCGCCAGCTTCTCTGCCTCATTTCTATCTTTTCTGTAGAGTCCCTCTATCTTCTTCACATTGTAGCCTTTTTCCTTCCATTCCTGAATCTCCTGCCAGAGTGGGTCTGTTTCTTCCTCTTCTTCCTCCCCCTTTGTCCAGGTAATTACAGCTGGCTCCGACTTTTTTTCTCCCGTTTTCTTCAGCCGCCTATGAAGCTCTGCTCCCTCAGGAAAAATCTCATACATCCTGTCGATATCTATGCGGGTGTGAAGTTCAATCTGGCATTCTGGGCTGTAGGAGTCCTCCCATATGAATTTCAGAGAGCGGCTTCCAACATAGCTTTTTTCCGTGCTGTCCTTGACGAATTCGTAGTATGAAAGGGCGGCAATCCCCTCATTCAGTACAAGGTACCCTACTGCTCTGGAATTCTCTCCCTCGAGAACGGTCTTTACATATCCGGTGAAGGAATACTTTCTCAGGTCGCTCAGTATCCTCTTCAGTCGGTCTGTTCCGCCTTTGATTGTTCTTATTATCACGCCTTCAGGCACCTTCATTCGGTCACGCTCTCTCTAATCTCTACTACCTGTAATGGATTGCTATATTAAATGCTTTCAGGTATCTATTAATACATCCCGCTTCTTCTGCATCTCATGAACTCCTACGGTATCGTGGTTCCAAAGGAGAAGGCCGAACCCCTCCGACGCGAACTCATGGCCAGAGGTGTGTTTAATACCGCCTGTGCGGTGATAAGGGATGGAGATTTCGTGGTCTTTCCGATTACTGAACCACAGCCAGACCTTGATTACACTCAGAAGATTCACGAGTTCCCGGAAAAAATTCGCACACTGTCGTATCCCGAGATGCTGGATATTCCAGATGAACTGCGCCCCTCTCTCCCCTCCTCCTTTGACACCATCGGTGATGTGGGAATTGTGAAGATAGCGGATGAACTGGAGGACTATGTGGGCGAAATATGCGAGGCCATCCGAAAGGCGAACAATTTGCGGGCAGTTGCTCTGGACAGAGGCGTCATGGGCGATTTTCGTATCCGCTCCCTTGTTCCGTGTGCCGGCGATAGAAATCTTGAGACCACTCATAAGGAGTTCGGCGTTCGCCTTGTTCTGGACCCATCAAAGGTCTATTTCTCGCCGAGACTGGCCGCTGAGAGGCACAGAGTTGCATCATTTGTGAAAGAAGGAGAGAGGATATGCGATATGTTTGCCGGTGTTGGGCCGTTCGGAATAATGATAGCGAAGCACTCGAAACCGGAGGTGATACACGCCTTCGACATAAATCCAGAAGCGATTGAATACATGAAAAGGAACATAGAAATGAATCGGCTGAAGAAGGGGGTTATGGTGCCGCATCTGGAGGACTCCTCTGCTGGCATGGCAAAATACGGCCCGTTTCATCGCATAATTATGAACCTGCCGCACAGCTCGCATGAATTTCTTGGTGCTGCGATTCAGCAGATTGAGGACGGCGGAACAATCCACTACTACGAGATACTGGAAACGGAGAGGCTTGAGGAGAGGCAGGATGAGCTGAGAGGACTGCCCGGAGTCCAGATGGTTGAATACAGAGAGGTGAAAACATATTCTCCAACAATGAGGTTCTACGGGTTTGATGTGGGTTTTTGAAGGTGCAGATCCAGTGTCCTGGTGTTCTATGCTGTTTAATATTGGCCCGTAGGCGACCATATTCTATCCCGCAACAATCTCCTCCAGATCATACAACAGTATCCCTTCTCTTCTGAGTGTCTCTTTCTTCTTTATCTTTCTGGCGATTATACAGTAGTTCAGAGTTTCTCCAGAAAGCCCGCTTTTTTCCTTTTTCAGGTCTAATTCATTAAGAAGGGCCCTGACATCTTTTTCTTCCAGATCCCTCCACTTCACCTCACATAGCAGCAAATGCTTTCCGGTGCCGACAATATCTATTTCCTCCCCTTTGCTCCACCATCTACCTATTTTTTCGTATTTTGCGGGCATACTGCCTCTAGAATTCAGGTTTTTTAGAAATTCGGTGGCTATGTCCTCGAATGCCTGTCCTACATAGGCGTTGAAATCCTCTTTTATTTCATCCACAATGTCGATTCCCATCTCGAGTTCCTCCTTTCTTGGGAAAATATATCTGAACCAGAAATTGAACAGGTTGTCCCGTATCCTGTATCCTCCCCTGCGCCCTCCTGTAACGGGTGTTTCGAGTCCTATGTAATCCATACTCTCAAGGGTATCAAGATACTTTCCCAAAGAGTTCGTGCCTATTCTGGCCTTATCTGCAATCTTACCGAATGTTCGGTAGCCCTGAGCTATTGCTCTTAGAATCGAGAAGTATCTGGAAACCTCCCGGAGTTCTTCCTTCAGCAGATATTTCGGCTCATCGTAGTATTTGGCCCCTTTGCTGAGTAAGAGGGCTCTCATATTATCCCAGAAGTCCATTTCAGGATTGTAGTCCGACCAGTATTGTGGGATGCCGCCGAATACAGAATATACTCTCACGCATGTTTCTGGCTCCATATCGTGGAATGAACAGAGCTCTCTGAATGGAAGGGGTGTCACCTCCCAGGCACCCGTTCTCCTTCCATATATCGGAGAAGAATAGGAGAGGATGCCTTCCATGAAGGAAACTAGGGAGCCGCACAGTATGAGCATTATTTTTGTGTCCCTGAGGTACATATCCCAGTATTTTTGAAGGACGGAGAGAAATTCTCTATCTGCCTTTGCTATATACTGTACTTCATCCAGTATCACCACTGTTCTTTTTTTCTCTGCTTTTTCGGAGAGATAGAGGAAAAACGCCTTCCAGTTCGAGAATGGGGATTCCCGTATGTGCCGATCGGCGAAATAATCGGAGGCCCGGTAGGAAAAATCCTCAAGTATCGTTTTACTCTCCTCCGCAAGGAGGTAGAGGCCGCCGTGCTTCTCTATAAAGTGTCTCAGCAGGTAGGTCTTTCCAATCCTTCTCCTCCCGTATATTATGGCCAGTTCTGCTTTATCTGACCGATATGCACCTTCCAGAAAGGCCATTTCCCGCTCCCGGTCTATAAACTTACTCTGGAGTATCATACTTATGAGTAAGTATTTATGATATTTAAGGATTGGCATTGTAT
>Ga0114934_10002879_pt1 | contig 10898 bp, 12 predicted proteins | sample 4SBtaG_2_FD_99695 | JGI IMG/M metagenome (GOLD analysis project Ga0114934, IMG submission 99695) | Deep subsurface microbial communities from Kolumbo volcano to uncover new lineages of life (NeLLi) - 4SBTROV10_white metaG | ecosystem: Environmental > Aquatic > Marine > Volcanic ...
AATTCGATTAGATTTAGATTTAAAATATATAACAAACATTAGAATTTTCTAGATTTAAGGTTTTTGAGGATATTAATTTTAAGAGTTAATTCGATTAGATTTAAAATATAGAAATTTGTATTTTTGGGAATATATCCTAAACGATAATTGTTTAGGATATATAAGGTTAATACTATCGGTGTGTTTTAACAATATTTGGATTCATTTTTACTTTTCTTCTATAAAGTTTTTGTTTTCGTAATATCTTTGCTTTATGTCTTTTATATTCTAAGTGTCTTTGTTTTCTATTTTTTCTTCTTTGAGCTATATCATGTTTTTTTTCTCTGTCTAACACACTTTTACGTTTTTTGAAGTATTTTTTTTCTGTGATATTATTATCATCATCGTAATCTTCAGTATTACCGGCGCCTGCATCTGCTATATCATCGTCATCTAACCCATAACTATTTACAAGTGTATTATACACATAATTCAAATCATCAGAATCTAAAGAACTTACTAATTCAATAACTTCATCTAATGTAAATGCATTATCTTCATCATAATCATCATCATCCAAATCATCGAAATCTTCATCATATATTGAATCGTATAACCATTCACCGAAATTATTTATTTCATATTTGTTCATAGTATTAAGTATCACTTTTATCTTAGATAATGGTGATTCTACATTAGGATCAATTTCACTAACCCCTTCCATTTCATTTATAAATTTTTTAAATTTCATTGTGTCCCCTTTTTATGTATTTATATTTTTAGACAACGTGTAATTTTAGATTATTTATGTTACTCTAGCTAACAATTTTTAAATTTTAAAAATCCTAAAGTTCTTTATATATAAAACGTATAAACTCTTAAATCCAATCGACAAAACTCAATAAATTAAAAAATATGCATAAAATATTTTAGTTTTTTAAATCAAAAACTATTCTAAGCCTAATTCAGCCATAACATCAAATTCTTCATTTAAAGAATTATCGTGTTTTTTTATTTTTTCAATATCATCTTTTTTGATTATGTTAATTTCTTTGTTTATTTCTTCATCACTCATACCGCCATCTTGTACAACTGCATCATGAAATCTCATATGTGAATAATCTATATTCATATTCCACGTATCGGTTCTACCATTAAATCGATTTTTTGTAACTTTACAAGTCATTAGTTTTTCTTTTTTCATCTCTTCATTTTGGAGTAGAAAAACTATAAAGTCTGCTGTCATAGCACTACCAAGTGAATCGGATATTGAATCGTTTCCAACATTTTTTATGTCTAGTGAACTTCCTGTAGCTGATCTATTAAGCTGTGAAGCAGACACGATTGGTATTTCTCTTTTTGATGCTATTGCCCTTGTTTCCTCAACAATACTCTTAACATAACTATATAACCCAGCAGACGGACTTAATAAATCAGATTTCATAATACCGAGATAATCCAAGTATATTATATCAAATTTTATATTTTTTTCTACTTCAAACTCATCAAGTAAATTATCTAGCATCAAAGGACTAAATGAACCTGCTGGGTAATCTTTTACATAAAACTTACCATTTGATTTAATTTTATTTTTTGCTTCCCGAATTTCATCTGGGCTATATCCATTATGTTTTTCAAAATTAGTCAATCTACTAATATTTAAATCAAGAGCATTAGCATGTACTCTTTTCATGATTTCACGGTCTTTCATTTCCATTGAAACTAGAAGTACATTTTTTCCTTCTTTGATATGACCAGATATTAGGTCTGTCATTAAAAGTGATTTCCCAATTCCTGCCGCGGCCATAATGATACTCAGTGTCCCGGGTAAAAAACCTGTTCCTAGTCTTTTATTGAATTCTGTATGCTGTGTTAAAATACCTGCTAATTCATTTTGATAGTATTCAATCATTGATTCAATATCATCAAAATCTAAACCAAGGTCATTAGAAATAGACACTTTCGACATTTCTTCCATGAGTGCTTTTGATTTCTGTATCTTTTCTTCGTTCTTTTCAGATAATGCATCTGACCCCATTATAAGTGCTTCAGTAAATATAGCATTTTTTATAAATGTAACAGCAGTATCTAGTAAATAATCTGTGTTATTAACACTGTCTAAAGCATGAATAAACTTTATTGTGTCTACTGCAGCTTTTCTAGCTTCGATATTAGGAACTTCTTGTAAATACCCTGCTATTTCTGTTAAATTTGGAATTTTTTTGTATTCTAAATAGTGTTTTTTTGTGAGGTCAAATAATATTTGTGAACCAATTTCAGTAAAATATTTTCGTTGAAGAACATGTATTATTTTTCCGAAAAAAGAACCATCTGTTAAAAGCCCTTTAAGAAGTACTGCTTCTGTGTTTAATTCCATGTTTATCCTTTTCTATTTTTTTGAGCTTTAAAATTTTTTTAGAGTTCTATATACTCTAAACGTTATAATGTTGTTACTCTAAGATAACATATAACTTTATAAAACTAAGACATTTAGTGTGTTTAAACATTTTAGTAAAGTTAGGCTTAGTATCTACTTAAAATTGTTATAGGCAGCAAGAATTTTATATACTTCTTCAACTCTATTCATTATTTTATCAAAATTCGAGTTTTGAATCTTATCAGAAAAAGCATTTAAGTGTCCAACATTTAATGTGCCTATAAGTTTTTGTTTTATTTCTTCTTTTTGTTGAGTACTAAATTTACCCATCGCATTGAATCTAAATCTTGTTATTCCATATGAGTTTGCTATAAGAACAAATTCTACTTTATGTTTCATAAACTCTTCATATAATATCTCATTGAAACATTCATCAACAAAAGCTACAGTGAAGAAACCATCTGACGTGATAAGTTTTCTTTTTCTGAAGTTTTCTATCTTGGTTTTAGAGGTTTCAATATCTTGTTTGATGAATTCTTTTAAATCAGGAAGTTTGTACCCATCATTTTTGATTATGTCAGCATACTCATCTATTGAGATGTTTTCTGTTTTTTTATAGAAAAAATTATTCAGAGACAATGATGCTCTAAATTCTGGTGATGTCATGTCCCATGTATCAAAAATATTTATTAAATTTGATAAATTATTCAATGATTCATTTGTTGTTTTGAAATATTTTTCACATATAAGTGTTGCAGATTTAGTGATATCATGATAAATAGGAAAATTAAACTCATCAAAAAAACCATCTTCGTATGCATGATGATCAATGAATATTACTGGGCATATCACTTTAATTTCTTCGAGCTTTTTTAAGAGATGTTTATAATTACTAAAAGAAATATCTGTAATTAATAACAAATCTGGTGTATTCATAAAACAAAAATCGTAAACATCTGCTACTTTTTCTTCCAAATCTCTATAATTTGTGTAAAAATATTTTTTATTTACAGTGGGTGTTTTATTATTTAAGTGTAGTATACAACCAAGAGCATCAAGGTCATTGTGGTTTAGATTTACAATAGTTTTTTGTGACAAAACTTTCCTTTTTTGGTATTTATATTTTATATGTCATCGATTTCTTTAAGATATGCTAACCTTGCACAGTATATAAGTCTTTAAGTTCATTCAATTGTTCATCTGTAACAAACTGTCTATACTCTTTTGCCAATTCTCGATTTATATTATAATGTTGGCACAGTATATCAAGTGTTTTATCTTCTGGTTTATTTTTTATCATTTGTGGATATATACCCTTACCAGCAAATGCTTGATTTACCATCTTATATTGAATATCAACAGGTATTTGTTTATAATACATATTAATAGTGTTAGCTGCTCTTATGGTATATTGATGTCCACCAAGATATCTACAGAACATAAAAGAAGGCATTTTTTTCAATGATTCATCAGACGGTATAGGTCCTTTTTTTAGAACTTTGAATATATTGTTAAATGAATTTTCTTTCATCTTTTAATCCTTTTATCATTCTTTAACATACACTGTTAACAATAGATACTTAAACTGTTAAAGATATCTCTAAATACTTAAAGATATCTCTAAATACTTAAAAATATCTAAAAGTTATCTTTTAATTCTACTGTAATCAACTAATCTTGAAATCTCAACACCATTATCTGCATAATCTTCAATTAATATACCCTTAGCTGTTACTTTAATAATTTTAAAGTATTGAGCACCTTGTGTTCCCACAACTTCTAAAAGATTGTCTTTGATTCTGTAGAATTTATTTTTCATAATATGTCCTTTTTTTTATTATTATATTATATAGTAAAAATATTTACAAACATCTTAAAATATATAAAAATTATACAATTAAGAACTCAAATTACGGAATCCAGAATACCAATTTTTACACACTCCTCGGTACCAAAAAATGCATCACGTTTCGTCATTTCGATTACTTCATCAAGTGGTAAATTTAATTTATGGGAAATCATTTCCATAAGTGTATTCTGTAAAAATTCTGTTTCTTTAAAATCCACTACATGATCATGGTAATTTCCAATAAATCCACCAGATACAGAATGTAACATTATTCTTGTATTTTTTAGTGCTCTACGATTGCCCGTGCCCATAAGAAGTATCATCGCAGCCATGCTACTACAAGCACCAATGCCAATAGTATCTACTTTTCTACTTATAGCATTTATAGTATCGATAATTGCAAGACCAGCAGTTACCTCACCACCTGGACTATTAATATATAATTTTATTGGCTCATTATCATCTATACTATCAAGATACAAAAGCTGTGTTATGATTTTAAATGACGTCGTGCTATCTATTTCTTCGAACAGCATTATTGCGTTTTGTTCGTATAACTTTGAAACAATATCAAATTCTTTCTTGTTTCTTCCTACTTGTTCAATAATTTGTGGCATGTACATATTTGAGTCCTTTAAAATCCTGATTCGCGTAGTTTTTTGATAAATTCGTTAGCTTTTTTAGCAAGCTCTTTTGTTTTTTCCAAGATTTCTTTTTCGATGTTATATCTTCTAAGATTCTCTCTTCTTTCCTTTTCACTTAACATCTTCTGTATTTTTGTGTCCATTTAAAACCTAACTCTTTTTTTTTGATTTGTATATATTTACTTATAGTGTTAAATTTAGATATATACTAAAAACCTAATTTTTTACTCGTGGTGTTTATTTTAGATATATTATTTTCTAACAAATACGGACATATTTTTACTTCAGTATTCTGACGTTTTTGAATTTCACTTCCTAAATCAGCTTGTAGAATAGTGTTCGCAAAGTTACATTTTTTGAATGATTCATCATCTAACCCCTCGCTTCGCCATATCTCTAGTGCTTCTTTTTTTGTTAATTTTCTTAACTCAAGAATATCAAATAATCTACCTTTTCTCAATAATGCTTCATCAATACCTTCAAATGGTTGATTGCTGGTGATGATAAATTTTGTTTTATTATCTTGTACCCCATCAGTAAATGATAACAAATGTGAAACAAAAACATTTTTGATTTCATCTTCCCTCGTATTTATTTCATTGTTTCTAGATGTTAAAAAGAAATCTAAATCGTCTAGTATAACTAAATCGTAATTATTTTCACTCAAGTTGTACCAAAAAGAATCATCAGCTAATATTTCTGTTGATTTAACATACGCAACATTCACAGTAGTGTATTCATCATCTAGTATTTCATGATCACATTTATTCGGAAGTTTTTTTATATTAGCAAGGCAATATTTAAGTGCATGTGTTGAAAGTTTAGATTTACCAACACCGGGTTCACCACAACATATTAAAATGCTTTCTTTATTTCCAAAAAATTGTTCAAACAATACATTGATATCAAGATATGGGTAATATCTATCATTTATATCAGAGTATGTTTCTGCTTTGTAAAAATTATATTTTGTGTCTATGCCATTGGGTGTACTTAAAAATGTTTGAAACCTAACTTCATTTTCCTCACTTGGTGGGTCAAACTGTTTTAGTATGTTATATAACTCTACTGCATCTTTTAAAGTCTTTGAAAAACTAGTAATGTATATACCGTGGTTATTACCACCAATATTTGTGATATTTTTGTCTGTTTTGAGTATATATGATATATTATCTTTATTACAAAAATCAAACACCGTTGTATCAAATTTTGATTTTACAATGTTTATCACACTCTGTAATTCTGCCGCTTCTATAAAGAATTCACCTGTAGGGGTATTATATCCATCTTTAATGTATGATTCAATAGTCATAACTTCTTCCACTGACATATTTGTGCTGTCATTTGAAACAATAAATTCCATTTTTTTCCTTTTTTTAATCACATTTTCTTGATATAAATTTTCATCTAAGATTTTTAAATTTTAAAATACACGAAAATGTATAAATTTTCTAAATATTTGTTAAACTATAAAATACTCATTATTTCAGTAGCACATGCACTCATATTTAAACTTTTATCACGCACAGTGCCATCTTGAAATTGATATTTTGCGATAGTTACAACTAGTTTTGGTAAGACTGAAGATGGAAACATACTTAAATTTTTATACAAGTATGTGTACATATTAGACGGGGACGCTAAGTCATTTATCATATTTATAGTAGTGATAAAATCCTTCTCTTTGATTTTATTAACAATTTCGAGATATTTATTAGAATCATCTAACTCAGTTGAATCAACCACAAAATTTCCAGACGTACTAAATTTTTGTAAAGCTCCTATCATGCTTCTGATACTAGGATAATATGTGTTTATAACTGGTACCAAATCTTTTGGGTTGTACTTAATATTTTCATTTTCAAGAATATTCTTGAGCCTTTCAAAAATAGGTTTAACCATTTCTTGTTTATTTAGACTATCAAAATCATAAACTTCTAGTCTATTTTTGATAGGTTCCATTAACTTTTCAGCAAAATTACATGTCAAAATAAATCTACAATTATCTGAAAATGCTTCTATAACACCTCTAAAAGCATCTTGAGCTGCTGGTTGTAAAGCATCTGCTTCATCCAAAACAATTATTTTTAATTTATCATCAAATGAAGTTGTGCTAGCAAATTTTGTTATCTTGCTTCGTAATAAATCTATACCATTTTCCATACTTGCATTTATGAAAAGAGCTTCACCATTTATCTCTTTAATAAGAGCGTGTGCAGTTGAAGTTTTTCCTGTACCAGGTTTTGAGCTATTTAATAATAGATTAGGTATATCTTCATCATCTGCGTATTTTTGAAATTTAGCTTTCATGCTAGCTGGTAATATCAAGTCTTTAACTCTTGCCGGACGGTATCTTTCCATCCAAATAGTTTCATTTTTATTGTAATTCATTCTTTTTCTTCTTTTTTGATATTTTGAAGTATTATAAGATAATTTGTCTTAATTTTTAATAACATCATAACAAATAAACATATAGTTATATAACTATATGTTAGTTTTATACAGAGCATAACAAGAAGAATTTAAGTATCTAACAAAGGCACAATACACTCTGTGGTCAACAAAGTACTTGATACTGAAATTGCATTAGTCAAAGCTGCACGCTGAACTTTATACGAATCAATAACCCCTTCATCAAATAAATTACCAAATTTATTATCACGAACATTATAACCGTATTCAAGTGGTTTTCTTTGAATTTTATTAGATATAGTATCTACATTTTTACCAGCATTTATTAAAATTTGTGTAAATGGTTCACGAATTGCATTAAGCACGATATCAAACCCTATTTTTTGATCATACCGTAACTTTTTATATGTTATTTTTTGTTCAGTACTCATATTATTTGGTTTTGATAACATATTAGACACTTTATACATAGCAGTGCCTCCACCGATAATAATACCTTCATCCTGAGCTGCTCTTACTGCACCGATTGCATCATCTACTCTGTCTTTCTTTTCTTTTGTTTCAATTTCACTTGGTGCCTGGACTTTGATAACTGCTACGCCACCACTTAGTTTAGCAATTCTTTCTTTCAGAATATTAATCATATAAGATTCTTTTGTAGATTCGAGAAGTGTTTTTATCTCTTGTACTCTGTTATCAATATTTTGTTGATTTGCTTCTTTGTTTATAATAGTACAGCTGTTTTTGGTAACAATTACTGATGTTGCTGTACCTAAATCTTTTGATAAATCATCAAACACAATCCCTTTTGTTGGGTTTTGTATATTTCCGCCAACAACAACTTGTATGTCCTTTAATCTCTCAGGAATATCACCAAATCCTGGTGATTTCACCACTACGACATCAACATTCCCACGGATTTTATTAACTACTAGTGTATTAAGTGATTCTTCATCTAGTTCATTACATATAATAACTAATGGTTTTTTATCAGTTGATGCTTTTGTTAGCGCAGGTAGTACTGATTTAATATGTGGTATACGATCATTGTAAAGGAGTATATAAGGATCTTTAAATGATACTTCCATTTTTGCAGTATCTGTTACAAAATATGGGCTCATATATCCTTTATCGAACTGCAAACCATTAGTGATTTTTAATTCATCAGCTGTTCCCATAGCCTCTTCAACCGTGAGAACACCATCTTTGCCTATTTCATTGATTGCACTTGCAACCATATCCCCGATATCCTGATTTCCATTAGCCGAAATTGTTGCGACATTTACCAGCTCATCATATGTTGTTACTGGTTTTACAAAAGATTTCAATTGCTCTAGTACAATATCTTTAGCAATTTCCATTCCGGATTTAATAGCTGTTGGGTCTGCGCCAGCAGTTATGTGTTTGATACCTTGAGTATATATTGAATTAGCCAGTATAGTTGCTGTTGTTGTTCCATCACCTGCTTCATCAGCTGTTTTGCTAGCAACTTCTTTAATAAGTTGTGCCCCGATGTTTTCAATCTTATCTTTTAGAGTGATTGATTTTGCAACAGTTACGCCATCTTTGGTTAGATAAGTTTGATTGTGTTTTTTCTCAATCAATACTGTTCTTCCATTTGGACCAAGAGTAGTCTTGACAGCTTTTGTGAGTTTATTGATGCCAAGAAGAAGACTTAATCTCGCGTCTTCAGCAAATATTGGGTCTTGTATTTTGTTTTCCAAGCTATTCCTTTATTTTTTTAGTTTATTTTAAAAAAGTTAACCTTTTATTTACAAGATTTATTTTAGTATAATTTAACTTAATCTTTTGTAAAGCCTACCAGGACTATACCAGTTCGACTTTTTATCTTTCGGTAATATATCAATTAGTTGTAAGGTGTAAGCACATATTTCGGAGCAAAACCATCTGTTTTTTATATCCTCGTGAAGAGGTATAACTTGACTCAAGAGAATACCAACATAATCATATTTTTTACCGATTTGTTTGTTGAAAAACATTTTTATTATATTTTTATCATTTACTTGTATTTTAATATCTATAAAATCCCAGTTTTCAGGATTGTGGTGTATATTCTTCTTTCTAACACCACCATCTCTCGCACTACTAGAATACCACGTGTTATCTATGACTATTTCACAATGACTATACGGGCTTCTAGTCCACTTTCGTATAGCCCAGTCAACCCAATCTCCCTTACCTTTATAAAATGCAACTTTCATTTAACCTCTTTTTAATTTAAGTATTTATCAAACATGTTAAAAGCTAAATTAGCTTTATATCTACTGCTTTAACATCTTCTTTTGTAGTACAATTCATTATTTCTGCTTCTTTAGACCATTTTAATTGGTAAAGATTCAACCCGAACTGCTTAATTTCATTGATGCATTGTTCTAACTCATCTAAAGTAACATTTTGTATCTTTCCATCGGCATCTTTTATTGTACCACTGTGTTGTGAATTAAGAACCAGCACATCTCTATATATTTCAAAATTGTTTAAATCATCATTAGAACCATCTAAATAAAACTTATTATCAAGAACAGGTACTCTTGGCCTTATTTTAATGGCGCTAAATCTATTTGCGAGTTTAACCATTTTTAACTCTTTCATCGTTTGTAAATCAGCATCGGATTCTGTTTTAGTGACCGAATCAGTAACATATAATTCTTTACCATCTTTAAAACTAACAGAATAATCTTCAAAACCTGCTAACTCAGCAGCTACATAAAATTGCCCGATATCTATTTCTCTGATAGGATACACTTCTAGAACTTTATCGTTATCATTTTTTATGATATATCCTAATTCTGTGTTGTCTTCTCTTCTTATTGTGTTTGTTACCTGATTAGCTAGGTCAACGTCTTTTACTGCTTCCAGGATTATTTCTGGAAATTTTTCATCTGTTATATACACTTTAACTCCTTTTTATGTTAAATACATATCTGAATAACTTTAAATGTTTATATCAAACATATATTCGAATTACTACTTGTATCGGTATCTGTAAATGTCAAACTTAAAAAATATATTACTTACTAACAATAGATATGTTATCAACACAAATATCTGCTCTATATCCTGTAGCATATTTAGGCGAGCTAAATAAAAATCTAATTTTTGTTAGATTAGAACATTTTATTGTTTTATGTAACCATTTATCACTTTGTGATGATTGTTGTTGTCCTGAAAGAACATCTAAATTAGTCCATGTTGAACCATTAAATCCTTGAACAGATAAATCACCCATGTTAGAACCATACATAAAATAGTCAAAATCTATGCTCTGGATTTCTCTAAAATTAGAAGTCATTGCTGAACCATATTGACCATTACCATTATTTGGGTTAGATGATTCACAGAACGCGTAATACCCATCTATACCACTTTTTGGGCCTGTCCTGTAACTCGGTGTGCCTGATTTACTCGAAACAAAATATCTATCAATCGAGTTAACTTTTCCAAATATTTCTAAATCCCAGTCTGGGCCCCATAGTTTGCTACCTCTTCCACCGTTATTAAAATTTGTCAAGAAAGTACCAGCTGGTCCAGAACCGGTTAGTGCATCAGTTATTTCTAGAGTTAATTGATTCCCATCATTAGGAACGCCATTTTTAGATATTTCGATATTTTGTGT
>Ga0114934_10002883_pt1 | contig 10888 bp, 8 predicted proteins | sample 4SBtaG_2_FD_99695 | JGI IMG/M metagenome (GOLD analysis project Ga0114934, IMG submission 99695) | Deep subsurface microbial communities from Kolumbo volcano to uncover new lineages of life (NeLLi) - 4SBTROV10_white metaG | ecosystem: Environmental > Aquatic > Marine > Volcanic ...
GGTCTCGGTATTGCGTTCCTGTCCGGCCACACCGTTGCCAGCGAATTGGCGGACGGGCGGCTGCTGCAAATCAAGGCCCCGGGCGTTCCGATCATCCGGCAGTGGTTTCTGATGCATCGACGCGACATGCCACTGACCGCCGTAACCGAAAAATTCCGAAAATTCATCGTCGCGCAAAAGGGCAGCTACCTGCCCACAATCCCGGAATAACCGACGCTCTTGTTTATTACTTAGAAATATTCTAATTTCTGCATGTAAATTCAGAACGGGACAAGAATATGAAAAACAAAATCAGGGAAAAGCTCAGTCGTGTTGCGGTCGAGGGGCTGGACGGCGACATCATCTCGCTGGGCATGGTGTCGGACATTGTCGTGAACGAAGGAAAGGTGATATTTTCGATCTCCGTGCCAGAGGCCTTTTCCGGCGACCTTAGCGCCTTGCGCAATGCTGCGGAAAAATCCGTTGCCGCGCTTGATGGGGTGGACAGTGTCCTTGTCGCGCTAAATGCGGCGCGCGCGGAGGAGTTCGACCCCTCCCAACAACCACCAAAGCTGACGCGCAAGAAAGAGCGCGCATTGGGACCGGATCTGCGCCCGGAGGCGGGATCGATCCCTGGCGTGCGGACGATTCTGGCGGTTGCCTCGGGCAAGGGGGGCGTTGGCAAATCGACGACCGCCGTAAATCTGGCGCTCGCGTTTCGCGCACTTGGTCTGAAGGTCGGATTGCTGGACGCCGACATCTACGGCCCGTCAATGCCGCGGCTTCTGGGTATGACCGGTCGGCCGGAAATCAAGGAGGAGCGGATCAAGCCAATGGAGCAATACGGCCTCAAGGTGATGTCGATGGGCTTTTTGCAAGACGAGGAATCCCCGGTCATCTGGCGCGGCCCGATGGTGGTGTCGGCCTTGATGCAAATGGTGCGCGAGGTGGACTGGGGTGAAATCGATGTATTGGTTCTGGACATGCCGCCGGGCACTGGGGATTCGCAACTGACAATGGCGCAACAGGTTCCTCTGAGCGGATCCGTGATTGTTTCTACACCTCAGGACCTGGCTCTGATAGACGCCCGCAAGGGTCTGAAAATGTTCAAGAATGTAGATGTTCCGATCCTCGGTATTGTCGAAAATATGAGTATGTTCATCTGCCCACATTGTGGAAAGACCTCGGACATATTCGGGCATGGTGGGGCCGAACAGGAAGCGCGGAAACTTCAGGTTCCCTTTCTCGGGGCGGTGCCGCTGCATATGGATATCCGTGTGAACTCGGATGCCGGCACACCAGTGGTTATCGCCGAACCGGAAGGGCCGCATGCGAAGATATATCAGTCGATCGCCCTGCGCGTCGCCGCGCAGCTACTGCCTGATGACGAACTGGCGTGACCGCGATAATAGACATCATGGACTTCAGCTCGTTGCACCGCAAAAACATAACGTCCCCGGTCCATGTTGGGGGCGCGTTAAGTGGGATGGATGCAGCCTATTGAACGATGAACTCGGCATGTAGGGCACCCGCGGCCTTGATGCTTTTCAGAATATTGATCAGATCGCGCGGCTTGACACCCAGGGCATTCAGGCCCGTGATCACCTCGGATAACGATGTCTCGCCGCTGATCTCGGCAAGGCCGGTCCCTGGTGCCTCGTTTACGCTGGCGGTCGTGCGTGGGACCGTCAGCGTCTGGCCGTTTGAGGAGAACGGATTGGGTTGTACGACAAGGGGGCGCTCCTGAACACGCAGCGTCAGGTTGCCTTGCGAAACGGCGACTTTGGAAATCCTTACCTCGTCGCCCAAAACGATCGTCCCCGACCGCTGATCAACGACAACCCGCGCGCGCTGCTCTGGGCGAACTTCGATATTTTCGATCCTGCCCAGCAAATGTGCAGGTGATCGTGCCCCCGATTTTTTTACGTTGACCTCAACAGTCCCCGAATCCAGCATCAAGGCGGCAGTTCGACCCAACTTGAGGTTGATCGCCTTTTCGATTTTTGCGGCGGTCGAAAAATCAGGGTTTCGAAGCGCCAAACGCATCGTCTTCATATCGTTGAGTTTAAACGCGATTTCCCGTTCGACACGGGCACCCGATGGGATTGAACCGGAGGTCGGAACACCGACCGAAACCGACGCGCCTTTTCCCTTGGCGGCCACCCCACCAGCGATGATCGGCCCCTGCGCCACTGCGTAAATCTTGCCATCGGCCCCGTTCATCGGCGTCAGAATCAGTGTACCCCCAAGCAAGCTTTTCGCATCACCAATTGTCGAGACGGTGACATCAATCCGACTGCCGGCACGGGCAAACGGTGGCAGGGATCCAGTGACGAAAACCGCAGCGACATTTTTGGGACGAATCTGCTCGCCAGTGACGTTGACACCGAGCCGTTCGAGAATATTGGACATGGTTTCCTCGGTAAAAGGGGAGTTCCGGATACCGTCGCCAGTGCCGTTCAGGCCGACGACCAACCCGTAACCCACCAGATCATTCCCCCTGACCCCGTCGAAATTCACCAGATCCTTGAGGCGGACCGGTGCCGACTGCGCAGTGACCGCCGAAGATAACAGACCAATATACATGAGAATCGCGACGAGAAGGCTGGAAATTTTTTTTATCTGAATCATTTTATGAAATTCACTAGGGAAAGACGCGACAGACGCGATGTGGTCAGAAAAAGGGATTCCAGGCTTGTCTGAGTCGCCTTGAACTTTGTCGCGGTCTCATATCCATCGACCGATAGAAGATCCGAAAGCAATGTCCGTGTTTTGGTTTCCTGGGCGGCGTTTTCCGCGCGAATCGTATCGATTCGCTCTTGCTGTGCGCCGAGACCGGCACGCAGCACCGTCAGGCCAGTATTTGCGGACAGCAAGGTATTCCCAGCACCGCGCAGCAAATCGGCGCGTGCCGCAGTTGCACCGGAAAGGGTATTGCGGCTAAGCAATGCCGCAGTCGCCATCCCTTTGAGAATATTTCGAACTTCTGGGCTGGCCGCGGTCACAGTAAATGCAACCGACTGTGTTGCAGAGACCCGGACGGCACCAGCAGGTTGGGTTGCGCCACGGTAAGCGCCGGTCATATACCCACCAGCAGGGTCGTTGAAATATGTGTCAACAACCGCCCGGACGTCGCTGGCGGTGATCGCTCCCGCGGCTAGCGACTGAAGGTCGTCCAAAATCAGATCCGCCGATTTTACCGCAGGGCGTTTAACAGCGCGCCCCGAAAACAGGCCCTCTCCCGCAATCTGGGTATTCAACGTTCCGATTGCTTCACGAAACCCACTCAGCGCTGCACCAGCACCGGCAGAAACCGAGGTCGGCGTGGCCGGACCGAGCGGTATTGCCATCTGGCCGCCTAGTTTTCCTGCGCGAGTCTGAATTTTCTCCAGGGCAGTCTGTATAGCGGCGCCACGGGTGGAGATTTCAGCGCCGGTCTGGCGATAGGCCTTGAGCAAACTGATGGAGCGCTCAAGTGACGCAACCGAATCGAGGGCGCCGTTTACTTTTTTTGTGACGTCCATGGCCTTGCCCGTGGTCATTTCGACCCCCAACGTCCGACTTTGGCGCTGAAGGCGTGAATCAAGTGCGCGAAACCGCAGGCCGCTTGATAAATCGCCGATTGATGTAAAGCTCATTCTTACAGCTCCATCAATCTTTTCAACATCTTGTCAACGGTTGCGACCACACGCGCATTGGCGGCATAGGCATTTTCAACCAACATCAGTTTTTGCATTTCCTGATCGGTGTTTACGGCGCTGTCGGCTTCGGTTGCGCGCAATTCCTGAACACGACCTTGAGCAAAGGATTGTTTTTCATTGCTGGCCAGGCGTGCTGCACCGGTCATTGACACTGCATCCCCGACCAAGCCCGAAAAACTGGTGTCCGATCCCGAAAAACCGCCCGAGAGCGTGGGTTTCACCGCCTGCAATGCAGTCGCGAAGGCAGCGAGAAGGCCGCTGTTGCCGCCGTCGCCCGGCTGCGTTGCCCCAAGGCCATCGCGAAGCCGCCAGGATGCGCCGCCCTGCGCTGGATCTGCCGACGGATTGACAGAAAGGCGCTGGGCCAGGCCGGTTTCCTTTGTGATGTCAAGGCGCGTGCCCGCGTCGGTAAACAATCCGGCGCCGCCAGGCGGGAGAGTCGGGTCGAGGCCGGGGCTTTCAAACCGCTCGATCAGGTTTCGGGCGACCGCGTCAAGACGGGTGCCGATCGTGACCGCGCTCCGATCCCGAATTTCAAACATCGCCGAAATCGCCCCCCCCCCAATCGGCCCCCCGGGTCCCGTTGAAATTGGCTTGCCATTCAACGTCAGCCCGGACAATGCACCGGTACCAACGGTCATGTCCGGGGTAATCACACCAGCGCCGGTGAACCCGAATTTTGAAAGCGATCCATCCACCAGAATTGCCCCGTTGGTCGAAATTATTGCAATCTGGCCCTTTGGTCGCGCATAGGTTCTGATTGGAAGGTATTTTGCGAGCCTGTCAATCAGCACTTGGCGCTGATCTTTCAATCCGTTGACCGCACGGCCGGCGCCTGTCTGGAGGCGGATCGATTTGTTCATGGTGTCGATCTGGGACAATGTCTGGTTGAGGCCACTGACCTGATCTGCAATTGATTTGTCGGCACGCATACGCTCGAACTGGACGGTCTTCGACAAGGTGTTCAGCTTTCCTGCCAGATCGGAAGCGGTATAAAGCACCTTTTGTAGGCGAACCGGCGAATCGGGCCGACTTTGGGCGGAGGTTAGCGCCACCTCCAGCGCCGTTACCTTATCAGACAACGCAGCGCCGGTGCCCGGGACGCCAAACTCCGTCTCGATCCGTGATAGCATATCGGATTTTGTGGTGTTATTGGCTAGATCGGCCTCGGCCAGTCGGCGGTCGGAAATGGTGATCGCGTCAACGTTGCGCCGTATCGCTGCAACTCGCACGCCGGCACCGCGCCCATTGATTGACGAGGCTGACAATACCACCTCGCGCCGACCAAATCCTTCCGTCCTGGCATTGGCAACGTTGTCCGAAATCACCGCAGCGGTTCGTGACGCCGCGACGAGGCCGGAATATGCGTTGAAAAGTGTGGCAGAGATGCTCATGTTTTGCCTTTTTTCAGGGGGCTAATAGGCTGTTATCGCTTTATGTTTGTTGTTTCCTGGAGCATCTGATCGACGGTCTGAATGATCTTGGCATTCGAGGAATACGCACGTTGGGTCTGGATGAGCTGGGTCAATTCGCCGGCGACATCGGTCGAGGATTCCTCGCGTGAATTTCCAAGCATTTTTCCAGCGGGACCATCGCCCGGTTTCCACAGGAAGAATGGGCCGCTTTGCGGGGATAGTTGATAGGCCTGATTATCAAGCGCAATCAGGCCGTTGGGATTTGGCACATTGACTAGCGGCACCTGATAGATTGTTCTGGTAAACCCCGTATTGTAGACTGCATTGACATATCCGTTGGCGTCAACTTCGACCGACGAGAGCGTCCCGACAGGCGAGCCGTCCTTGGAAATTGCGGTCGGGGCAAAGCTGCCTGACAGCTGTGTCAGCCCGCCGGTTGCGCCGGGTTTGCCGATGTCGACGGAGATCGGGCCACCGGCGACGTTGAGCGCGATCTTGCCGGTGGTGGGGTCATATGCCCCTCCAGAAACCGTTGAAACCGATGCGATCGTGCCACCGGCGCCGCGGGTGTTGTCAAAGGTAATGTTGTATTCCCCAACGCTGGTGCCATTAGATGCTGAATCGGTAATAACCATTTTCCATGCGTTCGACTGACCGCTGGCGGGGACCGTGGGTGTAAACGAATAATCCAGCGACTCGGATGTGCCGAGATTGCCGAAATATTCGACCGACAGATTGCGTGTTGCGCCATTTGCGCCGGCTTTGGTTTCGGTGGCGGGAAGATTGACGCCCATATTGACCTTGCTCGTCGGATCACCCGAGAACTGGTTAAGATTCACCGAAACAGGTTTCAGCCCATCAACCGTGTCGCGGGGATAAGTGGGGATTGTCCCGTCGCTGTTGGCAGGCCATCCAAGAAGAACCAGACCGCTTTCGGTCTTCAGCAACCCGGATGCGTCTGGCCTGAATGATCCGGTCGAGACCAGCATTGTTGGATGTGTTCCCGACGTCCCTTTAAGGGAGGCGGCGGTCGTGACCGGCATCATTCCGCTACCGGCAATGGCGATATCGGTAGGGTTCTGGGTTGTGATCAGCGGGCCGGCGCGGCTGATCTCGCGGTGGGTGGTTGCGCGCACCCCGCCGGCCGAATATGACCCGTTACCGCTGCTACCGCTGTTCAGGACCAGCGAATGGAAATCTGCAACCGCGCGTTTGTAGCCATAGGTTGACGAGTTCGCGATATTGTCCGAGATCGTCGCCAGTCTGCTGGCGTTTACGTTCAGCCCCGCGACGCCCGCGATCAAAGAGGAGGATATGGTCATGTTGCGCCTTTCTGCTGCATCACTCTATTGGCTCGATTGTGCGCACGCAGTGTTAAGAAGGCGCTAACATATCAAATCTTATATTTATTTTGAGCGCGCGGCGCGGTCACTCCTCAGCAGGGTGATTTCGATTCGGTTGTTCCGTTGTGCCATCGGGTCGTGCACGACCGGGTGGCGATCCGACCAGCTGGTCACGCGCACAATGCGGGGACTTGACATTCCGCTGGCCACCAGCAGCCGACGGGTTTCATGCGCGCGTCGGGTGGACAGATCCCAGGTGGGGTTTGTCCTGATGACAATCGGAAACGATCTGACATAGCCCGAGACCGCTATCTTGTTGTTGGTGATTCGCAACACATCCGCGACCATCGAAACGAGATTTTTCATCAGACGCGTCGGTGTGCTTTGGATCGGCTGAAACAAGGCCTGCCCCGGCAGATCGAACAGCTCGATCACCAGCCCCTCATCCGTAACCCGCGATCTTATGTGTTTTTTCATCGTGTCTGCAAGATTGCTGTCGCCGCTGTTTCCATCCAGTTGCGCCGCCAGTGCCTTTTGCACCTTCGTCGCGTTCGCCTTGTCTGCGCCATCAGAGCGCACGCCTGTCGCGCCATGGGCGCGTTTGTCGCCGGTGGGCGCGATCTGGCCACCGCCAGTTCCGTTCTTGGCCAACTTGGATTCGGTGAACACGCTGTCGCCGCCAAACATCCCGTTGCCACCACCTGAGACACGACTGATCGCGATGGTCGGGCTGAAATAATCGGCCAGGCCCTTGCGCTGCTTTTCCGTGGTCGCGTTCATCAGCCACATCAGCATGAAAAACGCCATCATCGCGGTCACGAAATCCGCATAGGCCACCTTCCAGGCACCGCCGTGATGACCCCCGCCGACGACGACCTTCTTGCGCTTGATGATGATCGGCGCAACTTCACCCCCGTTTGCCATCCTGATCCCCAAGCCGTTTCCACCGGCCCGAGACCTAGCAGCAAGGAATGAACCCGTGCTTAACAAGAACAATTTTCACTATTTTTGTGGCCTTAGCTACGGGCGGCAGCCTCTTCAAACCAGGCCTTGATCAGCTTGCGCTCGGTCGGCTCGATATACGAAACATTGGCCGGTGGCATCGCGTGGGTGATGCCCGCCTGCAGGTAGATCAGACGACCGCGTGCGGCGATCTCGCTTTTTGTTTCCAGCAACACCCCCTTGGGCGCCTCGTGGATCCCGTCATAACTGGGCTCTTGCGCGTGGCACATCGAACATCGTCCGATCACGATGTCGGTGACGTCCGCGAATTTGTCAGAGTGCGCCAGCCTGCTTGCGAAGGCGGACAGCTTCACCTTGCCTTCAACCTCGGCCCGGGTCAGCACCTTGGGAACACTGGACAGCCAGGCCATCAGGATGAACAGGATCACCGTTGCGATCCAGGTCCAGTTGGGGTGGCCCTTGCGCGCGTGAACGGTGTTGAAATAATGCCGGATCGTGACCCCCGTCAAAAACACAAGCGCCCCGATTATCCAGTTAAAGTGAGTTGCGAAGGCCAGCGGGTAATGCGTTGATAACATAAAGAAAATAACCGGCAGAGTCAGATAGTTGTTATGGGTCGAGCGCTGTTTTGCAATGCGCCCGTATTTCGGATCCGGCACCCGCCCCGCCTTAAGGTCTGCGACCACAACCTTCTGGTTCGGGATGATGATGAAGAACACATTTGCGGTCATGATCGTGGCGGTGAAAGCGCCGAGGTGCAAAAATGCGGCGCGGCCCGTGAACACATGCGTATAACCCCACGCGATTCCGATCAGAATCACATAAAGAAAGATCATCAAGCGCCTGTTATCATTACCAAACCTGCTTTTGCATATCTGGTCGTAAACCAGCCATCCGAAGGCCAGCGACCCCATTGACACGAGGATCGCGGCCGGGATCGGAATGTCCCAGACGTTCGGGTTGACCAGAAACAGGTCGGCGCCACCGTAATAGACGAGAACCAGCATCGTGAAGCCAGACATCCAGGTTGCATAGCTTTCCCATTTGAACCAGGTCAGATGCTCGGGCATGGCGTCGGGGGCGACCATGTATTTCTGGACATGGTAAAACCCACCACCGTGGACCTGCCATTCTTCACCGGAGACCCCCTCGGGCAGGTTGCGGCGGCGCAGGCCAAGGTCAAGCGCGATGAAATAGAACGACGAGCCGATCCACCCGATCGCGGTGATGACATGCAGCCAGCGCACCGCAAATTCCAGCCAAACCCAAAGTATGACGTAACTGTTCATGGTCCCCGTGTCCCCCGTATCCTGCGGCCTCCGCGCCGTTCAGTAAACATCGCTGGATGCGGATTGACAATGGCGCCCAGCAAAAATGCTGCGTCGGGTGTACCGGGGGGCGATTTGCAGCTTTCCCATGCATGGAAATCGGCTATACCTTGGGCAACTGCAAACAAGACATTTGAGGACGTGAAAGATGATTTATCCCGTGATCCTGTGCGGCGGCTCGGGCACCCGGCTGTGGCCGCTATCGCGTAAGAGTTATCCAAAGCAGTTCGCACGGCTGACCGGGGAAGAATCGCTGTTTCAGGCCTCGGCCCGGCGATTGCAGGACGCGAATTTTGCGCCGCCGATCATCCTGACCAACGCGGACTTTCGCTTTATCGTGGCCGAGCAACTGAACGAAATCGGGATCGAACCCGCCGTCATCCTGATCGAGCCGGAGGGGCGCAACACCGCCCCGGCGATTCTGGCGGCGACGCTGTGGCTGGCTGAAACGGATCCCTCCGCCAGCCTTCTGGTTGCACCATCGGATCATGTGGTGCCCGACGGGGCGGCGTTTCGCGCGGCTGTCATGACCGGGCAGACTGCGGCCTCGTCCGGCGATCTGGTGACCTTTGGCATCACGCCGGACCGGGCCGAAACCGGCTATGGCTATCTTGAGCGGGCAGATGACAGCATCCCCGGCCGACTGGCGCGCTTTGTCGAAAAGCCGGATCAAAGCCACGCCGAAGAGATGCTGAAAGCGGGCAATTATTTATGGAACGCCGGGATCTTCCTGTTCACGGCCGAGGCGATGCTTGCCGCCTTCAAGGCACACGCGCCCGATATGCTGGCCCCCTGCAAGCGCGCGGTGAGCGAGGCAAATCAGGACCTTGGCTTCCTGCGCCTTGCACCTGCGCCCTGGGCCGAACTTCAGAGCATCTCGATCGACTATGCGGTGATGGAGCGCGCCGACAATCTGGCGGTGGTTCCTTTTACCGGTGCCTGGTCTGACCTTGGCGGTTGGGATGCAGTCTGGCGCGAGAGCAACCCCGATTCCTGCGGAGTCGCCACCGGTGGCGCGGCGACGTCCATCGATTGCGAGGACAGCCTGCTGCGCTCGGAAAACGAAAACCTGGAAATCGTCGGAATTGGCCTGAAAAACATGATTGCGGTGGCGATGCCTGACGCGGTTCTGGTGGCCGACATGTCGCGTGCGCAGGACGTGAAACAGGCGGTCGCGCGGCTGAAATCGAAATCGGCGAAACAGGCCGAGCAGTTCCCCCGCGACCACCGCCCCTGGGGCTGGTTCGAAACCCTCTCGCTGGGCGCGCGGTTTCAGGTCAAACGTATCATGGTCCATCCCGGCGCGGCGCTGTCGCTGCAAAGCCATGTCCATCGCTCGGAACACTGGATCGTGGTTGCGGGTAGCGCGCGGGTCACGGTTGGCGATACGGTCAGCCTGGTTACGGAAAACCAGTCGGTTTATATCCCGCTTGGGCAAAAGCATCGCCTCGAAAACCCCGGCAAGGTGGACCTGCACCTGATCGAGGTCCAGACCGGCGCCTATCTTGGCGAGGACGACATCACCCGCTACGAAGACGTTTACAGCCGCGAATGACTCAGACGTTTGCCGCAGCAGTAATTGTCGTAGCCAGACGGCCAAGGCCTGCGATCTCGACCACGCATTGATCGCCTGGCACCAGCGGGCCGACACCGGCAGGGGTGCCGGTGTAAACCAGATCGCCCGGCCTCAGTTCGATCGAACGCGACAGGATCGACAGAACCTCTGGCACCGACCAGATGAGGTCGGACAGATCGGCCTTTTGGCGTATCTCGCCGTTCACAAGGGTGCGGATCGCCCCACTCGCGATATGGCCGCAGGTTTCAACGGGATGCACCGCAGCGCAAACCGCCGAGCGATCAAATCCTTTTCCCCAATCCCAGGGGCGGCCCAGTTCGCGCGCAGCAAATTGCAAATCGCGCCGCGTCAGATCGTTGCCGATGGCATAGCCCCAGATATGCGTGGGGCTGTCCTCGGCGGCCAAATTCATACCGCCCTTGCCGATGGCAACGACCAGTTCGCCCTCGTAATGGAGGTTGCTGGTGTCCGGTGGATAGGGCAGGTTTTCGTTGTCGCCCACAACCGCGTCGGCGGGCTTGGTGAAAAAGAACGGCGGCTCGCGGTCGGGATCGCGACCCATCTCGCGCGCATGTGCGGCATA
>Ga0114934_10002885_pt1 | contig 10882 bp, 9 predicted proteins | sample 4SBtaG_2_FD_99695 | JGI IMG/M metagenome (GOLD analysis project Ga0114934, IMG submission 99695) | Deep subsurface microbial communities from Kolumbo volcano to uncover new lineages of life (NeLLi) - 4SBTROV10_white metaG | ecosystem: Environmental > Aquatic > Marine > Volcanic ...
TCCACCTCGATTTCCGCCACGATCACCGCCACGGCTTCCACCACGGTTTCCGCCACGGTCGCCACCACGGTTTCCTTGGTATCCACCTCGGTTGCCTCCTCTGTCGCCACCTCGATTTCCACCACGGTCACCACCACGATTCCCTTGGTATCCACCTCGGTCATCGCCACGGTTGCCACCACGGTTCCCTTGGTATCCACCACGGTTGCCACCTCGATTTCCTTGGAATCCGCCTCGGTTAGCACCACGACCAGCATTAGCAGGCCGCTTTGTTGGGCAACGATTGCAAGTATCTCGCCACGCGAAATTGTTATTGCGACATTCGGGGCATTCCCAATCGTTTCCACCTTGGTTCTGATTACCACGGTTTCCTCCACGATTGTCTCTTCCCCTTTGGTTGCCCCGATCTCCACCGCGATTTCCACGATCTTGACCGCCTTGCCAACCTCCACGCTGGTTATTTCTGTGTGTTTCTCCACGTTGTTGGCGTTGTTGAATAGTAATAGTCGCTCCACCGATTGAATTCACATCGAGATCTTTCGCAGTTGGCTTTACGTGAACAAGTGCAGCATCCACTCTGCCGATAACAGAATCTACTCTGCCAAGATAGGTTCCCTCGGTCGTTTCAAGGGCAGTTCCTAGATGAGGTGCTTCACCAACAAAAGAAACCAGGAGGCCTCCCTCATGGCTCTCGCGGTCCAACTTACCAGAGAATTCCATAGTTCGGGCCGGTAGCCCACCTGTTTTGAGTCTTGGCATTCAATTCCAATGCCGAATTGCCACATTTGATGGCTGAACAGAGTGTCGTTTGAACCTATTAAAATCAGTCTCTGCGGCGTGATGCAGCAATTCCTGCACCTAATAGCGCCATCATCGTCAAGCCAATTCCAGCAGCTGGCAGTCCAGATTCTTCCACTGCTGGCTTATTGGGTTCCGTGACTACATCATCAATGACTTCGAATAGGAAAGTATTGTCAACATCTTCGGAAACACTTGTACAAACTCCAGAATTATCGCATGCTTCAACGGTAACATTGTGAACTCCTTCAATTAGCAGGTCAAATGGTATCTCGTCGGTTACCCATTGATTTCCAGAAACTGAAATTTGGCCGGCTTGTACTCCATCTATTTTCAGGTAGAAACTAACTGCCTCTCCATCAGGGTCAAAGTATTGTCCTCGTAAAATGTAGTTCGCACTAATCCATTCCCCACCGGTAATTGTTACACTTGGAGGAAGGCTTAATTTTGCCAAACCAAGGTCATAGTCGTACTCAAATGGTGCCATCCCGTCTCCATTCGCACTGATCTTAACGCTTACATCTCCCGGGATTAGCGTTGACAAACTTAGAACCATATTTGCGGCAGAAGTGTCCATAGACATACTATCTGCAACCTCAACATTGTTTTGCATCAAAGTCACACTTACTGACATGCTTGCTGGTGCGTCTGAGGTTGGTGTCAAAGTGAAAGAGATGTCTTCCAGTGATGTGGCACTGTCCACAGAAACTGACATAATTGGTGCAACAGAGAATGTTCTTGCTCCGCTAGATTGACCACTGCTATCAATCGCTTCGCAACTAATTGTTGTTGTAGATCCATCTGTTGGGGAAGTAACCATCCAGTGATTTGCCTGTGATTCTACAAGACTCCATCCGGCTGCTCCGGTACAATCTACATCAAGCATTCCGGCTCCCAAATCATCGCTGTACCAAGCATTGATGTCCGCTAAGTCAACAACATATTCGCTTTCACCAACTGCTGCTACTGGCAATAATTCACCTTCAGCAGGAGCATCACTATTCCATTCTGGAGGATTGTCTACCTCGGGTGGTGAAGTTGTGAAATCAATGAAATAACCACGCGCCGCAGGCCAGTCAGCACCATCGTAAGTGAAACGGCGGGAGAAACTTGTACCATCATTAACCGCAGTCAAAGAGTAGTCCAGGTCACCGAAATTGGTGTAGGATTGGCACTCTTCACGTGTGGTGTAAGTGACTTGGTAATCGTCTGCCTCTTCATCATCTTCGTAATAAGTCTCATTGCAATCTTGATTTTCATAAGAGTCTGCAACCCTGAGTGGGCTTGCCTGATTTGGGAAAATATATTCAAATTGTGCGTTAGTTAAGTTTCTGCCAACCATTGCAAGGGTGAAATCGGATGGATCAATCATTTGGTTAAAAGTGACAGAAGCATTGAGGTAAATTATGGTATCACAACTATGTGGTCCACATTGGCCTTCATTTGCAGGTTCATTCGGAATTTCTTCACAAGTAGGACTTCCAGACGGTCCTCCAAATTGGTCTTTACAACTGCGCCTTTCGGGGTGTCCTTCGGGGATTAGATTTGTTTCTTCTAAAGTCATGCCATCTTTAACCCAAGTAGCATTGTTCCAGTTTACTCCTTGGCCACCTCGGTGGGAAGGTCCATCTCTAAATCCGATCCGAGTATAAGTTTGGACAACACAATCCTTTCCAACTGCTTCAACGCCATCTTTCTCGTCTGTAGAAAGCCAGCCATTTGCTCCGCCTGCTAAGCCCTCAAAAAGTCCGTCTAAATCATTTCTTAGGGTTGTAGTGTCAGTGCCATTTACCATCGCCTTTGCTCGTACAAAACCTCCATCCCATTCGTCGTTAATTACAACGGTAAACTCGGCGTAATTGTAGTAAAACATATCTTCGAATGATATACCTTCACAATCCGCAGTTGGTTGTCTTCCGCTGGTAGAGTCAAAAGTCTCTATTCCCTCAATCTCTTCGGTTGGTTCATTAGGTTGCATACATAATGAAAGTGATGAAAACATCATCAATACTGTCAATAAAAATGCTAAGCATAACCTCACGTTGCTAGTCGCCATTACTTCCCCGAGAACGCGCTCAGTGAAAGAGGGTTTTCCTTGCTGACACTTAGTGTCAGAGATTACACTGAGTTAATTTATGATGAGAAACCACCATAAATTTCGCTATTTTGTAGTTTTCACAACTTTTTTCAAAAATAGTGATGGCAAATTTCAATAAATTGTGCAATTGTTAGGCTTATACTCAAGATTCATGGTTTCAGGCGCTTAAATCTGGCCAGAAATAATGCGCTTGGAATCAATGACCAAAGCAATGCAGCACCCCAAATGTAGGAAGAATTCATGGATGGTCTATCCTCACTAGAAAGATTGTTTTCTAACAATAGTTGGTACACTCCGTTAGGTGAAAATAAGTCAACCATTTCACTAAATCGATTGTACTCAACCGACTCTAAATTGGTGACATCAACCCCCATCAGTGAAGCAATTATGGCTGTTACCAATAGCCAAATTAGGGTGAATAACATCCAGACTCCAACGCCTAGAGTAACTGATGAGCCCAAATCCTTGGCAATGCTAGATGCAAGCAATTGAATACAAGCATACCAATAAATCACTAAGGCAGTCGGAATCATGAAGTAAACAATTTCACCAACAGAAGGCCACACATCCATTTGAGCATAAATCAAAATGATTCCAAGTATACACGCCAATGCGGTTGGGGTAAATACTGCAAACCACAATCCTTGTAGATGAGCGCGCGCTAAATCGGTGCGGTCAATAGGTTGAGATAATTCAATGGCTAATTCTCCAGTTAGTCGTTTACGACTTATACCATCAAATCCGAGTAGAACAACTCCTAAAGTTGATGAAAATAGGACAAAGAGGCTGACTAAAAACAGGACTTCGTAAGGTGTATCCATCTGTAATTGTGCAGTAACTGCTGAGTTCGGGTCTGATAATCCCCAACTTCCACCACCTATGAAGAGAGTGAGTAAAGCGATGAGGGCAAACATTCGCGGGCTACGAATGTGTTGGCGCGCCTCAAACCATGAGAGCATGAGAATCCGTTTTTCTCGGTTCAGCCTATTCATCTTCCCCGACCTCCCATGTACGCACCGGAATCATCGAGTCACTAGAAATTTCAAATCCAATTTCATCTGCTGCTTCTCCAGTAGCGGCTGCCAATAAATCTTCAAGGCTAGGAAGTACTGTTTGGAGCAGACTAATTCGGCCACCTGCCTCTTCAATGGCGCGGAGGACATCGTGCTTTTCGTCGCTAGTCCAGCCATCATTTCGATGTAATGCGAAGCGCCATTCTTCGCCCTGCCACGCTTCGCACATTTCCATTGTAATTCCTTTACCAAATGAGCCTGCTGAGGGTGGACACCATCCATTTCCGGCGATTAGTAGTGAAGGTGCACATCCAAGAGCTCTTTCAACGTCCTGCAATGAGCCGTAAGACACCATTTGTCCGCGGTGCAGAATCGCTAACGAATCTACAAATAATTCCATTTCTTGCAAGTTATGACTACTGACAATGATAGCCACACCGCTATCAGCGAGATTTCTCAAAAGTCGCCGGAAAGCCGCTTGTGCAACTGGATCAAGTCCATTCATAGGTTCATCCAATAACAAAACATCAGGGGAACCAAGTAGAGCACAAGCGAGTGAAAGACGCTGCCGCATTCCCTGACTCATATTTTCTAAAGGAGTATCCATTCGACTTCGCATTCCAACTAGTTCGAGTAATTTTTCAGGTGAATCACCTTCCCCGCGCATCGTCACAATTCTTCGGAGTGCTTCTCTTGGAGTACTAGTTCCAGACCAATTCACTCTCTCCGGCATTAACCCGATATGGCGTTGAGCATTTGCCCAACCCAACATTTCTCTGTCTTGGCTTGAAAGGCGAACATTTCCCGAATCGTGCACGTTCAGCCCAGCAATAGTGTGTAAAAGTGTGGTTTTCCCAGCCCCGTTTGGACCGATGAGACCCAAAATTGAGCCAGAATGTACATCTAAGTTGACTTTGTGAATCCCCGCACCCAGTTTTTTCAACCAAGGCTTTGGCCAGTTTCTGAGACGGTAGCGGAAAGTGACTTCGGAGAGTTGTAGCACTGGCTCACCTCCGCTCATGAATTTGAATGATGGCTGGTGTTCTCAAAAGTGCCGCCTAACACATCGTCCTGCAAAGAGGTTTATGCCACCCGCCTCTTACATCGGCTTGAAGGCGATGACTTTGCTGTTTTCACTGCTCACTTGGCTTGCACCATTGGTGCTAATTTTGGTGTGGCAGTGGAGTCAATGGCAAGAGAAGCATCCAGAAGTCCTTTTCAGCGATTGGTTACGTGCCGACCCTTACATTGTTGGATTGCTGATTTGTCTGCTTTTCCTATGGTTGATACCGCTTGGAATTTGGGTGGTGCTGGTTGGAGGCTTATTGGTATCAGCAATATTAGCGGTTAGAAGTGAACAGCAACGCCGCGAATGGCAACAAAGGAGGAATACTAGAGCACTTGCAATCATTTTTGTATTGATTATCCAATTATTAGCCGGATTCATTCCTCCAAGCACCCCGATAGGTGAGGCGATTTGGGGCCCTCCATTAAGTGAAGACCAAGAGAATGCACAACCTTGGCCTGCATCCGAGCAATATATTTGGGTATTAGCAGATGGAGCAATCGTTGTCGAAACTCATCTACAAGTTCCAGGTGTTTTGAATCCCATGTTGGCGCCACCAGGTGTGAAGTTTGCATCCGATATTAGTGGAGCGAAAGAGGCTAGGTTTCAGGAAGCCGCATCCCTAATGGATGATTGGACTGGCCCAAATGCATTTTCGCTCTCACCAATTCATAGAGGGGTAGTTCATGATTATGGTGAAACTAATCTTCTGTATACGCATGATGATATCATGCTCGATTTGTTCGGAATGCACCCCTCTGGGGAGATGATTACAGTTTGGATACCAACTTGGGGCGGCGAAATTCATCTTCTGACTATTATCAAGATGGGGCCAGACCCATTTTTAGGAAATCCGGGTGCCCAATCCTATGTTGATGATTGGCTTTCTGCCAGTACAAATTAACCGCCAATGTAATCTTAGTTAGTATGGCTTTTTTTTGAAAGTTTAGGGCAACCTAATATTTATTAGGGCAACCTAAACCGTGCGACTCAATGGTATCTGATGTCTTGTGGTCTGACATTTGGACCGGGGCTTAATTGGTATTAGAGAACCATTTAAAAATATTCAAGAGGGATAAAATGAAATTGATGATATTTAGCAAGAATTGTATCGTCGTGTTGCTGTTATTGACAACAACATTTGCAGGTTGTATTGGAGGTGATGACTCGCCAGATGATGTCATCCGAATCGCTTTCACCGTCAAGGATGATTATGATAATTCAGAAGCCAATCCACAATTATTGGCTGATTTCATCGCTGAACATAGTGGTTACACTGTTGAATTGTATCCAATTGCAAATGAGAACGCTGCAATTGAGGCGCTCAACTTCGGCCACGCTGATGTGGCATTTCTCGATGGTGGTGCCGGATTTGTGGCTTGGAAGAGTCATGGACTCGAAGTTGTACTTGCCGACCAGAAGGATGATGGAAGCACCTCCTATACCGCCGCTGCCTGGGTATTGAATTCTTCAAATATCACCACTCTTGAGCAACTTGAAGGTAACAACTCTTGCCACACTGGTTGGCTGAAATCGGCTGGTATGCTGATGCCTATGGGATACATGATTGGCAACGGTCTTGTTGAAGTAGAAGGGCCAGAAGATGAGATAGAGTCACTGCGTACAACTATTGAGACTCATTTTGATAACACATCGATTCCAAGTAGCGGAGATTTGTACTATGGTTATTCTGGTGCATTCAATTGCATGACTCAAGGAGTTGGTGACGTTGCTTTCGCTAAGACTACATCTTACGAGGACCATTGCGAAGGAAATGACTGGTGTCTGAACCGCGATGAATATCGAATTTTGGAACCACATTTTGGACAGGTCCCAAGTCATCCAGTGATTGTCAATCCTGACGATGCAGGTGAGAAGCAAGATGCACTCATCTCTGCACTGATTGCATTGAATACTGAAGAAGGCGGGACAGCCATTCTTGGGAATGTCCTTAACACACCTAGACTAGTTTCGGTGACTAGCGAAGACCATCTCGGTTCTTATTCTGATGCAATTTCGAACATCCCCGGAATTACTGCTTACTTTGCTGAGAAATACAATGATTGACACATCAGAGAGTGAAACTGATGTCAGAGCCGATATTGTCTATTTCCAATGCCTCCATTGGTTTTGAACAAAACAATCCCTTACTCGAAGCGGTGAATATTGAAATACAGCCTGGCGAGATTATCGGAATTACCGGCCGTTCTGGAATTGGAAAGACTAGTTTATTGCGAACTATTGCTGGGCTAATTCCGCCTCTAGCCGGAGAAATCGAGGTTTCCCGTAATGTAGGTGAGATAGGATACATTCCACAACGATTAGGGCTAATTACCCATCAGACTGTTGGCTACAATGTGATAATGGGTGCTCTGCCAAGGGCAACATTTTGGCAGTCACTGTTCTCATTACCAAGTCAAGAATATCGTGACCAAGCTCGCAAAGCGATAGAATCCGTCGGTCTTTCAGAGAAAGTGCTTGAACCAATCAGCCTGCTATCAGGTGGGCAGCAACGTCGAGTAGCCATTGCGCGTTCAATGGTTCAACAACCTACAATTCTGCTTGCCGATGAATGTCTTGGAGAACTTGATGCTGAGACAGCAAAAGGAATCATTTCACTGATTAAAGAACTCGTCAAAGAGCAGGGTACTACGGCAATTATTGTCGATCACAATTTGCAACGAGCGAGTACTTTCTGTCATCGTGTATTACAGATTAATGGCACTCAATTAGAGGAGGTTGAGGAATGAAATTCGCTCAACTTATCAGGAAACGACCTCGTTTGTTGCTTTATGCATTGATTGCAATTCTCGTAATCATCATCTCCCAATCACTCGGTCTAAATCTAAATAATCTTAGTGAGGCTTTTGGAAACCTTGGTCTATTGTGGCCTCGACTCTGGCCTCCTGATTTCAGCGTAGTCACCCAGAGGGCTGCCTATTCATACAGCAGTTGTAATTGGCAAGCAGATTGGATGTGCAGCCCTGCAGTCCATGGTTTATTTGAGACCATTGAGATTGCCTTCTTGTCAACAGTATTTGGCATGATTATTGCATTACCTCTGTCAATGATGGCTGCCCACAATCTTGCTCCAGTGTGGCTAACACTCATCATGCGTCAAATTCTCGCTGCTCTTCGTGTTCTACCTTCTCTTGTATGGGCATTACTTCTTGTGATTCTCTTCGGGCCAGGGCCATTAGCAGGTGTGCTTGCGATGACCTTGTACACTATTGGATATCTAGGGAAATTACAGTATGAGGCTCTAGAGGGGGTGAGTCGCCATCCCCTTGAAGCGGCACGAGCCATGGGTTTGCCAGGTTGGCAAGTTGCACGATATTTCGCTCTCCCTGAGGCCAGTAATGCTCTTTGGAGTCAACTGCTTTTCATGTTTGAGTACAATATCAGACACGGTTCCATCATCGGTTTAGTTGGAGCAGGCGGTATTGGTTGGTATTTATCCAATTATCTCAGTGTCTACTCTCAATATGACCGTGCCCTTGCATTAATTCTCATAATTTATCTAGCAGTTGTGCTTATTGACCAGATATCACTCTCACTACGCCACCGATTCATGGACAGTGAGGTACACGCACCACGAGCACGTTGGCGAGAGGTAATCCCATTCATCCAAAAGAAGTAGTTCACAGTTCAGCACTGATTCGAATGGCACCATCATTGTAGTGAACGTAGATATTGTGTGGTATCTTTGCGGTTAGAGCAGCAAGTGCCTCTAAAATTTCGTCTTCACTAACATCAAAAGCTTCTGCAGCACGCTGACTAGACCATGGAACAGACTCGAAGTCAGACTTCCTAATCCACTCAAACAGACGGCGCTCTAACTGAGACAAATCTTCCATTGCCATGTACCTCGGAGAGGCATCTCCCCTTTGGTATATTTGATTGAATATTGTGGAAGTGAGGAGTCAAAAATGGAACTCACAGACTTTGCTCAACCATGAGTCTAACACATTCTTCAGCAGTAATATCACCGTCTAATAAAATGTTTAATGACTCGATAAATGGGGCAGGGCAGCCAACTTGGTTTGCTCGCTTGCGGAACATCCGAGCAGCACGGACTCCTTCAGCAACCATGTGCATTTCTGCTAAACCTTCTTCCAAGGTTTTGCCTTCACCGAGTTTTTGTCCAAGGGTCCTATTGCGGCTACGTGGGGAAGTACTTGTAACATACAAATCACCTAATCCGGCTGGTCCAAGTGAGGTTTCTTCTCCCGCACCGAGTAAAATCAACAATTTTCTTCCTTCGGCAAAGCCAATTGGCACTAATGCGGCTTTCAGATTATCGCCACCAATTCCGTCGCGTAATCCATCAACGATTCCACAAGCAAGGGCAATTGTATTCTTGAAAGCACCCCATAATTCCGCTCCAACAGGGTCGTCGGCCGCTTTGAGGACGAGTGAATCGGTTGACAACCTGCTCACAACTCTTTCAGCGACTGAGCGGTCGTGAGCAGCAACCAACGCGTTTGTTAAGACCCCACGTGCGACTTCTGGTGCAATAGTTGGGCCTGTTAACACAACTACTGGATTTGAAAGTTCAGCCCCATGTAGTCGCTTCTCAATTGCGGCTGAAATTAGGCCACTATCTCCTTCTTCTTCAGGAGCGATTCCCTTAGCGAGGTCAACTAAGACATGAGATGGTCTGAGGTGAGGAAGAAGTTGGTCAACTACTGAGAGGATTACACCAGATGGCACCGCCAAAATGAGCAGTTCAGATGCGTCACAAACCTCGCCTATGTCTAGAGTTGCGTCAACACCGGGTAGTTTCACATCAGGAAGATATTTTTCGTTGACGTTGTTTAGGACCATTGACTCGTATACTTCTGTCTCTACTGTCCAGCCAATAACTGAATGTCCATCCTTAGCCCAAATATTGGCTAACGCTGTGCCCCAATTGCCAAGTCCAAGTACACCGATTTTGGTCAACTGAACACCTCTAAACCGTTTGACGAGATGGTTGGGTTAAGAAAGAAACCCTCCTAAGAGTTGTGTAAAAGTGATTAATCGCTCATTGTAGTGAATCGGGTATCCCTTGGTTTGAGGAATAATTTGGTGCAGAGAAAAGAATTTTACGTTGGTCTAGAACTTCCTTCGCTTCGCCCGGTCCAGTTCTAAACTACTGCGTCAATTGGCTAATAATTTGTAGAAATCAATTGACGCGGAGTTCAAATCCTGTTCCGTTGAAATCTAATTATTGTATGCTGTAATTTGGTGCAGGGAACAGGATTTTGCATTGGTCTAGAACTTCCTTCGTTTCGCTCAGTCTAGTTCTAAACTCCTGCGTCAATTGGCTAATAATTTGTAGAAATCAATTGACGCGGAGTTCAAATCCTGTTCCGTTGAAATCTAATTATTGTATGCTGTAATTTGGTGCAGGGAACAGGATTTGAACCTGCGAAGCACTACGCACTGGGACCTAAACCCAGCCCCTTTGACCACTCGGGTACCCCTGCTCGTACCCGTACGGGAGTATTTCCGTCAATAAGGCAACGCCCCTCGTATCCGCTCCCCCATAGGGTCATAACGGGCATGTTGGGCCCGAAGTCCGGCGAATATGGCACGAATAGGCATTCTCGGACTGGGCAACTGGGGCACCGCTCTGGGATACGTCTGGTGCGATGATGGGCACAATGTCCTCGGGTGGACGATAGAGCAGGATGTCTATGAGTCCATGATGACCGACAGCGAGAATCAGAAGTACCTGCCAGGATACAAGATTCCCAAGATGCAGGTGACAATGGAGATCTCCGACATAACCTCGGAGAGCGAGATCATCGTGCTTGCCCTACCAAGTGGAGTCATACTCTCCGTGGTCGACGACCTGATTCCCCATCTCAGGCCCTCTCACGTGCTTGTCGATCTGGCCAAGGGGCTGGCCCCCTCAGAGGA
>Ga0114934_10002886_pt1 | contig 10879 bp, 6 predicted proteins | sample 4SBtaG_2_FD_99695 | JGI IMG/M metagenome (GOLD analysis project Ga0114934, IMG submission 99695) | Deep subsurface microbial communities from Kolumbo volcano to uncover new lineages of life (NeLLi) - 4SBTROV10_white metaG | ecosystem: Environmental > Aquatic > Marine > Volcanic ...
ATCCGCTCGGTAGTCGTCGTCTTTCCGGCATCGATGTGGGCCATGATGCCGATATTGCGGACCTTCTCGAGCGGAATTACACGGGGCATGTTGTCAAGGATCTCCTCTAGCTTTGAAAGACTACCAGCGGTAGTGAGCGAACGCCTTGTTCGCCTCGGCCATCCGATGCGTGTCATCGCGCTTCTTGATGGTGCCGCCGCGATTATGCGCAGCGTCCAGGAGCTCGCCGGCGAGACGCTCCGTCATGGTCTTCTCGCTGCGGCTGCCCGCATACTGGATCAACCAACGGATCGCCAGGGACAGCTGGCGCTCGCTGCGAACCTCCATCGGCACCTGATAGGTCGACCCGCCAACCCGACGGGACTTGACCTCGACGTGCGGCTTCACGTTTTCAACGGCCCGCTTGAACATCTTGAGCGGATCGTCCCCGGTCCGCTCCTCCATCAGCTTCAATGCGCCGTAGAAAATCCGCTCGGCCACCGTCTTTTTCCCATCCTTCATGACCGAGTTGATGAACCGGGTCACCAGCTGGGAGTTGTAGACGGGATCCGGCAGGATCTCTCGCTTCGCAACTGTAGCTCGGCGCGGCATCTCCGACCCTCCTTAGTTCTTCGGGCGCTTGGCGCCGTACTTCGACCGCTGTTGACGCCGGCCGTCCACACCCTGGCAGTCCATCGTCCCGCGGATGATGTGGTACCGCACCCCGGGAAGATCCTTGACGCGGCCGCCGCGAATCATGACCTGGGAGTGCTCCTGAAGGTTGTGCCCCTCTCCCGGAATGTAGGCCGTAACCTCGATCCCGTTGGTCAGGCGCACCCGGGCCACCTTGCGCAGGGCTGAGTTGGGTTTCTTGGGTGTGGTCGTGAACACGCGGGTGCAGACGCCTCGCCTCTGCGGGCAAGCGTGAAGAGCCGGGCTCTTCGTCTTCTCCGTCGTCTTCCGGCGGCCACTACGGACAAGTTGCACGATCGTCGGCATACCTCTCTCCGATTCAGGTTAGAAAAGCCAAGTGAAGATCCCACTTGGCTGGTCTCTGGACTCGGAAGCCCTCGACTTACCCCGAGAGCCGCGGAAGAATACTTGAGATTTTGCTTTCTGTCAACTCCCCCTCGGCCCCAAAAGCGGCATCACGACCCCCGATTCACGATCCCTCCGGCTTGGTGTCGAGAAGGGCCGAGGCCGCCTCGGTCATCTCGCGGTAAAGATCCTCCTCTTGCGGCACCGGCTCCAGCTCGTCCTCCGGCACCGGATCGATGACCGTGCGCCGGTAGCGGGCCGAGCCGGTGCCTGCCGGGATGAGACGACCGACGATCACGTTCTCCTTGAGACCGTGGAGGTTATCCACCTTCCCTGCGACCGCGGCCTCGGTCAGCACCCGCGTGGTCTCCTGGAACGAGGCGGCGGAAATGAACGACTCGGTCGCCAGGGACGCCTTGGTGATACCCAGCAGGAGTGACTTCGCCGTCGCGGGTTGTCCTCCGGCGGCGATGACCCGGTCGTTTTCCCGCTGGAAGAGGTACCTGGGCACCTGCTGATCCAGCAGGAGATCGGTGTCACCCGGATCGACGACCTTCACGAATCGCATCATCTGCCGGACGATGACCTCGATGTGCTTGTCGTTGATCGCCACGCCCTGGGAGCGGTAGACCTCCTGGATCTTGTCCACAAGGTGCCTCTGCAGCTCCTGCTCGCCGAGAATCGAAAGGATGTCGTGTGGGTTGGTGGGTCCCTCGGTCAACGAATCTCCGGCCTGAATGAATTCGCCCTCCTGCACCGAGACGTGGGCGTATCTTGGGATCGTGTACTCGCGTCGCACGTCGCCCTCGCCCTCAACGAGGATCCGTCGCTGGCCGCGGACCGGCTCGGTGACCTTGACGATCCCGTCGATCTCCGAAACCACGGCAGGCTCCTTGGATTTGCGCGCCTCGAACAGCTCGACCACCCGGGGCAGGCCGCCGGTGATGTCCTTGGTCTTGGACATCTCGCGTGGGATCTTCGCCAGCACGTCTCCGGGCGCCACCTTGTCCCCCTCGTTGACGGTGAGGTGGGAACCGATCGGGAGCTGGTAGCGCCGCTCTTCGCCGCCGGCCTTTTTCTGGACGACGATGGTCGGGATGCGTTTCCCCGAACCGAGCGGCTCGATAACGATCTTGTGCGCGTGCCCGGTAAGCTTATCGATCTCCTCACGCACGTTCTCGCCCTCGACCAAGTCGATGAAGTGCACCTTGCCGGGAATCGCGGTGAGAATCGACGAGGTGAACGGATCCCAGGCCACCAGCGCGGTGCCAGGCTCCACCACCTGACCATCCTCGATCAGCAGGTGGGATCCGTACGCCACCGAGTAGCGCTCCTTCTCTCTCCCTCGGCCATCGACAATGACGACCTTGCCGGTCCGGGAGATGGCCACGTTTTGCTTCTCCTGATTGACCACCGTCGCGACGTTCAGAAAACGCACCGTTCCGGCGTGGCCGGCCACGTGCCGCGACTGCTCTCCGCCGCTCGTGGCAGTGCCGCCGTAGTGGAAGGTCCGCATCGTCAGCTGAGTCCCGGGCTCCCCGATGGACTGAGCGGCGATAATGCCGACCGCCTCACCCATCTCCACCAGGCGGCCGCGGGCGAGCATTCGCCCGTAACAGAGCTGGCAGACGCCGCGCTCCGTGTCGCAGCTCAGCACCGAGCGGATCTTGACTCGCTCGATGCCGGCCTCCTGGATCTGGTTCGCCAGCGCCACCGTGATTTCCTGGTTGGCCCCACAGATCAGATCTCCCTCGAGAGGATCGAAGATGTCCTCCGCCGCCACTCGGCCGACGATCCGATCCCGCAGCTGCTCGAGAATCTCGCCGCCCTCCATGATCGCCGTGACCTCGATCCCGTTGTCCGTCCCGCAGTCGTGCTCGACGACGATCACGTCCTGGGAAACGTCCACGAGGCGACGTGTGAGGTAGCCGGAGTCTGCCGTCTTCAACGCCGTGTCGGCCAACCCCTTGCGCGCTCCGTGGGTCGAGATGAAGTACTGCAACACCGATAGCCCCTCACGGAAGTTGGCGGTGATGGGAGTCTCCATGATCTCCCCGGACGGCTTCGCCATCAGGCCGCGCATCCCGGCGAGCTGACGCACCTGCTCCCTGGATCCGCGGGCGCCGGAATCGGCCATCATAAAGACGGGGTTGAACTCGCCGGTTTCCGTGTCGAGCTCGGACATCCGCTCGAACATTTCCTTGGCGACGCGCTCCGTCACACGGTGCCAGCTGTCGATGATCTTGTTGTGGCGCTCGCCAGCTGTGATCAGGCCCGCGGCCCGCTGCCGTTCGACCTCCTCAACCTCCTTGCTGGCCTCGTCGAGCAGCTCCTGCTTCTTCTCAGGAATGATCATGTCATTGCTGGAGAAGGACAGTCCGGAGCGGGTCGCGTTGGCAAAACCGATCTCCTTTAGACGGTCCAAAAGCTCGACGGCCCACTCGTGACCGAGGTTCATGAAGGCATACGCCACCAGGCTCTGCAGCCCTTTCTTCTTGAGCTGCCCGTTGATGAAGGGCAAGCCCTCCGGGAGGCTGGTGTTGAAAAGCACACGGCCAACAGTGGTCTCGAGCAGCATGTTCTCGACCTCGATGACGTCCGCGTGCAGCAGGTCCTGGCTGCCACCCTGGGCCACCAGGTCGATCAGCTTACCGGTGTAACGGATCTGGATCGGCGCCTGCGTCCTAACCGCCCCCGCGCTGTGTGCCAGGTACACCTCGTCGAAGTCTGCAAAGAGCTTCCCGGCCCCTTCCGCAAACGGGTTTTCGGTGGTCAGGTAGTACACCCCGATGACCATGTCTTGGGAGGGGACGGCAAGCGGCTTTCCGCTCGCCGGCGAAAGGATATTCCGCGAGGAGAGCATGAGGATGTTCGCTTCGAGCTGCGCCCGCTGGGAGAGCGGAAGGTGGACTGCCATCTGGTCCCCATCGAAGTCCGCGTTGTACGCGGCGCAGACCAGGGGATGGATCTTGATGGCCTTGCCCTCGACGAGGACCGGCTCGAACGCCTGAATGCCCAGACGGTGCAAGGTAGGCGCCCGGTTGAGCATCACCGGATGCTCCTTGATGACCTTCTCCAGAGCATCCCAGACCTCCGGCGTCTGCAGCTCGACGAGCTCCTTGGCCATCTTGATCGTGCTCGCGAGACCGCGCTCCTCGAGCTCGTGATAAACGAACGGCTTAAAGAGCTCCAGCGCCATCTTCTTTGGAAGGCCACACTGGTGCATCTTCAGCTCGGGGCCGACGACGATCACCGAACGGCCCGAGTAATCCACCCGCTTCCCGAGCAGGTTCTGGCGGAAGCGGCCCTGCTTGCCCTTGAGGTTGTCGGAAAGAGACTTCAGAGGCCGGTTGTTCGACCCCTTGATCACCCGCCCGCGGCGACCGTTGTCGAAGAGGGCGTCCACGGCCTCCTGGAGCATGCGCTTCTCGTTGCGGACGATAACCTCCGGGGCGCGAAGGTCGAGGAGCTTCTTCAGGCGGTTGTTGCGGTTGATCACCCGGCGATAGAGGTCATTCAGGTCCGAGGTGGCGAAGCGTCCGCCATCCAACGGAACCAGAGGACGGAGCTCCGGCGGAAGAACCGGGATCACCTCGAGGATCATCCACTCCGGACGGTTCCCGGAGCGGCGCAGGGCCTCGGTCAGCTTCAGCCGTTTGGCCGCCTTTTGACGGCGCACCATCGAGGTTTCCGTCCGCATGAGCATTCGCAGCTCGGCGGCCATCTCATCAAGATCCAGGCGTTCGAGGAGCTCACGGATCGCCTCCGCGCCCATCTTGGCCACGAACGCTTCGCCGAACTCCTCCTTGGCCTCGCGATACTCCTCCTCGGTGAGGACCTGCTTTTCCTCCAGGGTCGTGTCCCCGGGGTCGACCACGACGTAGGCTTCGAAGTAGAGGACCCGTTCGAGAGCGCGGATCGTCATATCGAGGAGTAGTCCGATGCGCGACGGCAGCCCCTTGAAGAACCACACGTGCGAAACCGGCGCCGCCAGCTCGATGTGGCCCATGCGCTCTCGGCGGACCTTGGACTTGGTCACCTCGACGCCGCACTTGTCGCAGACGACGCCACGGTACTTCATCCGCTTGTACTTCCCGCACAGGCATTCCCAGTCGGTCACCGGCCCGAAGATCTTGGCGCAGAAAAGGCCGTCCCGCTCCGGTTTGAAGGTCCGGTAGTTGATGGTCTCCGGCTTGGTGACCTCACCGTGCGACCAGGACCGGATCTTCTCCGGGCTGGCCAGGCCGAGGCGGATGGCGTTGAAATCATTCAAGGGCTTCGGCTTCTCGAGGAAGCTGCGGACCTCGGAAAAGGTCGATCGCTGCATGTCGTCGTGCCCCCTTACTCGTCTTCCTGCTGCAGGAGCTCGACATCGAGTGCCAGCGCCTGAAGCTCACGGACCAGGACATTGAAGGACTCGGGAAGCCCCGGCTCCTCCGGGACCTGTCCCTTGACGATGGCCTCGTAGACCTTGGCCCGTCCCTCGACGTCGTCGGATTTCACGGTCAAGAGCTCCTGAAGAATGTTGGCGGCTCCGTAGGCCTCGAGAGCCCAGACCTCCATCTCTCCCAGGCGTTGACCACCGAACTGGGCCTTGCCGCCAAGGGGTTGCTGGGTGATCAGGGAGTACGGGCCGATCGACCGTGCGTGGATCTTGTCGTCCACTAGGTGGGAAAGCTTGAGCATGTAGATGTAGCCGATGGTGATCCGCTGCTCGAACGGCTCTCCGGTAAGCCCGTCGTAGACCAGGCTCTTCCCGTCCTCCGGCAGCCCGGCACGGTTCAACATCTCCCGGATCTCGTCGTCCGTTGCCCCCTCGAATACGGGCGTCGCGAACTTCATGCCGAGCTCGCGGCCCGCCCAGCCGAGGTGGGTCTCGAGGATCTGGCCGACGTTCATTCGAGACGGCACGCCGAGCGGGTTCAAAACGATCTCGACCGGTGTACCGTCGGGCAGAAAAGGCATGTCCTCCACCGGCAGAATGTTGGAGATGACGCCCTTGTTCCCGTGTCGGCCGGCCATCTTGTCGCCGACCTGGAGCTTCCGTTTCATGGCGATGAATACCTTGACCTGCTTGATGACCCCAGGCGGCAGCTCGTCGCCCTGACGGAGGAGCTCCGTCCGCTCCTGGTTCAGTTGCTCCAGGACCTCGATCTGCGACTCCGCTTGCCGGATCAGCATGGCCACCTTGTCCGACAACACAGGATCTTCCAGTGGCAGGGTCTTCAGCTCCGCCCTCTTCAAGCTGCGAACGATCTCCGCCGTGAGCGGCTCACCCTTGCGGACTAGGACCTCCCCCGAGGAGCTCTTGACGGTCTTGGTCACCTTCACTCCATCGAGGAGCTGCGCGATCTTGGACTCGCGGACCTCGAGGATAATCCGCCGTTCATCCTCCGAGTTCTTCCGGATGCGCTCGATTTCCTCGGTCTCGATCGACAGCTGGCGAGAGTCCTTCTCCACGCCCTTGCGGGAAAAGACCTGGACGCTGACCACGACCCCTTCGATACCCGGGGGGCATCGCAGCGAGGCGTCCCGCACGTCGCCCGCCTTCTCACCGAAAATCGCCCGCAGAAGCTTCTCCTCCGGCGTGAGCTGCGTTTCGCCCTTGGGGGTCACCTTGCCAACAAGGATCGAGCCCTGCTTGACCTGGGCGCCGATATGGATGATCCCCGCCTCGTCGAGCTGGGCCAGAGTGGACTCGGAAACGTTGGGGATATCCCTCGTGATCTCTTCGGGACCCAGCTTGGTGTCGCGGGCCGAGGTCTCGAACTCCTCGATGTGGATGGACGTGTAGTAGTCCTCTTCGACGAGCTTTTGCGAGACCAGGATGGCGTCCTCGTAATTGTACCCGCGCCACGGCATGAACGCGACGAGCACGTTGCGTCCGAGGGCCAGCTCACCCTGCTCGGTGTTGGGCCCGTCCGCGAGAACTTGCCCCTTGACCACGGTTTGGCCCTCTTCGACGATTGGCTTCTGGTTGATCGAGGTGTTCTGGTTGGACCGCCTGAACTTCGTCAACTGGTAGATGTCGGCGCCGAACTCGCCTTCGGCCTCGACCCGGACGATGATCCTCTGGCTATCAACCGTGTCCACGATTCCCGCCCTCTGGCAGATCACCACAGCGCCCGAATCCTGCGCCACGACGGTCTCCATGCCGGTCCCGACGATCGGGGCCTCCGGGCGAACCAGGGGGACCCCCTGGCGCTGCATGTTGGAGCCCATCAGCGCCCGGTTGGCGTCGTCATGCTCGAGGAAGGGGATGAGCGCCGCGGCCACCGATACGACCTGGCGCGGAGAGATGTCAATGTAATCGACCTGCTCCCGGTCAATCAGCAGGAACTCACCGCCGGAGCGGGCGATCACCTTGTCGTCCACGAGATTCCCCTGCTCGTCGACTCGGGCGTTGGCCTGGGCGATGTTGAGCTTCTCCTCTTCCCAGGCCGGGAGGTAAAAGGCGTAGGGTTTACCCCAAGCCTGGACCTTCTTCCGTCCCTTGGCGAGCTTGGCGTTGGCGGCCTCGAACTCCTCCCGCGACACGACCTGGCCGAACTCGAACTTAGAATCTCCGACCTGGGTGATCTTCACGTGTTCCAGGACACGGCCCTTTTCCACCTTCTTGTACGGGGACTCGATAAACCCCATCGGGTTCAGCCGCGCGTAACACGAGAGTGAGGAGATCAGGCCGATGTTCGGCCCCTCGGGGGTCTCGATGGGACAGATCCGGCCGTAGTGCGTGGAGTGCACGTCGCGGACCTCGAAGCCGGCCCGCTCACGGGAAAGACCGCCCGGGCCGAGGGCGGAAAGCCGGCGCTTGTGGGTCACCTCGGACAGCGGGTTGGTCTGGTCCATGAACTGCGAGAGCTGGGACGAGCCAAAGAACTCGTCCACGGAAGCGATCACCGGCTTGGAGTTGACTAGGTCGCGCGGCATCGCGGAATCAATGTCGGGGTGAATCGACATCTTCTCCTTGATCGCGCGCTCCATGCGGACCAGCCCGATCCGGAACTGGTTCTCCAGGAGCTCGCCCACGGTGCGCACGCGCCGGTTGGCCAGGGAATCGATGTCGTCGACTCTGCCCAGGTCCTTGTGCAGCTGCAGGAGGTAGCGCACCAGGGTCAGAAAGTCCTCGACGTCCAGGGTGCGCATGTCCAGCGGCTTGTCGAGCCCGAGCTTGGCGTTGAACTTGAAACGCCCGACGGCGGAGAGGTCGTACCGCCGTTCGTCGAAGAACAGGCCGTTGAACAGGGTCGTCGCCGACTCCTCGGTGGGCGGGTCGCCGGGCCTCTGACGGCGGTAGATCTCCATCCGCGCCTCCATTTGCCCGACACTCGTGTCCTTCTCGAACGTCTGGTGGAGGATCTCGCCGACCGGATCCCAGTCGGGGAACGCCAGGGAGATGGTCGTGAGGCCCGCCTCCTCGGCCATCGCGATCAGGTCCTCGGTGACGCGGCTGTTGGCGGGCGCCAACACCTCGCCGGTCTCGCCGTCGACGAGGTCGTCGATCAGGATCGCCCCGACCAGGCCCTCGCGGCCGACGGCCACCTCGGCCGGTTTCTTCACGGAGGCCTTCGCCAGGCGAGAGCGCAGCTTGTCATCCAACACCAGCCCGGCAAAGAGCCCTGGCGTCGCTACCTTGCGAAAACGGAGACCCTGCTGACGCGCATCCTCGATCTGGACGATCCGGTCGTCGAGTCGCAGCGTCGCCGTCGGCTGGCCCGGGGTCAGCCGGACATCGAAAACCGTGTAAAAGGCTCTCAGGATCTGACTGTTCGTCTCCAGCTCCGGGCTCAAGGCACGGAGGAAGACGGTCGCCGGGAGCCGACGTTTTCTGTCGATCCGAACCCACAGGATCTGCTTCGAGTCATACTCGAACTCGATCCAGGAGCCCCGGTAGGGGACGATCTTCGCCAGGTAGTGGTTTGGCCCCTCGAGGGTAAAGAACACGCCGGGCGAGCGATGGAGCTGGGAGACGATCACCCGTTCGGTACCGTTAATGATGAACGTTCCGGTATCCGTCATCAGCGGGAGCTCCCCGAAGTAGAGCTCCTCCTCCTTCACATCACGAACCTGACGAGTGCCGTCCTCTTCGGTGTCGAAGGTCACCAGACGGAAGGTCCCGCGGATCGGCAGCCCGTAGGTCATGCCGCGCTCCCGACACTCGTCGGCTGAGAACTGCAGCCGCAGCCCGACGGCCGTGCCGCAAACGTGACACGTCTCGATCCGGTTTCGATTGGCCTTGCCACAGCTGGGGCAAACGACCTGATCTTCATGGGGGTCTCCGGCCTTGAACCGCGCGCCGCAGAAGGAGCAGGTCAAGCGAAGATGCTCGAGCCCCAAGAGACGCCCACAGCGACAGGCCCAGTTCCCGATCTCGTACTTGACGAACTGGAGCTCACAGGTCTCCCGAAAATCGGTAAAAGGAAAAATCGCGTTGAAAACGGCCTGCAGACCGGAATGCTCTCGCTCTTCCGGCAACAGGTCCATTTGCAGGAAATCCACGTACGATGCCCGCTGGACCTGAATCAGGTTCGGCATCGGGAACGTCGAGGAGTTCTTTGAGAAGTTCACCCGCCTGCTGGGGGTTGTGCTCATGCGCACGTCCTCCTGGTCAGCACCTCGCTCGGACGAACGACTCCGGTTGAGGTCGTAAACGCACCTTCACCGCCGGCCCGGCCGGGTCGCCGGCGCGGAAACCCGTGCCACGATCCGCGTCGGCTGCGGTGGGGTGCAAGTGCAATCACGACCCATTCCCGGAATCTTCGATCCGCGCGAGGGAATAGAGACACGGGGAGCCTTGGCAACCCCGCACCTGCAAGAGAGGCTTTTTCAAGCCCGAGAAACTGGAAACCAAATCCGTTACTTAATCTCCACCTGAGCTCCGGCATCCTCGAATTTCTTCTTGATGCTCTCGGCCTCGTCCTTGCTCACGGCTTCCTTGATCTTGGCGGGAGTGTTCTCGACGAGCTCCTTGGCCTCCTTGAGGCCGAGCGAGGTCACTTCACGAACCGCCTTGATGACATTGATCTTCTTGTCGCCAAAGGAGTTGAGAACGACATCGAACTCGGTCTGTTCCTCGGCGGCCTCACCGCCGCCGGCCGCACCCGCCGCAACACCCGCGACCATCACCGGCGCAGCCGCTGCCGCCGACACGCCGAATTCATCCTCAAGGGCCTTGACGAGCTCGTTGAGCTCGAGCACGGTCATGCCCTTTATGTCGTTGATCATTTGTTCTACCTGGGCCATTGTCAAGATCCTCCTTGGGGTTACTCGTTATTCCTTGGTTTCGGTCTTCTCGGCGATCCGATGAACCGCCGTTGCAAGCTGCTGGATCGGTGCGTTCAGCGCGACGACCAGCCTACGAATGGGCGACTGAAGGAGGTACGCCAACTTCGTCAACAGCTCTTCCTTGGTGGGCATTTCTGCAATCTGCCTAGCCTTCTCGGCGGGTAGGATCTGCCCCTCGAGGAACGCCTCCTTGAACACCAGTGCGTCGTGCACCTTCGTGAAGTCGCGCAGGACTTTCGCCAGCGCGATGCCATCGCCCTCGGTAAACGCAAAGGCGTTCGGCCCGGTCAGGTGTTCTTGCAGCTCAGCCAGGGGCGTTCCCTCCAACGCCAGGCGTACGACGTTGTTTTTGATTACCTTGTAGCTGGCCTCAACCTCGCGGATCTTCGACCGCAGCTCGTTCACCTCGTTCACCGTCAGACCCTTGTTTTCCATGATGAATAGGGTGTTGACGGCGATCATGGTTTCGCGGACGATGGCGGCCTGTTCGCTCTTTTGCTCTCTTGTGAGCATGACGGCTCCCTACTTTACATCCAGGCTTATGAGGTCGACTTGCACGCCGGGCCCCATCGTGGAA
>Ga0114934_10002888_pt1 | contig 10870 bp, 8 predicted proteins | sample 4SBtaG_2_FD_99695 | JGI IMG/M metagenome (GOLD analysis project Ga0114934, IMG submission 99695) | Deep subsurface microbial communities from Kolumbo volcano to uncover new lineages of life (NeLLi) - 4SBTROV10_white metaG | ecosystem: Environmental > Aquatic > Marine > Volcanic ...
CACCCAATTTACACCCCTGGCCAAAAAAGATGAAAGCAACGGAATCGACCTCATCAGCAAAATGCACAAAGCCATTGCGGTCATCCAATTTAAATTGGAAGGACAAATTATCCGGCGAAATCCCCATTTTCAGATGGACGACAGGCTGCTGCTTGATAAAATAGATTTTGACAAGGGCATTATTCACCTGAACGGGAAAACTTATCCGCTATTGGATACTCATTTTCCCACCATCGACAAAAAAGATCCTTACCGGTTGCATCGCGATGAGGAAGAGCTCATGAATAAACTGGCCAACAGCATCAAAAACAGCAGAAGGCTGCAAAACCATATTGAGTTTTTATTTAGCTCGGGAAGCATGTACCTTACTTTCAATAATAATTTGCTCTACCACGGTTGTATACCGATGACCCAAGATGGTGATTTTGCCAGTTTCCAGATTGAAGAAAGCACCTACTCCGGAAAACAACTCTGCGACCATTTTGACCGCGTGGCCCGAAAAGCCTATCACCATCGCTTTCAGCGTAATCAAAACAACGATGCAGATTACTTATGGTATTTATGGTGCGGCCCCATGTCCCCCTTGTTTGGAAAAAGCAAGATGGCCACTTTCGAACGCTATTTTATTGCCGACAAAACTACCCATAAGGAAGAAAGAAATGCATACTACGATTTAGTTTATGATGATGAGAAATATTGTACCGCCATTTTAAAAGAATTTGGACTTACCGGAAAAAGTGCCCACATTATCAACGGCCACGTACCGGTAAAAGTAAAAAAAGGAGAGAGTCCCATCAAAGCCAACGGGAAATTATTTGTGATCGACGGCGGCATGTCGGTTCCCTATCAAAAAGTGACCGGCGTTTCCGGTTACACCCTCATTTACAACTCTTACGGACTGGTACTGGTGGAACACCAGTTTTTCGATTCCAAACAAAAAGCCATCGAAGATGAAAAAGACATCATCTCAAACCGCATATTTATTGAATCGAATGCCAAGCGAAAAAGAGTAAGAGATACCGATATTGGAAAAGACCTGATGGCACAAATTGAGGATTTGAAAATGCTGCTCACTGCTTACCAGAAAGGCTTAATTAAAGAGCGTGTTTAGTAACCTAACGAAATGATCAGAATCTTTAAATTTGGGGGTGCTTTACTGAAAAACGCAGCCGATTTACAACAGATGGCTGCCATCGTTCAGGAATTTGCCTGTGAACCCATGGTGATTGTGGTTTCGGCCATGGGAAAAACAACCAATGCACTTGAAAAATTGCTTCAACTTCGTCGTGAGCAAAACATTCAAATGCTTGAAAAGGAATATTTTAAATTAAAACAAAAGCACCTGGCCCTTATTCAGTCGTTGCAACTTACCGATCCTTTCGCTCTCACCGAAGAGATTGAAAAAGAATTTCATCACCTTTGGGAAAGTTTGCAGCAAAACGACACCGATCCATACCGCCAATACGACCGGGTTGTAAGCCATGGTGAAAATTTCGCCATTCGGATTGTAACCCGTTATTTATCGGAACAAAAGCTGCGTCTTCAGGCCATTGATGCCAGGTGTTTAATTGTAACCAACGACAACCATTCCCGTGCAGGTATTCGGTGGGAATTTACCAATATGACCATAAAAAGCAGGGTAATTCCCTCCCTGGAATCGGGAAAAATTGTCATTACCCAAGGTTTTATCGGAGCAAATTCAAAAGGGGAAACTACCACCCTGGGACGCGAAGGTTCTGATTTTACGGCTGCCATTGTCGCCTATGCCCTCCAGGCTGAGGAAGTAAGCATCTGGAAAGATGTTCCGGGTTTGATGAATTGCGACCCACGGCTTTTTCAGGATGCCGTAAAACTCCCTCACATTTCGTACAACGAAGCCATCGAGCTGGCTTTTTACGGCGCTTCGGTTATTCATCCTAAAACCATACAACCTTTACAAAAAAAACAAATTCCCTTAAAGGTACGTGCATTCTACGAACCCACCAGCGCGCCTACCATCATTGATCAAATTGAATCGGATGACGCCCGCATCCCAAAGATCATCGTCAAGCAAAACCAGCTTCTGCTCAGCATCAGCTCGCGAAACCTTGATTTTATGGCTGAAGACAAGCTCCAAAAGGTTTTTGCCGTATTCAACCACTACAAAGTGCATATGAACCTCATGCAAAATTCAGCCGTCAGTTTCTCAGTTTGCTTCGACTGGCAACCCGACCAACTCGAAAAACTGATTCTTGCCTTACGCGAAGAGTTTATCTTAAAATACAATAGTGGCTTACAACTTTTTACCTTCAGACATTACAACCAAACCCTGGTTGACCGCTTCACAAAGGGTAAGAAATTTTATCTCAGTCAAAAAAACCGAACCACTTTGCAGGTTCTTTTGCGCGACCCATCCTTGGCTAATTCCCATTTTGATGCGATAGAAAGCGCATTAGATAATAATTAGCTTTTGGTATCCATAAAAAAATAATGGCTAAATATTCTTTTGGTATGCTGGAATCAATCCCTTCGGGATTTTTGAAAAAGTTAAAAACTATCATCGGCGCATCAAAATAGGAATTAACCCCATCCATACCACGGCCATAAAATTTAGCACAAACCGTGCGTGTACAACGCAAAAAATTCCGTAGGTTTGTCATCCTAAATTTTTAATCATGAAAGATGCAATTGCAATCCTCTGCGGTGGCGGACCAGCCCCCGGAATCAATTCGGTAATCAGTTCTGTGGCCATGGCTTTCCTCGATGGAGGCTATCGCGTATTGGGCATTCACGAAGGGTATAAAGGATTACTTTCGGAAAACCCCACTTTTCAGGAAGTAGATTTTAAATTTGCGGATGACATTCACAAACGTGGAGGATCGGCATTGAAAATGAGCCGCTACAAACCCACCGATGATGAATTTAACACCCGGTTTTTTATTGATCATCAGGTAAAGCTTTTGGTAACCATTGGTGGTGACGATACCGCCTCTACAGCCAATCGACTTTCAAAATACCTGCGAAAGAACAACGTTCCCATTCAAAATATTCACGTCCCCAAAACCATCGACAACGACTTACCCCTCCCCGAAAACACACCCACTTTTGGGTACCAATCGGCCAAACAAGAAGGGGTTCGTATCGCGCAAACCATTTACGAGGATGCGCGTACCAGTGGCAACTGGTTTGTGGTTTCGGCCATGGGCCGCGAAGCAGGTCACCTGGCCTTTGGAATCGGAGCAGCCAGCCACTTTCCCATGATTGTGATTCCTGAAATGTTCAACAAGGTACCGGTGACCTTCGACCGGATTATTAAGTTGATTATTTCAGCCATCGTAAAACGAAAATTGTTGGGCGTAGGCTATGGTCTGGCCATTGTTAGCGAAGGCGTTTTCCATTTTATGACAGATGACGAAATTAAAAATTCCAACATCGAATTCACCTACGACGACCACGGTCACCCCGAACTGGGGAACGTCAGTAAAGCGCATATTTTCAATATCTTATTGCAAAACAAATTGAAAGAACTGGGCATCACGGTGAAAAGCCGCCCGGTAGAATTGGGGTACGAATTACGTTGCGTACAACCCACCGCCTTCGATTTGCTCTATTGCGTGACCCTGGGGTATGGGGTGAAAAAATTATTCGATGAGGGCCAAACCGGATGCATGGTAACCGCCAGCACCGATGGAAAGATCAGCCCGCTTTACCTGGAGGATGTTTCGGATGAAAACGGAAAGGTCATTCCCCGATTGGTCAACATGAATGGCGAAAAACCAAAACTGATTCTTGAGCACGGCTTACAATATCTCGAACCCGGTGACTACGAAGCTGCCAAAGCCTACCTCCCAAATCCGGAAGATTACGATTTGAGAGAAATTTTAAAATGGGATGATATAGCGTGAGCGGCGCATGAGATGACCTTCTCACCCTGAATCACCATGGGTAATTGCACCCATTTATACTACCATTGTGCACTTGTCTAATACTCTGTGCTCTTAAACCGCAGGCAGTATCTGTTATTCGTATTTTAATGATACGGAAGGACTTTTGCGCACAATCTGAATTGACTGGAACAGCACGGTTACAAAAGCAATCAAAGCCACCAACCCAATGCCTGTAATAAAATACCAGGCTTGAAGATGAATGTGATAGGCAAAACCATCGAGCCATCGGTTCATAAAAACATATACCAACGGAACAATCAGCAGGCCTGCCACCAAAACCAAAATCATGTGCTCTTTTGCCATCAGAAAGATGATTCGGTTGTCAGAACCACCCAATACTTTGCGAATGCCAATTTCTTTGGAACGCTGCTCCATCAAAAAGGCCGACAAACCATAAAGCCCCAGGCTCGAAATAAGCATCACAAAAAGGGTAAAATAGATGAACAGGGATAGTATTTTTTGATCGCCCTGATAAAGACTCTCAAGCTTACTTTTCAAAAAGGTATAGTGCAAAGTGTATCCGGGATTAAAGGCTTTCCATGTTCGACGCAGGTGGTTTATGGCCTCTTTCTGAGAATGCGGGTCGATACGCAACACAATATATTGCACAGCTTTAGGACGCATCAAAAAAGCCAGGGGCTCTACTTTTTTATGGAGGGAAGCAAAATTGAAATCTTTCACCACCCCGATGATTTTGCCTTTTTTGGTAAATGGCGAGTTTAACGCATAGCCAATCGGATGCTTGAGATGAAGCAACTTCACCGCCGATTCATTTAAAATCACCTCTTCCGCTGAATCGTTGGCCGGCCGATTGATAAATAATCGCCCCCGAACCAAAGGAATCTCAAGCAGGTGAAAGAAATTTTCACCAACAAAAAAAGTATTTATGCTCTTCATGTTATGCAGGGTCGTGTCGCCAATCCCATACAGCAGTTTTCCCGATAAATAACCCGGCAAATTGGCGGTTGTGACCACCTCCTTAATGGCACTGTTCTCCTTAAGGGTTTGCACAAAATCCGCCATGCGACTGCGGAAAGCTGTATCCGGTGGCCGGTTAACCACCAACACATTTTCTTTATTAAACCCTGTGGGCCGGGTCTCCACAAAATGAATTTGATCGGCCATGATTAAGGTGGATATAAACATGCCGATAGCCACCAGGTATTGAATAACCACCAGTAAACGACGCATTCCTCTGGCTGTAAACCGCTGTTTTCCGCGGTGTTTCAAAAACAGGTTGTTTCCGCGTAACACCCCTGCAGGAGGCAACGACGATAACACAAACGCCGGAAAACTTCCACTTACCACCGCAAGCAAAAAAATCACCAAAAGCAGAATCAGCCCAAACAGCCATCCATATCCACCAAACAAACTATCAACCAAACTGATTTTTTTACCCACCAACCGGTTGAAGGTGGGCATCATCAATTCGACCATACTTAACGCGAACACAAAAGCTGAAAAGGTCAAAATAATCGCTTCACTCACAAACTGCATGACCAGCTGCATTCGAACAGCACCCAATACTTTCCGAACCCCGATTTCACGGGCCCTCTTTAACGACCGCGCGGTGGCAAAATTGATATAATTAATGGATGCTGTAAATAAAATAAAGACGGCCACAATTCCAATAATGAACAGATAAAAGGTATTTGTATTGGTATGACTGTCGTAGAGCCATCCCGACGAAAAATGAATCCGGCTGATGGGTTGCAAAAACATCTTGGTATAGCCGACAATATTAAGGTTCTGTTTTCGAATATACCGTCCAATGGCACTATCTACAAACAGGTTGATCTTTTTTTCAAGATGTTTCGGATGAACCGTATCAGCCAAACGCAGGTAGGTATAACAATTGACCCAAAACCAATCCTCACGGAGTCCCTTTTGTTCGGGATTACTTAACGAATTTACCGAAATCACGGCATCAAAACTCAAATGTGAAGGCCGGTTGGTGTTATCAAAAACTCCGGTGACCCGGTACTTGCGAACGCTGGTGCGGAGGGTCTTCCCCAAGGCCGGCTGGTTGCCGAAAATTTCCTTTTTCATGGCTGTCGACAGCACAATACTATTGGGGTGCATCAAACACGAATCAGGATTTCCTTCCACAAATTTATAATCAAAAATCTTAAACACCCAGGGATCACCGATGGTCAAATTGGGAATATCATATCGTACATGATTATATTCAACGGAAGAAACAGAATTTTTATCTGATGGATCCGTAAAAAACAGGCGCGTCGATTGAATCACCTCAGGGAAAAGACTATCCAGTTTATCGGCAAGCAAAAAGGGCGTAAGGGCCATCTTTTCAACCTTTCCACCGGTTGAATAGGCTTCATTCACGCGATAAATGTGGGGATAACCTTTCCAACTCCGATCGAAATACAATTCATTTTGAATGTAGAGATAAATAAAAACAAAGGCCACAATTCCAATGGTCAACCCTATCAGGTTGAGGAAAGTATAGTATTTCTGCCTGAGTAATACCCTAAAACCCGAAGAAAAGAAATTTCCCCACATTGATTACAAGCTCCGGTTAATATTTTCGTTAATAATCTGACCATCGAACAGATGTACCACTCTTCGACTGTAGCTGGCGTCATGTTGCGAATGGGTTACCATCACAATGGTCATTCCGTCACGGTTGAGTTCATTCAAGATGCTCATCACCTGCTCGCCATGCAACGAATCGAGGTTGCCGGTGGGTTCGTCGGCCAAAAGCAGCTTGGGCCCGGCCACAATGGCACGCGCCACGGCAACCCGCTGTTGTTGTCCGCCCGACAATTGAATGGGTAACAAATTTCGACGGTGGGTAATCTCAAGCTGATCAATCACCTTCGCCACCCGCCTTTTTCGCTCTTTGCGCTTGACACCCAAATAGATTAACGGCAGTTCAATATTTTCCCAGATGCTCAAATCATCAATTAAATTGAAATTCTGAAAAACAAATCCGATATTTTCTTTTCGCAAGCGTGTTTTCTGCTTTTGCGATAAACTTTGCACATCCAACCCCCTGAAAAGATAATTTCCACCCGAAGGTTCGTCAATCATGCCCAACAGATTTAACAATGTGGTCTTTCCACATCCCGACGGCCCCATCACAGCAACAAAATCACCTTGCTCAACCTGCAAATCAATCCCGGCCAATGCAATGGTTTCCACGTCCTGCGACTGAAATACTTTTTTAAGCCCTTTGACCTCTATCATATTTTTTGCACTTTTCTCAACAAATGTAAACTTTTCGTTGGGTTATGCTCCCAATGAATCGATTTCCATGCCGTAAAAATCATTTCCCTTATAATCAGTAATTTAAAAATTATTTTTTAAGAAGCTGTAACATCCGGTGTTCGAAATCGTCCAACTCTTTGTACAACCTCGAACAAATTGTTGTACTTTTACTTATTCATTTTCTCACCCTTCATGCCATGACAAAAATAAAAGCCCGCATATTGATTATCGATGATGATACCGATATTTTACTGGCTGCAAAAATGTTTTTGCGACAGTATTTTCAAATGATTCATACCGAAAAAAATCCTGAAAACATCCCCGACCTTTTGCGCAACGAAACGTACGATGTTATTTTGTTGGATATGAATTTTTCGCGCGAAGCAACCAGTGGAAAAGAGGGCTTTTACTGGCTCAACCAAATTTTGGAAATCGATCCGGCAGCCATCGTGATTTTTATTACCGGTTACGGTGACATCGAACTGGCGGTACAGGGCATTAAAGAGGGGGCCACCAATTTCATTTTAAAGCCCTGGGAAAACCACAAACTATTGGGCACCATTGAAGCAGCGCTTAAGATCAGATCGTCCAAACTCGAACTTGAAACCCTTCGATCGACCAACAAACTGCTTGTGGAGGACCGCGATCAGGTTTTCAGCAACATTATTGGAAAATCGCCTGCCATGCAAAAGGTTTTAAAAACCGTTGAGAAAGTGGCTAAAACCGATGCCAACGTATTAATTTTGGGGGAAAACGGAACAGGAAAAGAGGTCATTGCCAGGGCCATTCACCGGGCCTCACACCGCCACGACCAAATGTTTATCAATGTGGATTTGGGGGCCATCACCGAGAGTCTTTTCGAAAGCGAACTTTTCGGATATAAAAAAGGGGCTTTTACCGATGCACGCGAAGACCGTCCGGGTCGGTTTGAAGTAGCCAACAAAGGCACCCTGTTTCTGGACGAGATTGGCAACCTGTTACCGTCGCTGCAATCAAAATTATTGAGCGTTTTGCAAAGCAGAAAAGTGGTTCGTTTGGGCTCAAGCAAAGAAATTCCGGTGGATGTCCGGCTGATTTGTGCCACCAACATGCCGCTTTACGAAATGGTAAAAGAAAACAAATTCCGGCAGGATTTACTTTATCGAATTAACACGGTCGAAATCACCATCCCCCCTCTGCGCGAACGTACCGAAGACATCGAAGCGTTGGTGAACCACTATCTTGATGTGTACTGCAACAAATACAAAATGCCCCTCAAACGCATCAATGCAGGCACCTTAAAACGCCTTCAAATGCATCCCTGGCCGGGCAACATCCGTGAGTTACAACATGCTGTTGAAAGAGCCGTCATCCTGAGTGAAGGGAATTTGCTCGAACCCCAGGATTTTTTCATGAATGAAGTGAGTGAAACCCATGAAGAAATCTTTCCGGTAAACATGAATCTGGAAGAAACCGAACGAATGCTTATCCGTAAAGTGGTCGACAAACATGGTGGAAACATCAGCCGCGCAGCCAAAGAATTAGGTTTAACCCGTGCTTCACTGTACCGAAGATTGGAAAAATATGGTTTATAAACACTTCCGGTTCCAGATTATTTTCAGGATACTGCTCATGGTATTCACCCTTTTATTAATCTTTTTCTTACATCAGGAAACGGCCTATGCAGTCAGTACCATTATCCTAAGTGTGCTGTTTGTTACCCAAATCATTTTTTTAATTCGTTATACCGAGCAAACCAACCGGAAGCTCACCCGTTTTTTTGAAGCCATCCGTTATTCCGATTTTACCGGAACCTTTACCGGCAACGAATTGGGAAGAAGTTTTGAGGAGCTCAACCGCCAGTTTAACGAAGTTATCGAAGCCTTTAAAAAAACAAAAACCGAAAAAGAAGAGAATTTCAATTATCTGCTCACCGTTATTCAGCACGTGAGTATCGGCGTATTGGTCTTCAAAAAAGACGGACAGGTTGACGTGTACAACAACGCTGTAAAAAAGCTTCTGCAAATCAAACATTTACGGAACATCAGCGAATTAAACTCCGTTTCTAATGAATTAACTGCCACCCTTTTGGAAGCCCGTGCCGGAGAAAAAAAGCTGGTGAAACTTTTTGTGGATGACGAACTGCTGCAACTTTCGATTTATGCCACCGAATTTCTCATGCATGGCGAGAAATATATGCTGGTTTCTTTGCAGGACATTCATCCCGAACTGGAACATAAAGAGGTGGAATCGTGGCAAATGCTTATTAAGGTGCTCACCCACGAAATCATGAACTCCATCACCCCAATCTCTTCACTGGCCTCCACGGTGCAGGATATTTTAAAAGAGCACCTCAAGATGCACCCCAACCTCGATGAAGACGAATCAGAAGACCTCGAAAACATTACCAGCGCCATCTCCACAATTGAAAAGCGAAGCAAAGGCCTGTTGAACTTTGTTGAATTATACCGAAACCTGACACGTATTCCCAAACCTCATTTCCGGTATTTTTCCATCCACGAATTGTTTCAACGCAACCTTGGATTGATGGAAGATAAGTTTGAGAAGATGGGAATCAGCGTAAGCACAAAAATTTTTCCTGCCGACCTGAAGTTATTGGCCGACCCCGATTTAGTCGACCAGGTATTGATAAATTTACTCCTGAATGCCATAGATGCCGTAAAAGAAACCGAAAACCCCGAAATTGTCCTGATGGCATCGGTTAATCTGAACAACCGTACGGTTTTAGAAGTTTCGGACAACGGCACAGGCATTAGTCATGATGTGATGGATAAAATATTTATGCCCTTTTTCACGTCCAAAAAAACCGGTTCCGGAATTGGATTAAGCCTTTCAAGGCAAATCATGCACATGCATAAAGGCAGCTTGTCGGTGCGGTCACAAATGGGCCAGGGCGCCACTTTCACTTTGGTATTTTAAGTCAGGCCACCCTGAAAATGAGAATTCTTTTCACCCCGTCATAAAAAAGCAGATAAGCAACTTTGTTATTTCATAATTTTGTATCAATTTTAAAATCATTCATAATGTCTCAAAACCATCCAACCGAAATACATTCCATCATTCGTCATCGACGTAGTCCCAGAACTTTTCAAAACCGGCCAATACCTGAAGAAAAATTAATGGCTCTGGTTGAAGCGGCGCGATGGTCAGCTTCTGCCTTTAACGAACAACCCTGGCGATTTGTGATTGGCCGGCAAGGAGACGAAAAGTATAAAAAAATCCTCTCCTCGCTGGTAGAATGGAACCAAAAATGGGCAGGCAAAGCACCCGTATTAATCTTAAACCTGGCGAAACAAAACTTTTCACACAACCGGCAGCCCAACGGAACGGCAAATTATGACCTGGGACAGGCAGTGGCCACCATGAGCCTCGAGGCCGTCCATCAGGGATTGGTGGCACATCAAATGAGCGGATTTGATGCGAAAGCCGCCGCTTCCGCCTTAAAAATTGATGATGAGTATTTGCCGGTATCGGTCACCGCCATTGGTTTTGAAGGTTCGGTGGAAGACCTTCCCGAAGATTTGGCTGCACTGGAAACCAAAACAAGGGAACGCAAAACGATAGACGAAATACTATTTTAACTGAATTCTTTGTGACCTACACCCATGACTTCAGAATCCAAAACATATACAAAATGATAACGCGATGAAGAACATTATTTTCGGCATCATCACTTTCACCCTCCTGTTGAGTGCTTGCGGACAAAATAGCCG
>Ga0114934_10002889_pt1 | contig 10870 bp, 6 predicted proteins | sample 4SBtaG_2_FD_99695 | JGI IMG/M metagenome (GOLD analysis project Ga0114934, IMG submission 99695) | Deep subsurface microbial communities from Kolumbo volcano to uncover new lineages of life (NeLLi) - 4SBTROV10_white metaG | ecosystem: Environmental > Aquatic > Marine > Volcanic ...
CAAATAGCGACCCGATTCGCCAAATATCCGGTCGATTCCGTTGCTTTCGAAATCTTTAATGAACCACGCAGCTATGACATTGATTTAAAAGCAATACTTCTAGGATGCATCGACACCATCCGAAGCATCCCGGGCAATGAAAAACGAATGATAATTCTCTCCGGCCAATCTTTTAGCACGCGGCAAGCACTTATTGATGCTTTTGACAACAATGTAGTCTTCCCAACCAATGACGCGTATTTGATTGCTACTTTTCATTATTATGATCCTAGAAATTTCACCAAACAACATTCCGCAGGTGATGTTTACTGGGCTTCAGGAGGAGATAATGACCCTGCCTGGAATGTTGTTTCTCAGAATTTTGATGAAGTTGTGAATGCTGATAATAACTGGGCAGCAAAAAACCACACGTCTCCTCTGCCCGTTTACTGTGGAGAATATGGTGTTGATAATGGCGCTCCGTCAGCAGACAGAACCCGATGGCTCTGGTGGGTAAGAATGATGTGTGAGGACAGAGGATTTTCAAACAGCATCTGGAACCTTTACGGCGACAATCCTACTTCAAAAGGAATGGGACCATGGACTTCTGTTCAAAAAGATGATCCTTCTACACGTTACCTGAATCAAAATGTTTTGATTCCCTACCGTAACCGATATGAAGGAGAGCGGGGAGAAATTACCGGGTCATTTTTCAAAGAACCCTGGAAAGAAAGTTCCGATGACAGTGTGGTTAGTACCAATCAAGGCCGATCTGGTGATCAAATTAAACTATCCAATGTTTACATCGCCCATAAAGGTAACTATGACATCTCTTTTCGTTTCCTGAATGAAGCAACAGATACAATAATTGTAACATTAAGCAGTGGTTTCAATCATACAAGGTCTGATTCTGTTCATGTTAAATTACCTCCCACCGGAAATCAATGGACTTCCGTAACATTACCTCTATTCTTTGTGACCAGCAATAATGACTTTGTTAAGCTCCGGCTCAATTCTTCCGCTGATTCTTTTCACTTTGATTATCTTGCTATTACCAAAGAAGCCTATTATGACAATCTCTTTCCTTCGGTGGAGATAAAACCAATCATAGTAGAAAATCCCCTCGAGGTTGTCAACAAGCCTTTTTCAACCGTAAAGATTTATCCCAATCCCACCCACGGTAATTTAACAATAATAAGGACCATTTAAAAATTGGATTTTATGCAGCTCCATCGGTGCCCCGTTATTGTCCGGTTCTTATCCTGTAATTTCATTGAGCAAGTTTCCTAAGGGTCTTTATCTTTTAGTGATTGATCACATCACTCATAAAGTGCTTTATAACTAATAAATTACAGAAATTCAAAGATGGGGTTACCTCCAATATTTTCATTTCTGATATTCCATATTCGAAATCGCATCCAACAGGTTTTGTCCTACGGGTGAAGAGGGAAAGTCCTGCTTCAGCTTTATGGCTATAGGTTTGGCAAGTTCCGGATGGCCGGTTTTAATATAATGGCTGGCCAAAGCATACATATAATTCGGATTTCCGGGTTCAATAACTAGCGCTTTCTTCAGCGATTTTGAAGCTTCACCAGTATTTCCTAAGAATTGATACAAAAGACCAAGATTATAGAAAACACGGGATCTTTCAGGCATCAATTGTCCGGCTTTTTTAAGATAATGAAGTGCTTCCTCATATTTTTTTTCTTCCACAAGCAAAAGTCCCAGAGAATAAACAACACCGTGCATAGCAGGATTTTTTTTTATTACATCTCTGAAAAGAGCCTCAGCTTTAGTATTTCTCTGCTCCCGATTATATATCATAGCCAGGTTTACCTCAACCGGATAAAACTTGTTATCAATACGCAAAGCTTCTTTATAGGCGGCTTCAGCCTTATTCAGCTTGCCTGTGTTTGCATACATTATACCCAAATTAAACATGCTTGATGGAAAGTCAGCCATGTATTCCATAGCATTCTTATATTCTTTCAATGCTCTTTGAAAAGCCTGATTATAACTTTTATCTCTCACTTTTGCGGGAATCATGGTTAGTTTCAGTGCTGCATACATCCGAACAGCCATCACGGGATCATGTAAAAGGGGTTGGATGTTCTTGAGAACAGATTTCACGTCGTGAACTTGATAATTTTTTACCGCTGACAAACGCACCATTGGATCAGCATCATCCATTGCTTTTTCTACCGCCGTATTGCTATTATTCCGCTGAAAATTACAAAGAAGCGCAACAGCCGTTGCCCGCACAATAGGAGTATAAAGAACATCACTTGCTTGTGCAATTTTAATTAGTGGTTTTATTGCACTGGTATCTCCCTTTCTCCCGGCTGCCATCACGGTGCCGAAATTAGGCTTTCTACTGGGTCCATACCATTTAGTAATATATGTTTCAGCCCATTGGGCAGTTTTATTTGTATGACATTGATTGCAAGCATTGGGCACACCAAGGCTGATTGTTAAATCAGGTCTTGGGATTCTGATACTGTGATCCCTTCTGAAATCCACCCCCATATAATACCTGTCGGGCATATGGCAATTGATACAAAGAGAGCCTGTTCCAACCGGAACCTTTTTACCATTCCCAAGGGCCAATGGTTTGCCCGGTTCACCAAAAGTCTTATGGTGATAATGTTGATAAGTATCATACTCATCAGCCCGGTGACATTGCAGGCACAATCTATTTCCCTGGTATTTAACCTTATCACTATGAACATTATGGCAATCACTACATTTGACTCCAACCGCTCTGTACATGAGGCTCTGCGTAAATGAACCATATACATAGTCCTCAGAATGTATCTGACCATCGGGAAAATAATGAGGACCCTGCAATAGTTGTGGATCCATATAGTTAAGCATATGATGCAAAGGAGCATGAAAATCACTAAAGACTTGCCGCCGTGAATGACAACGGGCACATAACTGAACATACTCCTTTGCAGAAAGATTGTTGGTCTTAACCAAAAGTCCCATATTGTCATTTAACGGTCTTGACATTTCAGGAAGTGCTGCCCATTCCACATGTTTAGAACCGGGGCCATGACAGGCTTCACAACCAACATTTATTTCTGACCAGGTGGTGTGAAAAGTATGATTAACCGGATTATAATTTTTTTTCAAGTTGGTGGAATGACAATCGGCACACATACCATTCCAGTTTTGCCCATTGTTGGTCCAGTACAACCAGTCATCAGGTTTTATTTGCTGGCCTTTATACAACGAATCCCTTAAACTATACCATCTTTTTCTTTGGGTATCCCAGGCAAAAGGAAGACATTGAAGCCTGCCTTTTTTAAATGGAATAAGATATTGCTGAAGAGGTTTGTAACCAAAGGTATAGGCCACCTGAAAATCACCCATTTTTCCACCAGGTCCTTTTGTATGAACAAAAAGTTTCCCATCCTTTTTATAGAATCTGGTTAAAAATCCATCGGCATCAATAGTCTTGTTATTAAAATCTCCTCGAACAGTAGAATCACTGGCATACGACATGGAATGGGCATGATCAGACTTTTTCCATTGTTCATATTCTGTTTTGTGGCATTCCTCGCACTTCTTTGACCCGACATATTTTGCGATATCTGTATCTTGCGAAGCCACATCCTTGTGAGTATGAATTTCCCTTAGCAAATAGGCAGGAAAAGCCAAAATAATTACAATCGTGGCTATGATACCAATAGTTTTCCAGATGCGCATAGATTATATAATTAACTTAATTTATTACACTCCGCATTATTATGCATAAACAACCTGTTGCTTGTCAAAAAATTTACGTGGGATGGAATTACTTAAATCTACTTTTACCAGCCCACCTTCTATGATTAATTTATATATTGACAAGGGCCTTGGAGCAGGAGATCTGACAACAGCGCCATCCATATTATAAACTGATGCATGACAAGGACATACAAATTCATCTTTCGTTGGAACCCAGTCAACACTACACCCCAGATGAGTACAGGTGAGCGATAAGGCTAAAAATCCGCCATCCTTTAATCGCACAAGATAAAATCTGCTTCCCCTGAAAGGTGTTACTGTGCCGGGTTTAAATTCTTTCACTTTTCCAAGAGTACGTAAATCTTTACTTTTTAATTTTTTTGCTTTGTTGTCTGACCAAAAAAACGAAAAAGTAGCACCAACCGCTTCCAATGCAGCGATAATCCCCAGCCATTTCCACAATTTATTCAAAAAAGAACGCCTGCTGATGGGCCCATTTTCTGTTGATGAACTTTTTAGTTGTGTATTCTTTGATTTCATCTTCTAAAAATTATTCACTGACTTTAAACTTTTTACTTCTGATTATTTAAAACTCCCCTTTAATCAATCTTTTACAACTAAACCTTCAACGGCCAAACCAAACTCATTCCGGGCCCTCTGAACCATATTGCGGTAATTGACATTACAAGATATGAAAAAACCAGAACAGTGAACAAGGCAATGAGCAATTCTAACCGGGAAGCCCCTGCTTTTCGTTTCAAAATAAACAAATAAAACGCAAGACTTAATAAAATTACCAAAAGTGGAATGAAACCATTACTGATGATTTCAGGCAACCCCGGCAACCACTGGTCAAAATGAATAAATTTTTCATTGGCTAAAATCAACAGGGAGGTTATCAAAAGAGCTAATAATGCCGACCAGGTTGCAATCTTTTTCCCTTTTTCTGAATAAAACCAGACACCCGTTCTTTTCTCCTCGTATTTTATAAAAGGGAAATAAATTAGTCCGGCGACAAACAAAACTGGTATAAATATGCCCCCGACGAAGGGGTGAAAATGTAGCAATAACTCCTGAATACCGACAAAATACCAAGGGGCTTTTACTGGATTAGGGCTAAAAACCGGATTGGCTCTGTCATGCAGAGGGGCATTCAAAAACACACTCATAGTAAACAATACAGCTAATAATACAAGTGCTACTACCAGCTCCCTGCCAATTAAATTCGGGTCAGAAGGAACCAGTGATTTATCAGGATTTGAGATACCACCCGGTACAACAACCCCTCCAGCTTTTCTGATTTTCCAAAAGTGAAACGCCATTAAAATAATAATGGTCATCGGAAATATAGACGTATGAAAATTGTAAAAATTAATCAGTGTCTCCGGTCCGAGGTGGGTTCCTCCACGCATCATTTCCTCCAACCATTTTCCTATGCCTGGAACATATCCCAATATGCTGGTACTAACTGTTACAGCCCAGTACGAAATCTGATCCCAGGGAAGCAGATATCCGGTAAAATTTGAAAAAATCAGTAAAATAAGTAACGTAACCCCAATAATCCAGTTCGACCTTCTGGGCGGATGAAAAGCACCGGTATAAAAAACCCGCATTAAATGAAGAAATGACAATAAAACAATAAGAATACCTCCCCAATGATGAATATTCCGGACAAACTGCCCAAAAACAACCTGATTTTGAATATGAAGTATCGAATCGTAAGCTTTGGCAGGAGATGGATTATAGTAAAACCTCAACAAAATCCCCGTCAAAACCTGCATCAAAAATAACAAAACTATCATCCCTCCTAAACCAAAAGTATGATTGAATTTAAGAGTAGCTCGTTTAACCTTAACCGGGTGAAGATGAAGTACCAAACCTTTAAATACTTGACCTGTCCTTGCAGATTCGGAGATGTATTTAATCGAATTCTCCTTGTCAGGTTTATTTATCATATTCAAAAATAAAATTTATTGGCATGGGTTTACCCGCTATAATGCTAACCTGAATAATTCACAAATAAGAAAAAACAGAGGAGAAATGCATGTTATCTCATTGATATTTAGTATCTTTGAGGTATAAAAAACAATCTCCTCTAGGGGTAAAGATATAAAAAATAATCGGAATCGAAACAATGAAATTTCGGATAATGAACCAGCAACACTTTTTGATCTTTCAGATCTTGGACACAAAAAAGCACAGGTTCGGTTTGCTTTAGAAGAAACCAGTAACCATGGCGGCCTACTTTTGTTAAAGGAAGTGGACGCTCAGGTTGGCTTGATTGACAGGTTATCAGGTTACCTACAAGACAACCGCCATCAAAGTTACATCAAACATAGTGTTGATTCCATGCTCCGTCAACGGATCATGCAAATTGCAGCAGATTATGAAGATGCCAATGATTGCAATACTTTGACAAGATGATGGGATGATGAAAGTATGTGCAAACCGCCAGCAAACACTTGCTACCCAACCAACGATGAGTCGCTTCGAGAATCAAGCTGACAATAAACAACTATACAAAATGGCCGTGGCTTTTCTTGATAACTTTATCGCATCGTATGCAAGTGCTCCCCAGGTCATCATTATTGACAGCGATGACACGAACAGCTTTACCTATGGCCAACAGGAACTTGCATTGTTCAACAATTACTAAGGTGATTATTGTTTCATGCCATTACATGTTTACGAAGGCATCTCGGGCAAGTTGATAACCAACATCCTCAAGCCGGGGCGCAGGAGCAAGAGCGTGAATGTATTTGCGATTTTGAAAAGGATAATCGATTACTTGCGTAAACACTGGCCCAACACCTTGATTGTGTTTCGTGGCGACAGTCATTTTTGCTCAAGGGAAGTGATGGATTATGTGCATGATTTGCCACGGGTGGAGTTCATAACAGGACTTACTGGCAATACAGTTTTGAACAAATGTGCCCAAATGACAGTCGAGAGTACCCAGCACAGCTATAAAAGCAGCCAAAAACCGGTAAAACGGTACCACAGCTTTATGTATAAGGCAGGGTCATGGACACATGCAGAACGGGTAGTTGTTAAAGTAGAAGTCACCAGCATGGACACCAATGTAAGGTTTATTGTCAGCAGCTTAAATATCCGGGCAAGAGTCCTTTACGAACAGGGGTATTGTGCCAGGGGGGCTGCCGAGTTAAGGATCAAAGACCATAAAACGTACTTGTTGTCGGATAGGATGTCGTGTAGCAGCTTCAAAGCCAACCAGTTTCGTCTTTTTCTCCATTCTGCTGCTTACGTACTGATCCATACCTTGCAAAACGAAGTATTCAAGGGTACAGAGTTTTGCAAGGCTACCATGAAAACCATCCAGCTCAAGTTGATAAAGGTAGCTACACGGGTGAAGTTTTTGAAAACAAAGGTAGTAATTAACTTATCAACAGATTTTTACAGTAAATGCAACTTCGAGAAGGCACTCGGTATGTTTGAGATTTTACGAATATAAACCATAAAACGATAACCGTCTGTTCTTAAACATGTTGACAAATTTTCATATCCCACCAGGTTTTCAATGACAAAAACTGACAGGGAAAGGTATGTCTGTGTGTTTACGTATTACGCTGAATATCTGCATGTAAGCATTTTTTAGGGACGGACTCCACATAAATGAACCTCACCTAACCTAATTTTGACGGAATACATTTGTTTGTGAATTATTCAGGTTAAATTAAAAGGTTCCTCAACTACTTTTTTAAATCGTTTACTGAAATTGGTTTAGCCCCCTATTAATCGGACAATTTAGTTTTCGGTTTCAAATATAAGGCGTAATGGACAAATTGGTGGGTATTTTTAGTCCCATTTCTTCAAGTGGACAAATTGGTGGGTATTTTTAGCAGAAAGCGTACCTTGTTGTTTTTTAATTCCTTGCGTTCTATTTCACCTTTTTCCCATAGCTCCCAGAACAATCTGGGCGTTAGGTTTGCTATTGCGCTGTGTAGCCTTTTGTTTTTCTTTTTTCTTCGTGGTTTGGTTAGGCTTTTTACCAGCACGTTTGCCTTTTGGCCTATAGTAATACTGATGCCGGCTTACCTCCAGAATAGACAGTGCATTGTCCCTTGTCAGGCCCAAACCAATATACCTGCAGGCTAATTATTTTTCTCTCCCAGGCATACTTTTTTTATGATCTCGTCCTTTCAGCTACCTTCAAGTTCCTTCTCGGCCACTATCTTTTTTAAAAGCGCGTTCTTTTTCTCAAGCCGCCGGATATCTTTTAAGTGTTCCGGGGTCATGCCGTGGCGGAACCCCGCCTCGCTCATGCTCTCAAACTTCTTTTTCCAGCAATAGTAAGTTGACGGATAGAGGCCATATTTGTCTAATGTGTTCTTTACACCTTGCTCACTGGCCTCTTTGAGGATGCTAAGTTTTCCCTCTTTGCTGAATTTCCTTTTTCCCATGTACATAATTACTAATTTTTATTGATAATTATGTCCGGTTTGTTAGGGGGATAATTCAGTAGCTGAATATTACAGTTCAGATATTGTTCGTAATTCTTTGTGCGTCGGATTTTGCTTGTAACAGTCCGAAATTTAATCAAATCAAACTAAAATCAAACCTTCTATGAACAATAGTTATTTAAATTTGCTTTAGTTTCAAAGAGTAATATAACAATCAACCATTCTCTAAAAATACAAGAATATCATGTGGAAGTTCACAATTAATTATTAAATGTTGCTTTAAGGAAAAATAGGAACTTAAATAGCTACTATTATAGCTAAAATTATTTATGATGAAAAATTTAATTATTATTACAATATTATTAGTGTCGCAAATTACATTGTTAGCTCAAAATGGCACAACAAGGTACGAAGCCGAAAATGCTACTTTGAGCAATGCTGTTTCTGAAAACTGGAGAATGACAAACCCTTCAGGTGGAGCGTATGCCTACACGAGTACGGTTGGAGCAACAATGACTTTCACAGTGAATGCATCATCAGCAGGATCTTATAATTTTGATATCGCCTATGCAAATGCAGGAACACCTTCATTTAAAGTGATCGTTAACGGATCATCTACAACTCTTACCCCGGCAACTTCAGGCGGACAAGATGTTACTGCAACAACAAGCTATACTGCAAGCTTGAATTCAGGTAGCAATACCGTAGTGATAGAGCATGTGGACGGCTGGACTTGTTATGACTACATTGACGTTACAGGCGTTACAGGCGGTACTTGTACTTCACAATCAATAACTTTTGGTTCTTTGGCTGCTAAGACTGTTGGAGATGCTGCATTTAGTTTAACAGCTATTGCTTCTTCTGGTCTTGGTGTATCATATGTAAGTTCTAACCAAAGTGTTGCAACTGTTTCAGGAAGTACCGTAACAATAGTAGCCGCAGGTACTACTACAATTACCGCTTCTCAAGCAGGTGATGCTACATATTGTGCTGCATCAAATGTTGACCAGGTATTAACAGTAAATGCAGCCGGTGGCGGTTCTATGACTGTATGGGACAAGCTACAGAAAGGTATTAACGAGGATGCTTCTATTCCTACTGCAGCTAATTTCGAAAAAGTAATACACGAAGCTGGATATATGCAGACTATAGCCGATGCTGGTTTTAATTCAGTACGTCTTTACATTCCTTATTCTGCTGATTTTACTGCATACCAGCAAAGAATTCAAGATGCGCTTGATAATAATTTAGCAGTTATTTTATGTATGTGGGGACCTTCTAATTGGTATAATAACAATCAAGCAACAACGCAAATTGCAGATAGATGGACCTCAATAGCTCAATGGGTAGAGAACACATGGCCAGGTGAAGAAGATATCGTATTTGAACTATTAAACGAAACGGGTGGGATTGGTTTTCCACAGACTGTTGATGGTTATAATCAAGCTATGAAGCTTTATGGTGCCGCTGCAAATGCAGTTCGCACAGTAAGCTCAACAAGGCCAATTCTTATTAGCCCTCCGGGATGGCAGGATGCTGACAAAATGAGCTATGTATCACAAAATAAGATGGGATACGATTTTGCTAACGATAATAATGTTGGTATTTCAATTCATTTCTATGAGCCTAATAATAGTGTGGATGGTTGGTTTGCTATGAACGAATATCCTCTAAACAATCCTGCAAGCGGTAATTGGAAACAAACGATTATTGATGAAATAGATTATGTACTAAATTGGAGAACTAGCAATAATGTTCCAAATATGCCTATCGTAGTAACAGAATGGGGATTTTGGACTTTTCCTGAACGTGAAGCAAATGGAGATGCTGCATTAGTTGCACAGTTTGAAGCACAATACTTTAGAGATCATGGAATTTGTGGTACTTGGTACACAGGCATTCAATACAACCAAAGAGCATTTGCTATTTTTGACTCAGAAACAGGATGGAACAAAATAGTAACTGAAGCTATTACACAACAACCTGTACCAACATCATGGCCAGCTACGAATCAATTTTTGGGATCTGAATTTGAAGACCGGCAAAGTAAAACATGGAAACTTTATGCCGGTGGTTCACAAGATTATGTACAATCTAATGAAGCATTAAGCGGAAATACTTCTGTAAGACTTTCAGCTGGTGATATAATTTATCAGAGAACATTTGTTGGTGCAGTAAGTGCTAATCTTGAGGTTAGTGAAAATATAGAGCCAAGATTAGGAAAATATTTACTGCACTTAATACAAGGTAAAACTTACAAGATTAGCTTTATGGCCAAAGCCGAAGGCGGAACTGCAACAATGAAATTTAGAATGAAAGAAAATCAGAGTTATGCCGATGGTAGCACGATTGTCAATAAAACTGGTATTACTTATTATACAAGTGATCCTATTACCATTTCACAAACAGCTAATACTTACGAATTCAGTTACACATATACTGCTGCTACAGAAATGGATATGTGGTTCGAGTTTGAGGTTGTTTCAGGAACTGTAATTTTTGATAAACCTGACTTAAGACAGGTGGCTCCAGGTGGTGTTACATACTCAGCAGTGGTCTCCACTAATATTCAGAAGAATCAGCAATCAGTGGAAGAGATTAGAGTTTATCCTAATCTTGCACCAACCCCCTATTATTAGGACTGAATTAGTTTACAATTATACAAATTATTTTTATTCAACTTATCTTTGTCCTTACCCAATAAAAAGTTTCTTCGAGAGGGGAGCAGGACAGGTCTA
>Ga0114934_10002890_pt1 | contig 10867 bp, 9 predicted proteins | sample 4SBtaG_2_FD_99695 | JGI IMG/M metagenome (GOLD analysis project Ga0114934, IMG submission 99695) | Deep subsurface microbial communities from Kolumbo volcano to uncover new lineages of life (NeLLi) - 4SBTROV10_white metaG | ecosystem: Environmental > Aquatic > Marine > Volcanic ...
CGCTTCCTGATCCATTGAAACTCCAGAGTGATATGCTAAATTGATTGGGTATCCTTCCACATCAAGCAATGGAATGTTGTATACAAAATCACCTGAGAACAGGTCAACCATATCTGAAGTGCCAATTGGCTCAAAACTTTGAACTTCAGGTTGAGAAGGACCTCCCGTTAAAGCAAATGACTGCGTAGGCCAAATGGTAATGAGGAAAAAATAAATAGCCAACGCCATCGCAGAAAACTTTCGTCTCCTAATGCGCAATGCTCTTTTGTGTTTTCTTTTTTCTTGATTGGTCATACCAACTGTAATTTTAAACTTGGTGTAATAAAATGAGGTGAGTGGATTCTAATATTAATGCATATGGAAATTCAGAAGAAACTTTTCTGATTTCTCATTAGTAGCTTCCAACTTATAATATCCTTGTTTGAGCTTCATTGGGCCAACGTCCAGAATGTATTTGTTGTACCCAGCAGAGCGGTTAGCTGAACTATTCTCTTTCAGATTGTCAACGCTCACGTCTAGCTTTTCTCCTTGATCAGTTATGATCTTGAGCTTAATGTCTTGCGAGTTGTATTTCTCATCAAATCGGAAATAAATTCGCTCGTTCTGAACTTCATAGAACTTCCCTTCAGACTTCGGTTTAAGCTGAACGTATAAATGGTCTATTGGATCCTCCTTTTTAGCCAGCACAAATTCCCAGCTCTCCGTTTGATTTATTACAGAACCATTTGAAATTTTCTGGACTTGCCAACCGTAACGTTTACCTTCTTCCAATTCTTCCGAATCGAATGGATACATTAATTCATGCCGAGTCAGGTAGTTTTTCATTAAAAGGGGTGAATTCGTTGTAATTCCTTCTTGTGCCGTTTGATTATCATCCAGCGCCACAAGGGTCATTTTAAAAAATTCGCCTTGACTTAATAGATTGAAAGGTTCTGAATGCATCCAGAGTAAAAGCGGTCTCTTAGTGTCAATTGTATCAAAATCAATAGGGTTAACGAGATAAAGAAAACCGTCTTCTTCCGCATTAATTTGATTACAGTATTCATCAGGTTCCTCCACACCGGCAACAGGAATAACTTTAATACAATGATTATAATTTCCGCTTGGCAACCTGTGCTGTGTTTCAATAAACTTGGCTTGTGGGGAACTTCCTATTTGCGTTTGCTGAATTCTAATATTATGAGGACCAAAAACATTTAGGCCTACATGTAAAACTATTGGTTCTGACCTCACTAGAACAAGAACTTCATTCGCTGCATTGGTGATCTGGGCTTCAATTATAATTTGAGCATTCGCAGCGGTATTTGAAACACTTGACTGAATAACTGAATTTGCAGTTACATTGTAAGAAGAAAGAGAAGATGATAAAATACTTACCTGAGCGTAACTTCCATAAAATAAAAAGATGGAAAAAATGAGTAGTAATGGTTTAAGCATGAGGACGTTAATAAGTTTTCGGGAACGGAATTTACAAAAATTACCTTGCGCTCAACGTCAGATTTAAGCGCAAGCGTGATTTAAGCCTAAACCACTAGTAATCAGTGCTTTCAGGTGGGCGAAAAGATTATATATTTTTTTAAAATGAAATCTTAGACTGCTCATTGCGTAATAACACGCAATTGATTGTTCTGAAAAAGGTTATGAAACGAAAGTCTGTCGGAGAGTTTTTTATTTGACCCTAAAATCGCTTATTTGAAAGGTGGAGTATGCTTTTGATTTTAGAACTTGGTCTCCAGAAAACCTCACATATTTGGCCATAGTTGAAAGAGAGCTAGCAGAAACTTTTTTCGAAATCAAGTTATATTTGACTGAAAGTTTTGCTTTGTTTTTCTTTTCATTTCCATTTTCATCTTCCCAAGCCAAACGCTGAGCAAAGTAATTAGTAGTACGAATTAAAAAACCACTGGCATCAATTTCAAACTCAACTTTTTCAATTTTCAACCCTTCTTTAGCGGTAATCTTGAATATGGTATTTGACCCGTTTTTTCGTTTGAGGTAACTTTTAGCTAAGGCAAGACTATTTTTATCCATACCCGTTACAGAGCTTTTGTTCGATTTTTGCTTTTGATAAACGCCTATAATTTTAGACTTCTTGTCCACAACAATTTTAGCTGATTTATTCTCAACAGTTAAAATGCCCATGCTTTCACTGTTCATCAGATCTCCGGATACCTTATAAAAACCTACCGAAGATTCTACCGGAGTTTTTGATGCATGCCCTTTGTAAGATTCGATTGTAATTTTAACATTCATCTGATTCGCATCGGAATAAATCTTGTTAAGCTTATTTATAGCTTCAATAACTTCTGCTTCGCTTGACGCACTCCAAGTTTGTGCAAATGAAATTGTTGCCAAAAGCATAAAAGCACTACAAATCAGCATTTTCATAATTAATCTTATTTCTGAAACTTTAATATTGGCGTATTCAACAATTGATCCAAACTTAATTTGAATTTAATCAGTCCATTATTAAATAAATTATCGTTTAATACCACTGTTCGAAATTTTGAACTCTTCAACTTTTCATCAGGAAATCCTATGAGAAATGTACTATACGGGGTGATGTTATAGGTTCTTTCAAAATGGTAAACGGTACAATTGATTTCTGAGGAATCGTCTGTTATAGCCTTTAAGTTGTTTTGCATATCAAACGATAAGTACTTTATTCGTTCTTCGTACTCTGCTTGGTAACTTAAATTAATCTTAGCGAGTTCCATTCCGGCACCTGGTACTTCAATTTTAATCATATAATATTCTACTCCGTCATAAGTATTTCGAATCGAATCAAAAACCGATTGAGCCACATTATCATCCCTTATTTCATTGCTCGCCATATATTCTTTGGGCAAGTGAGTAATTTGATATTGAACATCACCTATGGTTTTGGTCTTGTTCAAATGTTCGGCCGTTTTAATATACGCTACAAATTCTGAAGGAGTAGCTGCTTGTTCAAATACAATTGGTTCGTATTCAAAGCTTAGCTGATTCTTAGACGCATTATTGGCCTTATTACGTCCGTCATAAGAGATTCCGTTTTCCGATTTATCCGCACCGCAAGAAAACAATAGGGCCGCTGATACCACTAATCCAAAAACTGAAGCTAAAACGAATTTCAAATGCCTTGATATTTAGCGTTTATAGCTTCTAATGCATCATCGGTAACATCATTACCAACATCCCCATAAAGTACGTTTCCTCCAGAATTTTTACCTAATATCACTTTGAAGTTATTCTCTAGTCCGTAATCGGCAACATATTGCGTCATTTGCTTCAATATTTGCTGATCATATTCCTGTGTTCGATTCATTGAAAATTCCTCAAACCCTCTCTTTTCTTGAAAGAAATAATTTTGCTGCTGCTGAAAGTTCCACTTCAATTCGTCTGTTGCATCGGGAGCTTCAGCTTTAGTCTTTGCCAATGATAATTTATAGACGATGCTATCTAAAATTATCTCTTTGGTTTTAAGTTCTAGTTCTAGCTTTCCTTGAAGTTCATTTTTCATATCAAACCCTTCGAACAACCTATCAATGTCTACATAACCAATTTTTTGCTGCTCCGGTTCTGAAGAGAAAAAGTTGATTAAACTAAGAGCACCGACACCTAGCACAACAACCCATAATAACACACCTGCACCTTTCTTCACAAAAATTGATTTAGAGAATTAAACTTCACGAAATATATAGTTTTCAAAATAAATGAACTTTCTAGAATACTATTTGCACCTTCAGGTTAACCTTTTAACCTATTGTATGACATATTAGTAAAATGTAAAAGAGGGTTGGGAGATTTCTCGGCTTAAACGCTGCGCGTTTTACGCTCGAAATGACCGCAGCACCAAATCACCATTTGTGCTGCGGTCATTTCGAGCGAGGCGGAAGCCGAGCCGAGAAATCTCCTCACGGTTACGGGCACGTCCAAATCATTTCGAACGAGGCGAAAAGCCGAGCCGACAAATCTGAACTCGTTTACGGGCAATCTTCCCTAAAAACTAAAGTGGCTTAAAAATAAACTTGACAGATGTGAGCTCTTCGAATTCACGGCCAGCATCCTCGATGTCTTCGTCCATTTCGTCATAAGCCCATTCGATGCCTATGTTGATGTGTTCAGATGAGCTATTAATTTCGTTGATTTTTAAGATCAGATCCATGATGTATTTTGCAGAAGAGGAATTGAAATACTCAAAACGAAACTGAACCGTATGTTGCTGCGCCTTTCCAAACTGCTGTGCACGGTAATATAATTGGCCTCCCCAATCTTCGAACCATTGCATAACGGGCCCATAAAATTTGGACACATCTTCGGGTCTACTTTCTCCTTTGAAAAAGTAAATCTCCTTCTCTAAATCCAATTCAACCGCTGGCGAATTATCTGTTTGTCCAATTACTAATGCTCTCATTCTTAATTCAAAGTTAAATATTAAACGCGAACGCCTAATACCAATATATCATCAATCTGTTCTTGTCCGTTACTCCATTCTGCAAGTACTTTTTCATAACTCGCATGCTGGTCTTTCATCGATTCAGCCGCATGTTTAGTTAACATGTCCCTGAAGCGTTTCGGATAAAATTTCTTTCCTTCTTTACCTCCTTTTTGGTCATAAAACCCGTCCGAAAATAGATAAACAGCATCTCCACTTTTCAGCATCATTTCCTGCTCGTTAAAATCTTTGTGGCCCTTGTTATAACCTAAGTGTATTTTACTTCCTTTTAACTCTTCCAGCTCACCGCCAGAAACTTTAATCATTGTATTACGAGAACCTGCGAAATCAAGTTTCTTAGCTGCTTTATTAATTCGAATCACCACAATATCCATCCCGTCTTTAACCAACGTCTCCGTACCAGCTTGATCAGTTTCTACAGAGGTTTTATTGTGTCCAAATAAGCTGTGCAAGTCATCATTCAATAACGCCAAAACCTCAGAAGGTTTTCTAGCTCCTTGCTGCTTTACAATTTTCTCTAAACTACTAATCGCTAATACCGACATGAGGGCTCCTGGAACACCATGACCGGTGCAATCTGCTACTGCAATCACCGTATCAGAACCATTGTTATCACACCAAGAAAAATCTCCAGACACAATGTCTCTCGGCTTTGCAAACATCAAATGCTCTGGGAATTCTTTGGCCAAAACCAAGTTACTTGCTAATAGCGCATTTTGAATTTTCCGAGCATAATTAATGCTTTCCGTAATGTTCTTATTCTTCTTGTCTAACTCCGCATTCTGCTCAGCAATTTGAACATTCTTTGCCTTTAATTTCTTGTTGTTTCTTGCGGCCATTAATGCTAGAATAAGCACTAGCGCCAGGGCAATTCCAGCCCCAATCAGCCAGGCCATTGTTTTTGCACCTTCTGCCTCAACTAAAGCCAGTTCAGATTTGGAAGCTGCTAACTCGGCTGACTTTTTTGCGTTTTCTAACTCGGTTCTTTCTAACGCCTGCGCTGCTTCTTTAGCAATTTGCTCTTGAAGTAAAAGCTCGTTTTGAGCATTCAAAATTTTCAATTCTTTTACCTGATTCTCAATGCTTAAGTTTTCAATTTCATCTAATGATTTCATGTGCTTTCGCTCAATGTTATCGATGTAATTTTCTGTCTCCTTAATCTTGTCTTCATCAAAATCAGAAATCTGATTTTCCTTATTTGATTTATTTTTTTCAATCGACTCAATCGCGCTTTCTGCCGATTTATGGGTTCCGTTATCACCATTGTCCTTGGCCATTTTACTAGCTCGCTCCAACGTAGATATTGCTTTTTCTAAATCGCCATATTGCGCATAGACATTGCCCATATTAATTAACATCCTAGAATGACTCGTAGGATCTGGACTAGACTTATAAAGTTTGTCGGCATCTTTATAAGAATCCAGGGCGTCTTTAATTTTACCATCTGAGTAGTAATTAAAAGCGATTGATTTATGCACGGCAGCCTCCTTCTTTCCAGAGTAATTATCAACCTTCAAACACTTTTCGTAATACTTGGTTGATTCACTTGTCTTTTTCAATTTTGAATAGGCAAACCCTATGGATTCATAAGAATAGGCCACTAGGTTTTTCTGACCTGAAGACTTGGCCAAGTCCGCAGCTTCTTTATAAAATGCAATGGCATTTTTATACTTTTTTGATTTCTTAGCGGCATTTCCTCCATTGATATTTCCCCTTAGTTCCTCGCCAGAATTGCCAGCTTTTTCGGCATGACCAATTGCATCTTCAGCAAAGTCGATCGCCTTTGAATAATTTCGTTTGCCCATGTACGCTTCTGCAATCGAATTCTCCAGATTGGCCTTTTCATTATTGTCAGACGCGTCCATTAATTGGTCTTTCAATTCACTAATTGATTGGGCCGAAGCAAAGCCAACAAAAAGAGTTAATATGGAAACCAAGATGAACCTCACTATACGATCTTGATTTTAACTTCTAACAGGAAAAACTTCTTTTCATTATCCACTTCTTGAAAGGTGTAGTCCAAATTTCCATCGCTATTCAGCGCGATTTGCATCATGCCTAACCCTGCTCCTCCTTTATCCGAAAGAACTCCTTCCACCAGTTGTTTTTGATATGCAAGACGAATCTCTTCTTGAGATTGTGTTTTTAAAGGCCCAATTCTTTCCTCTAAATCTTGAATAATGTCATTCTTCACCATGTTTCCACTGTGAATAACGATGTGATCGCCTTGTCTAGAGACGTTTACAATTCCAAATCTATCGCCTGAGTCTTTATCCTCAGATGTGTGTCGAGTAATGTTCTCGATACATTCTACAAAGCTAGAGTAGACACGTTTAAAAATGACTCTTTCCATTTTGTCGGGGTCAAGGTTCTCTTTAAGGGTATTAATGAGATGATTTGAAATCTTAAAAGATACATTTCCGAAGTAGCACATCAGGATTTCATGGTCCTTTAGATCTTCGAAAAGTGTGTAGACGTATCTTGATGAAAGACTGGTCATTGAATTTAATTTTGTCAGTAGGACTGAATCTACAAAAGATTTTGCAAAATTCAATCGAATCCCTGACAAGAGGTTATACTTGGACCATATTGGGCGCTCAGATATTTGATTAATTGCGTTTTCTTTACTAATATTAGAAATGATGGGTTTCGGCTGTAGAGTGCGAAATAATAATTAAGTACATTTGATCAAAATTTCAAGGAAATGAGTGTTAAAAGTTTATTAGTACCAGTTGATTTTACTGCTGTTTCAAAAGTAGCAATGGAGCATGCCGCAAAGCTTGCGGAAACAATTGATGCTGCGGTTGTATTACTACACGTGGTTTCTAAAGCGGACGAAGTTGCGGATGCAAAAGAAAAGCTTGCAGAAGAAGCGAAAATAATTTCTGACTCTAATTCTAGTATTGAGGTTAGAATGGCAGTTCGAATTGGAAGTATCTTTGAAGATATTGCTCAGACTGCTGCAGAAGAAAGTGCAGAACTAATCATCATGGGAACACATGGTGCATCAGGATGGCAAAAACTTACTGGTAGTCATGCACTTAAAGTTATCACTGGATCTAAAGTTCCATTTGTAGTTGTTCAGACTAAAGGAATTAAGCAATCTGGATATGATGATATTGTAGTTCCTATGGATTTAGGATCTCACTCAAAGCAAAAGCTGGATGTAGTTGTAGACATGGCGAAGTACTTTAACTCTAGAGTGCACATTTTCGCTGATAGAGTTGAAAGCGAAGCTGCTAAAGTGAAGAACAACATCGTTTTTGCTCACAAGTATTTGTCAGAAGCTGGTGTTCGTCATGATACGAAGGTAGCTGAGAAAGCAGGAAACTTTGATGCTCAAGTATTGGAGTATTCAAAATCTGTTGATGCTGATTTGATCGTAATTATGAATGAAGGTGGAAGTAAGCACGTTCAAAATATGATTACAAATGAGTCGGAATTACCTGTGATTACAGTGAATGCAAGAGACCTATCATCTACTGGTGGATCTGTATTCTCGAGATAAATTATAAGATTTTCAAAAAGCCGATTAGATCAGATCTAATCGGCTTTTTTTGTGTCTAATTTTTGGATCAGCCGTCAAACCATGGTAACTTGAAGGATGCCATCATTAAGGTTAACCTTCCTAAGTTCCATATTGCTATTTTCTCTCATCGGAAATGCACAGATCTTTTCGTCCTCGTGTACTGCTCCTCAAGCTGTAGTTAATTCTTATCAAGATGACGCTGATCGCCTGGTCTTAGAGCGGTCTATCAACTTAAGTTTGCCAGAAGCCGATAGTGTACAGATTCTTAATGTGAGTTCAGACACGGTTATGAGAGCACTGTTAAGTGTTTACAATTTAACCGGAACTATGCCTGCCGCTGATACGGTAGTAACCATGTTCGACATTCATAGTTTTGGTAATCCGCCAATGAAAGAGTTTTTCTTTTCTGCTGATTCAACTCTTCCTTGGATGCAACAATTGAGTGCAGGAAACTTAAGCACGGGTGAACCGACTTTGGATGGAATTATTTCGGCCCTAAATGTTTCCTTGATTTCCTATAATCCTTCGGGAATTTCTGGAACGGCCTATGTACTAATGGAAACTGATAGTAATTACAACTTAGAAGCTTTTGTTGATGACATTGACGCCCTTTCTGGTGTTCAATATTGCATCACCAATATTTGGGGCGGAGGCGGCCCTGATATTACCGCCCAAATTAACTCAGATCATGTTGAATTAACCTATTCCTACGGATGGGGCGATTGCCCTTCTGGTTGCATGAATAAAAGGTACTGGGTAATTAAAGCCTACTATGACTGTACAGATGAATTCATGGGGAGTTCAGGCTCTATTTTGACTCCAGGATTAGGAGTTGGTGACTCAGAAATTTCAATAGCTGTTTATCCAAACCCATGTGATGACTATATAGTTGTTTCGGGTCCAGCAAGTGGTTATTCTTTCCAAATTACCAATATGCTTGGGCAGGTTATAAAAGAAGGAACCGAGCTCAATACTGGCCAGATTCCGACTTCATTTTTATCGCCAGGAGTTTATAGTTTGTCAATAGAATCCGAAGGCCGAAAAGGCGTTTCCAAATTTATAAAGCAGTAAGAAGCTTAATCTTTATAATTGTCCTCAATTAATCGTTGCTTAATCGCTTCCAAGTGTTTCTCCTTCTTTGCTTGACGAAGGTCGATTGCACTTTTCGTAAAGTACTTGTGCATCGTTAAGAATTTCACCTGAATCTCATCCCACAAACGATCTGAATTGATTTTACCGTGCTCTCTTAATTCTACCCGCAAAGTATCTGAGATTTCTGGGAAGTCATCACGACCTAAATAATCTAAATCCGCATCACAGATAATTTGTTCAAGGTGAGATTGAGGGTTGTGAGGTATGATGGTCGCATAGATAAGTTTAAACACCATTTCTACTTGTTCTGGCGTATATCCATACTTCGGTAATATATCGGCTGCCATTCTCGCTCCAATTGGTTCGTTGGCATCATATTGTTCTACGAACCCCGCATCATGGTACGTAGCAGCAGACTTTAATACAAAGATGTCTTCATCTAGAACGCCCTCCATAATGGCCAAACGTTCCGCTGCTTCTACCACATCATAGGTGTGATGAATTCCGTGATAATATAATTTTGGTGAAAGCTTTTGCTTTAGAATCCGCATAATATGACGCTCTGCTTTCTGGTAATTAATCGAACTATAGACATGCAAGTTCACATAATCCCAGAAACGTCTATTCGGTGTTACTCCATCTCCATTTTCAGAAAGATGTGGTTTTATTCCATCAACAAAGTACATGTCAATGTGACCTTTGTTTTTCGCAGGAATCTTACCTCGATAAGTACAATCAAAATACGCCTCAATGTATTCGTAGGTTTTACCCGATATGTTAACTCTGCCTACTTCGCCACTTTGCTCCATTCTAGCAGCAACATTTACGGAGTTACCCCAAATATCGTATGCGATTCTTTTCGTTCCAATAACTCCGGCAATTACTTCACCGGTGTGAATACCAAGTCTTAAATCCCATGCTTCTTCTGGTTTCCCAGCAGCAATTGCATCCTTGTTAGATTTCTTAACATAATGCTGAATCTGTAAACCAGCAACCACCGTGTTAATCGGGTTTTCTTTGTCTCTTAAAGGAACACCACCGGCAGCCATATACGCATCCCCAATGGTTTTAATTTTTTCAATCTGATTCCGCTCAACTATTTGATCAAACTCTCTAAAATAGTTGTCTAGAATTCTTACTAATTCTTGAGGTCGGAACCCTTCGGCATGGTTGGTAAAGCCCTTGAAATCCGTAAACATCACCGATACTCTTCGGTAGTTTCTAGTTCTTGCTTTTCCTTTATTCTTAAGCTCTTCGGCTGTTTCTTCAGGAAGGATATTGGCCAATAATTTATCCGCCTTTTCCTTTTCAATTTCAACGAGGTCTTTCTGACGCTCTAATCGCTGTTTTTGTTCCTCAATCTTTTCTTTTTGCTCCGTTACCGTTCGAGTTCTTAACTCAACAAGCCTTGCTAATGTTTCCTTTTGCGTTTTAATGGATCTAATTCTCCAACGCTGCACTGCAACAACTAATACAATCGCTAAAAAGATTAAAATTCCTCTAAACCACCATGTTTGCCAAAAAGGAGGCGTAACCGTTATCTTAATAGTGGCAGGTTGATCCGACCAAATTCCATCAGAGTTTGAACCATATACTTTGAACGTATAGTCTCCTGGTTCCAAGTGTGTGTAATACGCTTCTCGTCTGTTTCCTACTTCGTTAAACTTGTCTTCATCCCCTTCTAAAATATACTTGTATTGATTAGCCGATGAGTTTGTATAATGGAGTGCAGCATATCGAATCGTTAAGTTTGATTGCCTATAATCAATCACTAATTCTTGAACAAAAGCCGGGTCACTATCAATCAA
>Ga0114934_10002891_pt1 | contig 10864 bp, 9 predicted proteins | sample 4SBtaG_2_FD_99695 | JGI IMG/M metagenome (GOLD analysis project Ga0114934, IMG submission 99695) | Deep subsurface microbial communities from Kolumbo volcano to uncover new lineages of life (NeLLi) - 4SBTROV10_white metaG | ecosystem: Environmental > Aquatic > Marine > Volcanic ...
CCAGAATATTTTTTTAGGTCGTTAAGGTTAAAATCATCTACAAAATAATCACCACTGTTTACTATATCAGGGGGAAGAAGTATATTTTCAGCATTAAATGGCGTTGTTAAAGCAAGTATATCCCATCCGGGGAGAAGACCTGCAACAGTAACAGAAGGACCAAAATACCTATTGGGAACAACGACAGTTTCAGCAGATTTTCCAGCCCTCTTAAATTTTTTCTCTAAATTTTTTATGTATTTAGCAGCAAGAACCCCTGTTACCAACAATGTTAGACCCTTGAAGTCGGGTACTTCAACATTTTTAAGGCCATCGATGAATCTTCTGACCATACCAATACCATTTTCTATCTGCGGGAAGTCGTCATAGTAACAAGTTTTAGGGATATTTGCGCCAGCAAGTATGTATATCTCATCAGAAAGATAAAGGAATGTTTTTTTTAATTTTTTTCTGAACTCAGCCTGGTAAGGTTCAGAAAGCTCTATAATGTTGTTTGCCCATTTACTATCGGGGTATTTGATAGGTGGTAGACCATCACGAAAAGAGGTTAACCCCACAGGAACAATCCCTATTGATGCAACACCAGGGAACAATTTAGAAAGGTCTTCAATAGATTCAAGAAAGTAATCACCATCATTTATACCTGGAAGAAGGACAATTTGCGTGTGTAAATGGATCCCTGCATTTATCAGCCTTTTAAGTTGTTCCATTATTTTTTCTGCATTCTTATTGCCCATTATTGTAGAACGTAATTTGGCATTTGTTGAGTGTACGGATATATATAAGGGTGAAAGTTTCAATCTCTCTAATTTTTCAAAGTCCCCATTTGAAAGATTGGTAAGAGTAATAAAATTGCCATATAAAAATGAAAGCCTATAGTCATCGTCCTTTAGATAAAGGCTTTTCCTCGATCCAGGGGGTAGTTGATCCATAAAACAGAATATACATTTATTCTGACATCTTCTAATTATTAAATCTGATAATTCTATACCGAGCTTTTCATCATATTCTTTTTCAATTATATATCGCTTTCCCCCATCTTTGTCCCTTATCTGGAGGTCTATCTGCTCCTCGTTTTCATAGAATCTAAAATCTAGAATGTCCTCTATACTGTAGCCATTTATACTTACTATATACTGCCCTTTTTTTAAACCTATTTTATCTGCAATTGATCCTGATTTTATATTCTTTATCAACACCATAATACTATCTATAAAAAGATTTATACAATTTTGCAAACTCGCTTAATTTTTCATTTACTATGCTGTAGACCTCTTTATACGGTTTTCCGGTCAATACTTCTATACCCTCCTCTATAGTATCAACTGTGTATAAATGAAACTGTTCTTTTTTTATTGCATCAAGAACCTTATTTTTTAAGACGAGATCTTTTGCATTTTGTGATGGTATCATTACACCTTGATCACCTGTAAATCCAAGGATTTTACAGGTATCAAAAAAACCTTCTATTTTTTCATTAACACCACCAATAGGTTGGACGTACCCTTTTTGATTCACAGAACCTGTTACAGCTATATTTTGTCTAATCGGGATCCCTGAGATAGCAGAGAGTATTGAGTAGAGTTCTGTGGAGGAGGCACTGTCACCATCAATACCAGAATAGGACTGTTCAAAGGTTATACTTGCATGGAGAGAGAGGGGTTTGTCCTTTGCAAATCGATCTCTTAAGAATCCAGCAATTATTAATACCCCCTTACTGTGTAAAGGCCCGCTAAGCTTTACTTCTCTTTCAATATTGATAATGCCCTCTCTACCTATTGAAATAGATGCCGTCAGTTTTACTGGTTTGCCAAATTCCAATCCTCCAATGGAGTATATTTCAAGTCCATTAATCTGTCCCACCTTTTTGCCTGTTACATCAACATATATATCGCCTCTCCTTATCATTCCCAGGATTTTCTCTTCTATCAGATTGGATCTTAAATATCGATGCTCAACAGCCTTCTCAATATCTTTATCATATATATACCTTTTCTTTTTTGATAATGCCCAGAAATTGGCCTCCCTTAAAATATCTGCGATAAAGTTAAATTCACTGGTAACTTTATCCCTTCTTCCAGCTTTTCTTGAGCCAACCTCAACTGTTTTATATATACCCGATTTATCTACTGGCAATAATTTTTCATCCTCGGAAATCTTCTTTAGCACAAATGCATAATGGCGCACAGCATCTTCATTTAGAGGAATTTCATAATCAAAATCAGCCCTAACTTTGAACAGTTTTCCAAATTCCCTGTCTTGATTATATAACAGCTCGTACAAATAGGGTTCTCCAATCATTATAACCTTTACATCCACCTTAATTGGTTCAGGTTTTAAAGCTGAAATACCGAAAACTCCAAGCGTTTCAGGAGTTTGAATTTCGAGATCTCCGTTCCTGAGGGTTCTTTTCAGTTTCTGCCAAACATTAGGTTCAATTAGGACATCATATGCGTTTAGTATGAGAAAACCGCCGTCTGCCTTAAGTAATGATCCTCCCTTTATCATAGTAAAATCGGTTCTAAAAACGCCGTTTTGTTCTGCCCTCACCTCTATTGTACCAAACAATTTTTGGAATGTAGGAGAATTTTCGAATACAATGGGTGGAGATTTTACATTGGTGTTATCAATTAACAAATTCACCTGATACTTCTCAGGAAATTGAAGGTTTTTTCCTCCAATTATTTCTCTTAAATCCTCCATAAATTCATTTATGAAGTCATTGAGGAATTTTCGGGTCTTTTTGTCCTTGAAGTTCCTTTTTAGAGGCTCAAGTTTTATTTCTATTATTGGTTTTATAATGTTTCCCATTGCATTTTCAATCTCTTCTACAGCCTTTTTATTAAATTCATTAGCTCTCTTTAGTAAATCTTCGAGTTGATATGAGAGTTCCCTATATGTCTTTTCTGCGTTTTCGTATTTTTTTTCTTTCAATTTCCCTTCTGCAACAAGATGACTTAAGGTAGCGAAATCTACTGGTTTACCTTTCAATATAGGTTTCAAGACAGGCTTTTTATAAGGGCCTACCTGAACAGAGGTGACTGCGAAGCCCATTGAGAGTGCCCTTTTTTCAAAGTCTTCCATCATTTTGTCTTCTTTTTTTCTGTATTTTTCGAGGATTTGTTCCTTCATCTCTCTGAATGGGTCCCCCTGAATAACGTTTGGTATAGAGGTGATAAGGGCGGAAACGAGTCCTTCAAATGTCTTCTTAAAAAATTTCCCTTTTCCTGCCTTGAATCTAAGTAGAATAGGTGAATCGGGATCTGAAAAATTATATACATAACACTTATCATACAGTTTTTTTCTTGTTTTTATCTTGCCCAGAAGATATCTTACAGATGTTTTTCTACCTGTCCCGGGTATGCCAGATACGAAGATATTGTAGTGGGGAATAGCTGAGCTTATGCCGAGCTGTAGTGCATCCATTGCCTTATCCTGTCCTACGATGGTGATTTTTCCTTTTAATTGCTTTGTTGATGCTATATTTACTGCAGGAATTTTAAGTACTGTATCATTATATTTCAGTTTTTTTATGCTCATAAGGCCTCCTTTTCTTTTTAGTATATAGGTTGAAGATTAAATAGTCAATATCCATTTTGTGAATTGTTCCCTGATTAGAATTTTTAATCCAAGAATCTTTTGGATTAAACACCTATATTGACAACTAATGATTTTACCGCTATTCTAACATTGTATGCCAACGAGAGTAAAAACATTAAGATTGTTCGATTACTTTTTTTTCCTGAGACCTACACTATTTATACCTGTGTGGACAATATTTTTAATAGGACATTATTATTCCGGGGAAAGGTTCTGTTGGCATTCTCTTTTATCAATGATTATATTTACATTTATGATGGGAGGGGTTTATATCCTCAATCAAATTATTGACAGGGAAAGTGATAGGATAAACAATAAGGTTTTCTTTTTAGCTCAAAACATAATCCCTCTCAAGGCCTCATATATATATATGTTCTCGCTTTTAATTACTACGTTGGCCATAGCACCATTTTTTGGACCAAGTTATTTCTTTGTATTCTTGTCTGCACTAATTTTGGGAATTCTATATTCACTTCCACCCATAAACTTGAAGGCGAGGCCTTTTCTTGATATGTTTGCAAATGGGATAGGTTATGGTGTTTTTTCTTTTGTTCTTGGATGGACAACAACAAGGGAACCAAACGGATTTATGTGGATACGTTCAATACCGTATTTCCTCACTGTAAGTGCGGTTTTTGTAAACACGACTATTCCTGACATACGGGGGGATTCCGCAACCAATAAAATAACAACAGGTGTATTTATGGGAAAGAAGAATGTAATGTTGCTTGGGTTGATACTTGATTTGATTAGCCTTTTCACAGCTGTTATACTGAAAGATTGGATATGTACTATAGGTGCTGCCATTTCCCTTCCCTTTTTTATTTTACCCTTATTTAAACCAGGGAAAAAAGAGATACTTTTATCTATAAGGGTTTCAGCGTCCATCCTGAGTCTTATTATAATTTTTGTTTATCCAGAATTTGGCTTACTTCTTCTCATTCTTTACTTTTCTATGAAATTTTACTACAAAAAGAGATTCAATATAAATTATCCTTCATTCACCAGTGGTGTCGAAAATGATTTTTAGCCTTCTTTTATTTTTTCCTGTAAATATTGATTCTGCAATTCTGAAGGGTATGGATGCTGCTTATAGAGAACATTTCAACAAGGCAGAGTCACTTTTTTTATATGTTAAAAAAAATATGAAAGGACATCCAGTGGGTTATTTTTTGCTCTCTTCTTTGTATGAGCTTGAATACATAGATGATGGGATTGAAGAGAAAAAAGAAAAATTTAATGCCTATGCCGATTCAGGGGAAAGAATTGGTGAAAACTATATCAATAGAAATCCTCAAGATGCACTGGGATATTTCTTTACTGGCGGAATATATACAATACAGGTTTTTTATTTTGGGCTGAATGGCGATTATTTAAAGGCAGTTATAAAAGCACTACCAGCCTTAGACAATCTTTCTAAATGTATCAAAATAGATTCTACAATTTACGATGCATACCTGGGCCTCGGAGGCTATAATTATTTTAAAGGTTTCTTTCCATTTGTTGGAGGTGCCAAAGAAGAGGGACTACGACAGATATCACTGGCTATCAATAAGGGAAGATATACCCGTAACCTTGCTTCTATAGGGTTGGCGAATATATATATTAGAGAGAAAAAATATGAACAGGCAAGAGTTATCTTAAGGAATTTACTAAAGAGATATCCAGATTCCAGGACAATAAACTGGCCCATATTTACATCATTTTTTGAGGAGGGTAAAATGGATAGCGCCCTTTTTTATTCAGATAGATTGTTGGAACTCAGCAATTCAAATGAGTATTGCTTTCTCCAGGCGAGTTACTTTAAGGCAAAGATATTATTAAAGGAAAAAAGATGCAGGGAAACCTTTGAATTTTTAAGCCAGATTAAGGCTAACGGTCCGTTTGTTGATTGGAAAAAGAAATTAATTAACTTGAGAAATGATGCAGAAAAATGTCTTGGAAAGGAAAAAAGATGATAGTGCTATTAGTTTTTTCGTATTTTCAGCAGTACGCCTATTACAACATCAATGGAAAACTTGACGATTCATTGCATATTTTTACTGCCGTAGAGAAGGTGCTTTACGAAAATAACTCCAAAGATACGTTGAACGAGGTCTGGTTCAACCTATTTGCGAATGCATTCAAAAGAAATAGTAGATTTGAAAAACAAATAATAAAAAAGGGCATAAAGAGTCCTTTCCGATCACCTAATGCAGATACAGGATATATAAAAGTCTGGTTTATGAATCAGGATGAGAATGAGATTGAAAATTATGATGATACTAAGGATGTGATGATGATAACATTGGATCATAGATTATTACCTGGAGATGTCACTGAATTTACTATTATGTATGAATTAAAGGTGCCTAAGATTTATTCCCGGTTGGGGCATAGAGGTAAGCATTATGAGATGAGTCAATGGTATCCACAGATTTCAGCATATGATAGCCTTGGCTGGCATATAGATGGGTATAATCTTGTGGGGGAATTTTATAATGAATTTGGGGATTATGATGTTTCCATTGATCTTCCAGCAGGTTATATAGTACTGGGGACAGGTAACATAAGGGGTGACTCCCTATACACTAGGTTCTTTAATTCTGTTCTGAGCGGTAAAAAAGAAAAAATGAAAGGTAGATATAATGTAAAGTTCAGGGCAGAGAACGTCCATGATTTTGTATGGGTTGCAGACACAGGTTTTATAGTTAAAAAATCTGAATATAATAATACAACGATATATACTGCGATCCTTCCAGGTGATGAGAAATCATTTAAATATATTCCTATGCATGCTATACGAATGCTTGATACATATACAAAATGGGTAGGACCATATCCCTATAAGACATTGTCTATCGTTGATGGTTATCTTCGAGCAGGTGGAGGCATGGAATACCCCAATCTGGTAATAATCGGAAAAATGAAAATGGGGGTAAGGGCTCTGGAAAGGATTTTCCTTGAAGACATAGTTTGCCATGAGGTGGGTCATCAGTGGTTCTATGGTGTGATTGGAAGCAATGAATTTGATGCAGCATGGCTTGATGAAGGATTTACAACATTCCTTGAAAATAGGTATATGAATACATTTTTCCCCAATGATTCTATAAAGAGTTACCTACCATTCTTTATGAGGTATATATTCTCGAATTTCAGCATTCCTCAGGGAATGAGAATAGCTGAGTATAATATAGAACAAACCTACGGAAGGGAACCTCTTGTAGGGGAAAAACCCTTTGATATGAAGAATTATTCACTAATAACCTATGGAAAGGGAAGTCAGATTGTGGGATACCTCAGAGATATATTAGGAGGAAAGAGATTCGATTCCCTTATGCATAATTATTATAATAAGTGGAAATTTAAACATCCATATCCAGAGGATTTCCTTAGATTGGTTGCCAATTATCTTCCTGATTCAGTAATGAAAAATTATAATAAACTGGTTTTTTCAAATGATTGGATAGATTTCAGCATTAAGAATATAAAGAGGATGGACGGAAGCGTAATTGTAGACCTAAATAGAAAAGGCAATATAAACCTTCCTATTCCTGTAAAAATAAAGTACAATGGCGGCGAGAAAGAAAAAAAAGTTTATGAAAGGGCTACATTTAACGGCATCAATGATTTTACAGATGTAGGGGTGGATCCCGAAGATGGTATTCCAGAACTGGATGAATGGAATAACTATTTCCCAGCAAGATGGAATATAAGGTTTCTTTTTGGAATGCCAGATATTTCCGCTATGAATATATTTTATATCCCGTATATTTTTGTGAGCGAAGGAAATCCAGGGTATGGCCTTTTTTCCTATGGTTTTCAGATAAAAAAACACTTCTACTATCTCAATTATTCATATATTCCAGCGACGGATGAACCAAATTTTAATTTTGGTCTTACAGAACCATTAACAGAGAACCTTGATATGAAGTTGTACATTGATAATAGTGACGGATCCGTGGATAAAGGGATCGCACTCCAAAGAAATGTTGGTGATGGTAAATTGGAGATATATGGTGAAGGGTACAATTTTCCTGAAGAATTCTTTGGGATAGGACTGAGTCATAAAACAAGCTTTCATATCGGGGATAATTTATTGTCATTGTTTACACATATCACTTTAGGTAATACTGATCAAAACTTATATTCCAGGGGGGATATTCGAATTAACTCAAGAATTAAAACACCTTTGACAATAAAAATGAATCTTTATTTAAGTAAAGGTTTAGGTAAGTTACCTGGCCTTAGGGGCATTTACGTAGAAGGCAACGGAGAACATCGGTTTCCATTCAGCTTTATATTGAGCAATACGGGTGGCACTTCCCCCCTTTCAAATCATATATCGGATGGACCAGGATTTTCTGGATACAGTGGGACCAGGATATCTGTTAGAGATAGATTAATTTTTGACATTGCAACTGGATACAAATTTGTTAATATGTATGCTAGGGTAGGAGCAGTTAATATGGGGACAAATTCATATAAGTATTACTCCGAAGGAGGAATATTGATGGATTTTAAATTGGTGGGTCTTGAGTTTCCAATATTTGTATATCGTGAGAAACCTAAATTTAGATGGGTGGTAAGACTATGGCCCTTATAATTTTGAGTATTGCCCTAAGTGCTGGCATCTCTACGAAAAGCTATGTAGGGGATTCTCTTGTGAAAAGTGCCTCAGGGATAACGTATTTGGATAGTGAACATAATATCTTCATGGCAATTGAGAGGCCTCTCCACCAGGTGTTTTTCTTTAGGGCAGATACCCTCATTCTCTACTATCCGGAGGATAGAAAGGCCTTTTTTTTCTCTCACTATAACCCTATGAATCTTTCTGTTACACAGGTATTTTTAGGCACTCAAAAAAATCAAGATTTAACACCGTATGGTTTCAGATTTATTTCGAGAGAAATGATTGGCGACACTACGAATACATACTGGGTTATTGAGAAGGATAAATCAGGAATAAGGTTTCATTTCAGGTATTATTCCGGTAGACTTGTTCAGATTTCATTAGAGAAAGATGACAGCATTCTTGCCAGGACTATTTACAGAAATTATACGTCAAATAAATCCATAAGAATTCCGAGAGAGATCCTTTCTTTTTCTTATATTTCCAGACCACAAACAAAAGAGATATGGGCTCTCTCCGATATTAAAATTCTCCCCTCATTTCCAGATTCTCTTAAGGATATTAGGATACCAGAAGGTGTAGAGGTAAAAAAATGGTAATCTTACTCTTCTTTGTTTTAGAAAGTCCGACTGAGCCAACACCCACTCTAAAAAATAGAAATTTGAAACCGGTTGAGCAATTTAATGAAGGTAAATACCTTGCCTTGTCCTTTATAAGGCTTTATCAACTTGTGCTTTCTGGGCAGCAGGGTGATGTATGCAATTTTGAACCTTCCTGTTCACATTTCTCTTATAAGGCGATTGAAGAATTTGGACTTCTCTGGGGATTACTACTTTCAGGGGATAGGTTGGAGAGATGTAACCCCTTTACATTCCATTATATAGGAAAATTCTATAGAGTGGGATTAGTAGAGGGAAGGGGATATAAAGTTCTTGAAAAACCTGACGATGTATGGAAATATAAATAGGAGGTATTGATGGTTTTGTTGGTAATGATTTCTCTCTCGCCCGACTCAGTCTTAAGATTTGCAAAGGAACTTGAAATGGAAGGCGATATTTTTAGATCGATAACAGAATATAAAAGGTACATATACCTTGTTCCTGACGCAGATTCAATTAGATACAGAATTGTGTCCATATATGAAAGAAATGGGAAGTATGGCAATGCCATTGATATACTGAGGGAGGTGAAAAGAAAAAACAGCGAATATAAGGTATCAATTGGGAAGCTTTTTTATCGTGCTGGATATTATGATAGTTGTGATAATTACTGGAGTGGAAGGCTACTGGGTCTGGTATACCTTCGTAAGGGAGAGGTAAAGAGAGGAATGGATTGTCTGAATCTAAAAGAGCCACCCCATCTTAAGAATCCTGCTATTGGGATTGCACTTTCGGCTATTCCTGGTTTAGGAAGGGTTTATGCGGGCAGGCCAGGTGATGGGATATTTACTCTTTTTACTGTCTTGATCCCCGCTTATTTTACATATAAATATTATAGAGAAGGTAGCTATCTACTTAGCGGGGTATTCGGAGGGCTTTCGCTATTTTTTTATGGTGGAAATATTTTTGGTTCGTATATATCGGTAAAGGTTTATAATACTTATATTTTGGACAGGTATATTAGAAATATAGAAAAATGGTTATTGCCATAGTATTCCTCTTAAATTCCTTTTTTGCAGATTCCCTGTATAAAACCGGTGATTATTTCAGGGCTATATCTGAGTACAAAAGGGAAATATTTTACGGGAGGAGGAATCCCGAAATTTATGTCAGAATAGCAAGATCCTATTATGAGCTTGGTGAAAAAGAGGATGCATTGAAATGGTTTGGGAGGGCCTACTTTTACGATTCCACTTATAAATTTGAATATGCCTGTATTCTTGCCATTGATAAAAAATTTGATGAAGTTAAATGGCTTCATCTAGATGATTCTATACAGGAAAGGAAATTAAAAGAGATAATTGAGAATGGTAAAAGAGAGAAATCATACTGGAAATTGTCATTTCTCATTCCAGGTTCTGGACAGATGCTTTCAGGTCATACGAGAGAGGGGTTCTTTTCACTTTTGTGGAATTTCACCTGCCTGTATTTAATGTATGATAGAGTAAAAAAGAGGGATATTATTGGTGGCATTTTTGCTTTAAATTATTTTTTGAGATTCTATAGTGGAAACATTTTATCTTCAAAGCATTATGAAAGAGAGAAAAGGATCAGAAAGCTTGAAGAAAGACTCAAAAAATTATATTATATTTCAGAAGAATAAAACAGGCGACTAATTCTTATTTTTACTATCTGGAGATTTCTCTTCTTTTTTCTTTTCCCGTTTATTCTTTACATTAGAACTAGCCGATGATGTCTTACCTTTATAATCGGTGGAGTAGAATCCTTTTCCTTTAAATATAATTCCCACACTACCTGCGAGAATTCTGGTCGCCTCGCCCCCACATTTAGGGCAGGTTGCTCTATCACCATCTGTCATACTTCTCAATTCTTCAAATTCGTAGCCGCACTTTTTACATTTGTAAACGTATATTGGCATATTATCCCTATAAAAGAGATGGGCGGGTTGAACCCGCCCTTTCATTAATACATTCCACCGTATCCGCCGCCAGCTGCTCCACCTGGTACCTCTGGTGTCTCTTTCTTTTCAGGA
>Ga0114934_10002892_pt1 | contig 10864 bp, 9 predicted proteins | sample 4SBtaG_2_FD_99695 | JGI IMG/M metagenome (GOLD analysis project Ga0114934, IMG submission 99695) | Deep subsurface microbial communities from Kolumbo volcano to uncover new lineages of life (NeLLi) - 4SBTROV10_white metaG | ecosystem: Environmental > Aquatic > Marine > Volcanic ...
ACAACCTGGCGTTGTAACGCATTATCATGTACCGGTTGTTCCACAAGGTGAAGCGATAGGTCTTAAAAACAAAGGTCTTGTATATGTTGCAAAACCACGCTTAAGAGTAAAAGCTGCAATCGAAAATGTTCCAAATCAAATTAACATTGACGTAACTCCAATGGATGTTGGTGATTCTCGCCTTATCCGTGATATAGCGGTAATTGACAACGTTACATTTACAGATTCAGAACGTGTATCTGTATTAAGTATTATTAAAGCGAAATAATTATGCTCATAGTCGGACTAGGTAATCCTGGCCCGAGCTATGAGAAGAGTCGTCATAATATCGGGTTCATGGTTATAGATGCACTGATTAGGCGACATAGTCCCCATAAATCTTCTTCATCATTTGAGGGGGAACTCTATAAATTTCAAAATCATTATCTATTAAAACCGCTTACATATATGAATCTATCAGGCAAGTCTATAGGCGCTGTTAAAAAGTTCTTTAAAATAGAAGATGTTGTTGTAATACATGATGATTTAGATCTGCCTTTTGGAACTTTGCGTTTTAAGTATGGCGGTGGAAACGGCGGACATAACGGACTTAAATCTACCGATGAACATATCTCAAAAGAGTATATCAGAATAAGAATGGGAATAGGAAAACCTCACAACAAAGGGGAAGTGACATCCTATGTTTTAGGTAATTTTACAAATGAAGAGACTAGCCATTTGCCTCAGTTAATAGAGCATACATGTAAAGCAATAGAGTTTTTACTTGAAAATTCACTTGAAGATACAAGTTCAAAGTACACTATTAAAAAATTTCAGCTAAAATAGCACCTATGTTGGCATTTAAATATATCTCTTTTCATTATCTGAAATACTTTTTTATCATTTTAACAGCATTAGTTATTTTTATGGTTGGCTTTGACTATATGAGTAGTGCAGAAAAACTCTCGCATTCGGCCAATCTTACTTTGATATATTTAGTATATAAAACATTTTTCTCTATAGATATGGTACTCCCGCTCTCACTTGTTTTTGCTCTGATATCAACAAAATTGTTTTTAATCCGTTCAAATGCTTTGGTCTCATTGTACTCTTTAGGCTATTCTCGTGTTGCTATATTGCGTCCTTTTATTGTTGTCTCAACTGGCATTATTTTGATTTTTATAGCATTGCATGCATCATCAAGCTTTTCACGCTCACAGGAGCTAGCATATAATATCCGTGAACATGGACAATATCTCTCTCCGACACGAGATCTTTTCTTCACCTATAAAAAGAAGTATGTCTACTTTTCAAAAATGTTGCCTCTGCAGAAAAAGGCTATAGGAATTCGTATTTTTAGTCTTAAAGATGGATTTTTAAAAGAGGTTTTAGTTGCCTCTTCTGCAGTGTATAGAGATGATAGCTGGTTGATTAACAAGGCAGATATTATTATAAAACCTGATAAAATGGACTTTGAATCTCTTGGTATGAGAGTAACCCAGGCCAAAGATTTAAAAATCTTGGAGGGTTTTCGACCAAAAATGCTCGATCAGGTGTATGAGGGAAAAGTTAACTTTACGATTAAAGATGCTATTGATGCTCTGATTTTATTAGAGGGGCAAAATATTGATACAAATGGCATAAGAGCCGCTCTGTATAAAATATTTATATATCCATTTTTTGTTCCTTTTTTGGTTGTAATTCTCTTCTTTTTAGTGCCGATTAGTGTCCGATTTTTAAATGTATCTCTCTTTAGTTTTGGTGCGACAATCGCTGCTTTACTTATTTGGGGTGGACTCTTTATGCTCAATGAGCTCTCAAATACAAAAACAATCTCTAGTGAAGTTGGGATTATTTTACCGGTATTTGTTCTTTTTATTTTTGCATTTATTCAATATAAAGGCTATTTTCATTTGCATAAGTAGCTTTTAAGTAGTGTTGCGTATGAAATTATTTATCTCTTACTTCTTATAATGTGATAATAAGCACTTTTTAGGTAAAATCTCCTAAAAAATTTGGAAGATTTTATGATTGATTTTAAAGAGTTGGCAAATAGATACAAAACTCCTTTGTATGTCTATAATTTTGACTATATGAGTTCTCAATACAGTGAGCTTAAAGAGGCATTTAAAGGGAGAAAATCCATACTCGCTTATGCCGTAAAAGCAAATTCTAATTTAAGTGTTGTACAACATTTTGCCCGGCTTGGTAGTGGAGCGGATTGTGTTTCTATCGGTGAAGTCCGCCGTGCATTTTTAGCAGGTATTCCCTCATATAAGATTATTTTTAGCGGTGTTGGGAAAACAGATGATGAGATTCGAGAGGCGATTGAAAAAGATATATTGTATATAAATCTTGAGAGCGAAGCGGAACTTGGACGCGTGGAGATGATAGCAAAAGAGTTGGGTGTCAAAAGCCGCATAAGCATCAGAGTCAATCCAAATATAGATCCTAAAACACATCCATACATTTCAACAGGACTCCATGATAATAAGTTTGGAGTAGATATTGATACTGCAAAAAGAATGTATATCAAAGCAAACAATAGCGAGTTTATTGATCCTGTTGGGATTCACTTTCATATCGGCTCACAACTTACGGAGTTAGAACCCATTTATGAAGCGGCAGCTATTGTTGCTGATATGGTACGTTCACTTGAAGCCATTCAAATAGAGTTGAAGTTTTTTGATATCGGCGGTGGACTTGGAATCACTTATAATGATGAGGTGACAATAAAACCTTATGATTATGCACAAGCGATTTTAGGTGCACTCAAAGGTCTTGACTTGACTGTTATTTGTGAACCCGGAAGATTTTTAACTGCCAATGCCGGTTATTTTGTGAGCAGGGTTTTATATGAAAAAATCAATGGTGATAAACGCTTTGTTGTTGTTGACGGGGCTATGAATGATTTGCTTCGACCATCTTTATATAAAGCGTATCATAAACTTGAAGCGATTACAAACTCTACGACAGAAGTTTCAAACGCTGATATAGTCGGACCTGTATGTGAAAGCGGAGACTTTTTGGCTAAAGGACAAGAATTTCCTATTTTGGAGCACAATGACCTGATAATAGTTCACAGTGCAGGAGCCTATGGTTTTGGTATGGGGAGTAACTATAACACAAGAGGTAGAAGTGCAGAAGTTGCTATTAAGAACGGTGAGGATAGACTTATTAGAAAGCGTGAAAGCTTTGAAGATTTGATAGCGTTAGAAAAAGAATTTTTGCAAGATTAGGACATAAAATGTATTTTATAGATGTTCAGGGTACTTTGATAAGTGATAATGATAAATCTCCGATAAGAGGATCATTAGAGTTTATTCATATGTTGAATGAAAAAGAGATTCCATATGTGCTTGTAACAAACAATACAAAAAAGTCATCGCAAGATTTTTATGAATATTTACATTCCCTTGGCTTTGATTTTGAGTTTAGTAAATATCTTGATCCTTTAATGCTTTTAGAATCTCGTGTGGATAAATCCGCAGTTGCTGCATATGGCTCAGAAGATTTTTTAAAAAATTTAGAAAATATGGGGTATGTACTCGACTATAAAGAACCAAAAAATGTGCTTGTGGCTATCAAAGAGGATTTTACTCATGAAGAGTATGCGCAAATGATAGAGTTCTTACTCTCAGGTGCTACTTTGGTTGGAATGCATGAAACATCAATTTATGCAAAAAATGAGAAACGATATCCTGGTGTCGGAGCAATTTTGAAGCTTTTAGAGTTTGCAACAAGCGTAAAATATGATGTTGTCGGGAAGCCCAGTATTACCTTTTACGAAGAGGCTTTACGGATGTTACGACAACAAGATTTTTGTGCAGAGTTTTCACATGTAACAATGATTAGTGATGATGTAAAGGGTGACTTAGGTGGCGCAAAAGAGTTGGGAATAAAGACTATTTTCGTGACAAGTGGAAAGTATAAAAGTGAAGAAGAGATTATTCCTCTGTTACAAGAAGAGTTAAAACCAGATTTTGTATATCGTGATATGCAAGAGATTTTGGAGAGTTTATGAAGAGTTTAGAAGAGTGTAGAGATACTATTGATGCTATCGACAATCAAATCCTTGAGCTTTTAAATGAGCGGATGAAAGTTGTCGAAGTTGTCGGTGAGATAAAGCATACAAGTGGCACGGCAGTTTATAGACCAGAGAGAGAAAAAGCGATTATTCAAAGACTTGTCAAACTCAATGAAGAGACACAAGGTCTTTTAAATGAGAGCGCGATAGAGGCAGTTTTTTTAGAGATTTTTGCAGTTGCTAGAAACTTGGAACTTCCAGAAAGAGTTGCTTATCTAGGGCCGGAGGGTAGTTTTACACATCAAGCCGCAGAGAGCCGTTTTGGTGCTATGAGTGATTATCTTTCACTTGGTTCTATTTATTCCGTATTTAAAACTTTAGAGGCAAAAAGAGCAAAATTCGGTGTGGTACCAGTTGAAAATTCCCGTGATGGAATTGTTGGCGAAACGCTTGACTTACTTTCAAAAAGTGATGTAAAAATTGTTGCAGAGCTTTATATGCCGATACATATGGCATTTGCAACTAAAACAACTAAGTTAGAACATATTACAAAAATTTACTCCAAAGATAAAGGTTTTGGGCAGTGTAGAGAGTTTTTACAAGAACATGGTCTGGTAAATGTAGAACAGATACCAGTAGAGTCAACGTCAAAAGCAGCTATTTTAGCTGCAAATGAACCAAATAGTGCAGCTATCTGTTCTCATATCGCAGCAAAACTCTACGCTATTCCTACAATGTTTGAAAATATTGAGGATGAGCATGGAAGTGCAACGCGTTTTGTGATACTGAGTGATTTTAAAAATGGTATCAGCGGGCATGACAAAACATCCATACTTGTGCGACTAAAGGATGCAGTTGAGGCTGGTTCTCTTGTACATTTTTTACAAGATTTTGATGATGAAAAAATCAATTTATCAAAAATAGAGTCCCGTCCTTCAAAAGACAAGGGTGGATTCGGGCACTGGTTTTATATAGATTTTTATGGACATATTGATGAACCGAAAATACAAAAAATTATAAATAAACATCTAGATGAAGTGACATGGCTAGGGAGCTATGTAAAGGGTGAAGAGGAATGAAGTTTAACAAAGCATTGGAAAATATCAGCACATATGAAGCTGGAAAGCCTATAGAGTTGGTAGTTCGTGAGTTTGGTATACAACCACAAGATGTTGTAAAGCTAGCAAGCAATGAAAATCCTTATGGATGCTCACCAAAAGTTCAAAGTGCTGTGAGCAGTATCGTAAAAGAGATGGCACTCTATCCTGATGACTCCATGTATAAGTTAAAAGAGGCACTCAGTAGTCGTTTCGGTGTTCATGATGGAAATACTATTATCGGCAGTGGAAGTGATCAGATAATAGAGTTCATTATTCATGCAAAAGCAAATTCAAATGCAAAAATATTGATGAACAGTATTACATTTGCAATGTATGAAATCTATGCAAAACATGTCGGTGCAGAGGTTATAAGAACAGCTTCTCAAGAGCATAAAATGGATGAGTTTTATGAACTTTACAAGCAAGAAAAACCAGAGGTGATTTTTCTTTGTACACCGAATAATCCAACGGGTGACGCGATAGATGCTGCAGAGCTTTTTGATTTTGTTCAAAAAATAGAGAGTGATACATTGGTAGTAATTGATGGTGCTTATATGGAATATGCAATTAAGAAAGACGCAGCAAAAGAGATAAAGCCACATGAACTTATAGCAAGGTTTGACAATGTTATCTATCTTGGGACTTTCTCAAAAGCGTATGGACTTGGCGGTATGAGAGTTGGATATGGTATTGCAAATAAAAATATTATCAAAGAGCTCTCTAAGCTTCGTCCTCCATTTAACATTACAACACTCTCACTTGAAGCTGCGAGCGTTGCTTTAGATGATAATGAATTTGTTGATAATAGTATCTCTTTAAATTTTGATGAGATGTTAGGGTATGAAGAGTTTGCAAATACAAAAAATATAGGTATAATTAACAGTTATACAAATTTTGTTACTTTGCTCCTTAATAATGATCAAGAATCGACATTTATAGCAAACGAGCTATTGAAAAAAGGTATGATTGTAAGAAATCTTGCAGGATATGGGTTGAATGCCTTGCGAGTTACAGTCGGTACAAAAGAACAAAATAGTAGATTTTTTGAATTAGCTTCACAACTAATCTAACAATAATGGGAATTTGATGGATTTTAAGGCACTCTTTTCACAACTTGTAGTTTTACACGATAAACTCACAAAACAGCAAAAGCTTATTATCGCTATTGCTATTATTGGAATAGTTGCATTTTTAATCTTTTTAGTAATATATACATCAAAGTCAACAGCTACAAATGGATATGAACCACTTTTTGATAAACTAAGCGCAGCTGATGCTTCAAAGGTTATTGAACAACTTGAAAAAGATAAAGTGTCTTATAAAATTGAAGATAATAATGTTATTAAAGTTCCAAAAAATGTAGTCTATAAAGAGAGAATCTCAATTGCTTCACTTGGTATTCCAAAAACAGGTGGTGTTGGATTTGAACTTTTTGATAAACAGGAGTTTGGAGCAACAAGTTTTGATCAGAAGATAAAACATCTACGTGCATTAGAGGGTGAACTCTCCCGTACTATCAATGCACTCTCTCCTATAGAATCATCAACTGTAAATTTAGCACTTCCAAAAGATACACTCTTTGTATCGAAACAATCAGATCCTACAGCATCAGTAATGGTAACTATTAAAGATGGCAACAGACTTACAGCGAAGCAGATACGAGGTATTAAAAACCTTGTTGCCGCATCTGTGCCAAAACTGAGTGTTGCTCATGTAATGTTAGTTGATAGCGACGGCGAAACATTAGGTGATGACGATGAGATGGTTCAGATGAGTGAACTCTCAGTTGTACAGCAAAAATTCAAAACAAAAGAGGAGAAAAAAAGACAACAAAAAATTATAGATGTTGTCTCTCCTTTTGTTGGGGGTAAAGACAGAGTCGTTGCTCAGGTAAGTATTGAGTATGACTTCTCTGTTAAAAATTCAACAAGCGAAAAGTATGATCCCGAAAATGTTGTTAGAAGTGAACAAAATAGTGAAGAAAAAAAAGAGGGAAGCACTCCAAAAAAGGTTGGTGGTGTTCCTGGAACAGTGAGTAATATCGGACCTGTTCAAGGGCTTAAAAGTAATCAAACGAGCGAAAAATATGAGAAAAATACAGGAACTACCAACTATGAAGTGGGTAAAACTGTCTCAACTACAAAATCTCAATTTGCCAGAATCAAACGAATAACAGCAGCCGTTATTGTAGATGGAAAATATAAAGAAGGGCTTGATAAGAATGCTACTCCAACAGGGGAGTTAGAGTATACGCCTTTAGAAAAAAACGACTTAGATGCACTCACGTCACTTGTGAGTCGATCAATAGGTATCGATCCGCAAAGAGGCGATCAAATAACAGTAGAAAATTTACAGTTTACTCGTGATGTCGTTGCGCCTGTTGATGGGATAACAAAAGCACTGACATTTTCTCAAGTATATTTAGAACCTTTCAGTGGAATATTTAAGTATCTTTTTGTCATTATATTACTCTTTATAGCCTATAAAAAAGTTATTATTCCTTTTTCAGAGAAAATGCTTGAGGTTTCAAAAGAGGAAGAGAAATTAGAAACCCCTACATTTGATTTTGAGGAAGATGAAGATAATGATCTCGTTGAAAAAGTGCAAGCAATGAGGAAAAAAGTAGAGGATCAATTAGGTGTTTCAGAAGGCTTTAACGAAGATGAACTCAAACATGAAGTAATTCTAGAAAAAGTTAAAACAATGACAGAAGATGCTCCAGAAGAGATATCAGCACTTCTTGAAGCATTGCTAGGTGAAGAAGCAGAGAATATCTCAGCAAAATCAGAGACTAAAGGCGTATAAATGGCAACTTTATCCCCGACACAACAAGCGACTTTTGAAGAGATGTCAATTGCTGAAAAAATAGCTATTCTTTTACTTCAAATCGGTGAAGAGAATACAGCGGCAATTTTTTCAAATATGGGTGTTGATGCTATTACGGAAGTGTCAAAATTTATTGCTACAAATAAAACGATAGATAGAGCAATTGCAACAGCTGTATTAGAAGAATTTTATGCGATATTCCAATCTGGTCAATATATGACTTCAGGTGGTATGGAGTATGCAAGAGAACTTCTCTTTAGAACACTAGGGGCAGATGAAGCTAAAAAAGTTATGGATAAACTCACAAAAAGTATGCAAAATACTCAAAATTTTTCCTATCTTGCAAAAATTAAACCCCAACAGCTTTCAGACTTTATTATTAATGAACATCCACAAACTATTGCACTTATATTAGCCCATATGGATGCTACAGAAGCAGCTGATACGCTCCAATACTTCCCAGATGATTTACGAAGTGAAGTGGCTATGAGAATGGCAAAACTTGGGGATATTTCTCCTTCTGTTATTAAAAGAGTTTCAGCAGTTTTAGAATCAAAACTTGAATCTCTTGCAACCTACAAAGTTGAAGTGGGTGGTCCTCGTGCAGTTGCAGATGTATTTAACCGATTAGGTGCAAAATCTTCTAAAGCAACATTGGCAAATATTGAGCAGGTTGATGAAGAATTAGCAACACTCATTAAAGAGATGATGTTTACCTTTGATGATATGGTTACACTCGATAAAGGAGCAATAACAGAGGTCTTAAAGGCTGTAGATAAAGCTGAACTAATGTTGGCACTCAAATCTGCACCCGAAGAGTTAAAAGAGAAGTTCTTTTCTGCCATGAGTGAAAGAGCAAGAGATGCATTTGAAGAGGAGATGCAATTCCTAGGAGCAGTGAAAATGAAAGATGTTGAAGCTGCACAAAGAAAAATCATTGAAAGTGTGAATGCTATGGCAGAAGCCGGCACTATTCAAATGGGTTCAAGTGAAGAGATGATAGAGTAATGGCAACAGTAATTCCCGCTGATAAAGTACAAAAACATAATATTGATAGATATAGTTTTAAAGTATTTGCTGTTGGTACAAATTCTCAAAATGAGGAAAAACCAAAGTCTGTTTTTGAAAAAGAGACGCAAACTGAAGAAACTCCAAGGAGAAGGAGAAGTAGTGATGTTGATTCAAGTGCTTTAAATACGCAATCTAAAGATTCTCTCATTGAATCTTTAATGAAAAAAACAGATGAAATGTCATCAAATTTTATTAAACTGCAAATGAAACTTGAAGCAAAAGAAGAGGAGTTTGAGCAGGAGCTAAAAGAGGCAAAAGAGCACTCTTATACAGAGGGTCTTGAAGCGGGAAAAAATGAAGCAAAAGGTTCTTTGCAAGCAGATGTGACACAAAGGTTGGATCAACTGTTTCATTCAATTCAGACATTAGATGCAAGTGCACAAGAGTTTGAAAGTGCATTGTCGGGTATTAAAAATGAATTGATAGCAGCTGCTTTAGATATAGCAAAAGAGGTTATTAAAGTTGAAGTGGATGAACATTCGAGTGAAATAGCAAAAGTTTTATCTGATGAACTTATTAAAGAGTTACAGGGTGCATCCAAAGTAACAATAAAAGTAAATCCAAAAGATCATGGTGAAATATCGCAACATGTAGGCTCATTAGCCCATGTAGAAGTGATTTCAGATCCAGCTATAAGTGCAGGCGGGATAGTCGTTATCAGTGATGTAGGAAATATAGATGCACAAATATCAAAGAGATTTGAAAGAGTAAAAAAGGCAGCATTAAGTGAGTAGTAATATGACAACAGAGAAGCTCGATGAATTACAAGCTACTTGTAAAGATATCAGAGAAAATATTTTAAAAGTCGTGAGTAAAAACGGTGGGCATTTAAGTTCTACTTTGGGTGCAACAGAGTTGATAGTTGCTATGCACGAAGTGTTTGATAGCAAAAAAGATCCCTTTATTTTTGATGTATCACATCAATCGTATGCACATAAACTACTTACTGATAGAAAAGAGAAATTTGATACTTTAAGAACTTTTGGCGGCATTAGCGGATATACAAAACCAAGTGAGAGTGAACATGACTACTTTGTGGCAGGACATAGCTCGACATCTATCTCTTTAGGTGTAGGTGCTGCAAAAGCAATCGCACTCAAAGGGGAGCAAGCATCAAGAATTCCTGTTGTTTTAATAGGTGACGGTTCTATTACTGCGGGTATGGTCTATGAAGCTTTAAATGAACTCGGCGATAGAAAATATCCTATGGTTATTATCCTCAATGACAATGAGATGAGTATCGCAAAACCCATAGGTGCGATGAGCAGAATGCTAAGCTCTGCCATGGCATCACCATCGTATCAAAGATTTAAAAAGCATACAGAAAACTTTGTTGATAGTTTAGGTGAGAGTGCACGATATATTGCTAAAAGAATGGAGGAGAGCTTAAAGCTTATTACTCCGGGCGTTATGTTTGAAGAGATGGGGATAGACTATATAGGCCCTGTTGATGGACATGATATAGAAAAACTTGTTGAAATTTTTTCTTTAGCAAAAAGTCTGAATAAACCTGTTATAGTCCATACACAAACGCTCAAAGGCAAAGGGTATGAGATAGCTGAAGGGCATGAAGAGAAGTGGCATGGAGTCTCACCATTTGATATAAAAGATGGAAAATCTCTGAAAAAATCCTCTTCAAAAAGTGCTACACAGATATATACAGAAGCACTTATGCACTTAGCAAAAAAAGATGAAAAGATAGTCGGTGCAACTGCTGCGATGCCAAGTGGAACAGGATTGGCTCCTTTAATTGAAGCATTTCCGACAAGATTTTGGGATGTAGCTATTGCTGAGCAGCATGCAGTTACATCAATGGCAGCACTCGCAAAAGAGGGCTTTAAACCATTTTGCACCATATACT
>Ga0114934_10002893_pt1 | contig 10862 bp, 8 predicted proteins | sample 4SBtaG_2_FD_99695 | JGI IMG/M metagenome (GOLD analysis project Ga0114934, IMG submission 99695) | Deep subsurface microbial communities from Kolumbo volcano to uncover new lineages of life (NeLLi) - 4SBTROV10_white metaG | ecosystem: Environmental > Aquatic > Marine > Volcanic ...
AATTCTAATAGAACAATAAATCAACAACTGTATGATGCTGGGTTAACTAATACTACTCGTATTAAAACTGACTATTCTAATTTTATAGTGTCATTAAGCATGAATTTATAGCACAATTATTTTAACATAAAAAAGCCTAAAGAGATTTTCTTTAGGCTTTTTTATATCATCTCTTTAAAGAAAAATGCGCTTTAAACTGTTTTAATGCCCCATCGCTTGGCTCTAAGTATTGTACTGTAAACCAATAATCTGATGCCGGTAAATTGGCACCATTAAATGTTCCGTTCCAACCAATTCCTGTTGGACTTAGTTGTTTTAACAATTTACCAAATCTATCATAAATAAAAATGCGAGCCGTTGGCTGTGTACTAATTCCAGTTATATTCCAGGTATCATTAAAGCCATCTCCATTAGGTGTGAAATATTTTGGATAATCCAAAACGATAACTGTATCAGATCCTATACCGCAACCATTTAAATCTCGAACTGTTATAATATGCTCTCCTAGAGATACATCTTCAAATACATTACTTTCCTGCCATAATCCACCATCTATACTATATTCATAAACACCAATGCCTATGACTTCAACTTCAATAACATTATTATCAGAAAACGCAAGCGATGTTACCGCTGCATTCACAATTGGAGGGGAACTCTCGTTTACTGTTGTGCTTACTGTTCTTTGGCAATTTGTAATATTATCTGTTACTATTACATTATAATCTCCTGCTTGGGTTACTAAATAACTAGAACCATTAGCTCCAGTGATAACAGTCCCATTTTGGCGCCATTCAAAAGTGTAATCCAATACAGACAATCCTGTATCTAAAAGCGGAGGAGCTACAATTTCAGTACCATTGTTGTTTACACAAAGCACATAAAAATTGTCTAAACTAAACTCAGGGAGTAAATTTACATTGAGTGTAATATTAGTTGTTGCATAGCAAATTGTATTTGTAGTAGTTATATCATCAACACGAGCATAAATAACTTGTGGATTTTGTGTGTTTTCATAAAGTGTTGATAATGCATTTATGCCTAAATTGGCATCTACTTGTGTTTCATAATAGGTAACTCCATATATATATTTTGATCTTGACCGTCTAAAACCAATACATCTTGAGTAGATAAATCAAATTGTGCAAACCCATCATTATCATTAAAATTATCACATATTGTATAATCTATTGGTGTTAAATCACTATTTGCAGTTGGATTATTTTTTTCTTCAATATTAAAACTAATCGTAGAAATTGAACACCCCGTTATTGTATTTGTAATCCTTACAAAAATTTGTTGCGGATTAGTAATATTAGAATAAGGACTTGTTAGTGGATTATTTCCTGAATTAGCATCTGCTTGAGATATGTGATAAGTTACCATAAAATCTGTTTGGCTCTGACTATTTAAAATTTCCATAGTCTTGGACTCTAAATCAAAGAGGTTAACACCATCAAAATTAACTTCACAAGTAATAAAATCGGTTACAGTTGAAGCTATAGGTAATGGGTTTACAATAATATCAAAATCAACAACAGTAAAACATCCTGTTGTATCATTGGTTACTCTTACATAAATGGTTTGAGGCGAACTTAAATTAGTATAGTTAGTTGTATTTATTATTGCATTTGTGTTTGCTTGTGCATCTGCTATAGCTTCGTAATAAATTGCAGTAACTCCTAATTCTCCATCAATAATATATGCTTCGTTAACAGTTAAATCAAATACTTCTTGATTATCACCTGGATTGGTATCATCGCATAATACTAAATTTGGTGCATCGGTAAGCGATGCTGGGTTTGGCAAAACATTTAAAGTTAAGGTTGTAAAACCAAAACAACCTGTAGTAGTATCGGTTACTCTTACATAGATTATTTGTCCGTTTAATACATTCGTAAATGCATTTGCAGGGTTTATTGGGTTGGTGTCATTTTGAGCATTAACATCAGTTTCAAAATAAGACACTATCCAGTCTGGGTTGCTTCCAGTAATTTCGGCATCTTTTAAAGTAAGATCAAAAGTTGTTAAACCATCAGCAACATCATCATCACATTCCTCTAAAGGTGTTGCTACAATAGGCACAATCTCTGGCAGTACTTCAATACAAACTTGTTGTGTGTATTCACAACCAAAATCGTCTGTAACTCTATAGCTATAGCACTGTGTTCCAGCAATTGTTGGCTGTACAGTAATAGTCTTCCCTACAGTATTTGTAATGGATGGATCAGCATCCCACGCTTCTGTGATAATGGTTGGTGTAAACGAAAAATCGGATGATAATAATGTTTCGTCAAAATTTAAAGACCAACTAAAAATGGTACCATCATCTATAGCTTCATGATCTATTATCTCAAGTGTCCAAAGTCCATCTATTGTACTGCCTAAAAAATCATTAAAATTACCTATTGGTAAATAGGTTCCTGCTACTACTGTTAATGATGGATTTGGTGTTCCAGATTGAACTTTTGGACCATCATGCAAAAACGTTGTGGCATTCATTGAAAAACAATATTCCCAACCTTCTCCTGGTCCTGTACCATCAGTTGTTATTGGATTTCCTAAATATGATGAAGCAGTTTGAGGTGAAGCTCTATTCATCAAAACTACACGTGCTCCACTTGGGCTAATTACGGTAATCTCTAAATCACCTATATAAGTATGTTCAATTACAAGGCAAATACTTTCTAATTGTGCAACATCAGTAAAAGATTGACCCTGAAAACAATTCAAATCTAAAGTGGATGTAAACGTAACTCCTTGTACATCACCCAAAGCAGTTTGCTCCCCTCCATTCGCACAACTAGCTGCCACTAAAACTGGTGAAACTACAGCTTCAATAGTGGTTTCTTCACCCAAACAGATTGTAGTTTCAGCAGCTTGTGTCCCTGTAAAATCTGGTGTAGATGACACATATACATATTGTGTACTTAAATTGGTACTTGTACAGCCTAAGGGGTTTGTATCTGTAATAACCAAACTTACATTATAAATCCCTTCATCAGTAAAGGTTTTTGTTGTTGTTGCTCCTGTACCTGTAGTACCATCACCAAAATCCCAATCGTATGTAGCTCCTGTACCATTAACTGAAAATATACCATTGCCATTAAAGGTCATTGGATCACCTTTACAAATACGTATAATCCCATCGGCATCAGGAATAGGGACAGTACTATCTATTATTGCTTCAATATCCTGACAAGGCTCAAAACACGAAATCGTAGCTTCCCAACCACTAGCTGTTGTGGTATTATCGCTAGTAAATACAATGGTTAAACAACCATTAGGATTTGGTTGTCCTCCGCTAATTGATGCAAGAGATGCTGTAATTATACCTGGATTATTAGAACCTGTTAGTGTTGCAATAACATCGTACGTTGTATTTGGACCATTATAAATGGTCATAAAGTCTGCATTTTGTTGGAGGTTAAATGTTGTAAATTCTAACTGTGCTTGTCCTCCAGCAATATCTGGACAAATGGTGAAAGTAAAAGATTCATTATTACTATAATCTGCTGTTGCACCACCAGAATCATAGAAGGTACCTGAACATGTAGTTACACTTCCATCTCGCATAATCTCAACTTGTGAAAAGGCAACAAACGAATGTATTAAAAAGGCTAAAAGAATAATTTTCTTCATCATCAAACAGGCTTATTGTTGGTATTGGGGCTTTATAACTATATAATAATTTGTACGATCTACTCTATATATCTTTGTGCCTTTAGAATAAAACTCAAAATTATATTTTAAAGGGTTAAATGTGTCTTTATTAAAACGTTTTCTACGCAATTTTTTATTGTAATTATTAAATAAAAGCATTTGGGATAATAAAGCAACCTCTTTATTAAAATTTGGTATTTCTACAACAGAAACTCTCTTCCGTAATATATTTTTAATGTCCTTTAAACGTTGCGGATTATTTAAAACATAGTCATATAGCATTTCACCATATACTTCTTGCAATTGCACATTTTCTTTATGGGTTAATGGTGCTTTTATATTTGCTGTATATTTTACAATATTATCTGTTTGTGCATTCGTAAAAAAACTAATACATAAAAAGATTACAGCTATTATATGATGTATTTTTTTCGGCATCTAATCCTGATTTCATTTGAGGTTCAAAATGTAGGCAATTTTGATTACCTAAACGTATTTATCCTTTAAATTATTACATATTCTCGACAAAATTAATACTTTGTTAATTCAATTACTAAAATTTAGGAAATGCTTACCTTTGTTGCCAATTTAATCTAATATTGAAAACATTTTATAGTAAAACCTATAAGGATTAAAAACAATAGAAAGAAAACAGATGAAAATAGAAAACGATATAAATGATTTTGATGCCTTAGGTGACAACCATGTTGGCACCTCTACAAATACACCATTAAGAGCTGATGCTTTCAATTTATCTAAAGAAGAAAAAATTGATATCATTCAAGATGATGTTAGGCGCATTATGGAAACCCTTGGTCTAGATTTAAGTGATGACAGTTTAAAAGGCACCCCAAATAGAGTTGCTAAAATGTTTGTGAAAGAAATTTTTGCTGGGTTAGACCCAAACAAAAAACCAAAGGCCTCCACTTTTGAGAACAAATATAAATATGGTGAAATGCTTGTTGAAAAGAACATTACTGTGTATTCTACATGCGAACATCACCTATTACCTATTGTTGGTAAAGCTCATGTTGCCTATATCTCAAACGGAACTGTAGTGGGCTTATCAAAAATGAATCGTATCGTTGATTACTTTGCGAAGCGTCCACAAGTGCAAGAGCGCCTTACCATTCAAATTGTAGAAGAACTTCAAAAAGTATTGAATACTGATGATGTTGCTTGTATTATTGATGCAAAACATTTATGTGTAAATTCACGTGGCATTAGAGATATTGAAAGTAGTACGGTTACCAGTGAATTTGGCGGAAAATTTAAAGATAAAGATACTCGTAGAGAGTTTTTAGATTATATTAAATTAGATACTACATTTTAAAATAGCTTCAACGATCAACCAAAACCCTATTTAAATAAAATGCAGCTCTACCAAAATCAAGATTTAAAAATATACAATTCACTGTCTGGTAAAAAAGAAAGGTTCATACCTATTAATGAAGGTTATATTGGTATGTATGTTTGTGGACCAACGGTTTATAGTAATGTACATTTAGGGAATGTAAGAACGTTTATGTCGTTTGATATGATTTTTCGATATTTTAAACATTTAGGCTTTAAAATACGCTATGTAAGAAATATTACAGATGCAGGGCATTTAGAAAATGATGCTGATGAAGGTGAAGATAGAATTGCAAAAAAAGCTCGTTTAGAAAAAATAGAACCTATGGAAGTTGTGCAAATGTATACTGTAGATTTTCACAACACACTAAACAAATTTAACTTTCTTCCACCAAGCATAGAGCCAACTGCTACTGGTCATATCATAGAACAAATTGAGATTATAAAAGACATTTTAGACAAAGGTTTCGCTTACGAAATTAACGGCTCCGTTTATTTTGATGTTCTTAAGTTCAACAAAACAAACCATTATGGGAAATTAAGTGGTAGAAATGTTGAAGATTTAATTCACAATACAAGAGCACTTGATGGACAATCGGATAAAAAGAATCCACAAGATTTTGCCCTTTGGAAAAAAGCCGAACCACAACATATTATGCGTTGGCCTTCGCCTTGGAGTGATGGTTTCCCAGGTTGGCATTTAGAGTGTACTGCAATGAGTACAAAATATTTAGGAGAACAATTTGATATTCATGGCGGTGGAATGGATTTAAAATTCCCACATCACGAATGTGAAATTGCACAAGCTGAAGCTAGTAACGACATAAGTCCTGTAAACACTTGGATGCACGCCAATATGCTTACTCTTAATGGTCAAAAAATGGCAAAATCCACTGGGAACTATATCTTGCCAAATGACTTTTTTACTGGAGAAAGTGAACATTTAAGTAAACCATTTTCTGCAAGCGTTGTTCGATTTTTTATGCTTCAAGCACATTATAGAAGCATTTTAGATTTTTCTAATGATGCTCTTTTAGCTTCCGAAAAAGGATTTAATAAATTAATGGATACCATTAATATTTTACCAAAACTTAAAGTATCTGATACTTCCACTTTTGATGTTGAAGCATGGAAAGCCAATTGCTATAACGCAATGAATGATGATTTTAACACACCTATTTTAATTGCCGAATTATTTAGTGCTGTAAAATTCATCAATCAAGTTAAAGATGGAAAAGCTTCAATAACACAAAAAAAAATAGACGTTTTAACCAAGACTATTCATAATTTTGTGTTTGATGTTTTAGGCTTACAAAACATTGACAGTTGTAATGGCGATGGTTCAGAAAAGTTATCTGACGCCGTTGAAGTCCTTATCAAAATGCGTGCTGAAGCCAGAGCTAACAAAGACTTTGCTCTATCCGATAAAATTAGAGATGAGTTATTGGCGGTTGGGATTCAGTTAAAAGATGGTAAAGATGGTACAACATTTTCGACTAATTAGCAGTTGTGTTATTCTAATAAAATGAAAAAGATATTGATTTTTCCATTCATCTTTTTAGTTAAGGTTTATCAAACCTTGATTTCTCCTTTAACGCCCGCAACATGCAGATTTCAACCCACTTGTTCACACTATACTGTTGAAGCTTTAAAAAAGCATGGGCTGTTTTATGGAGGACGATTAGCGATAAAACGAATATTTAGTTGTCATCCTTGGGGTCGTTCAGGATACGATCCTGTTCCTGAAAAACAAATAAAAAAATAATTTTTCTAAACATTTACACCTTAATTAATTCATTACAATTACATATATTTACAATATAAAAATTGATAAACATGCACGCTTTACAAATTGTTTGGGATCCATCTTCCAGCGGAATTAACATCTTTGGAGATTTTACAATTCACTACTATAGTATGATGTGGATGGTGGCTTTTATTTTAGGTTGGTACATTATGAAAAAAGTGTACAAACATGAATGTCAAACTGAAGAAAAGCTGGACTCATTATTTATATATTCTATTTTAGGAATTATGATTGGTGCACGTGTTGGTCATGTTGTATTTTACCAATCTGAACTTATTTTACAAGACCCCTTAAGCATATTTTTACCTTTTAAATTTGCAGGTGGTTTTGAATTTACTGGTTTTCGTGGTTTAGCAAGTCATGGTGCTGCCATTGGGATGATAATCTCAATGTATATATACAACAAAAAAGTATTAAAAAAATCTGTAATCTGGATTTTAGATCGTGTAGTAATTCCTGTAGCATTGGGTGCTATTTTTGTTAGAATTGGCAACTTCTTTAACTCTGAAATGATTGGTAAGCCAGCTGATGCATCTTTACCTTGGTCAATTATCTTTAAAAAAATGGATAACCTACCAAGACATCCAGGTCAATTATATGAAGCTTTTGGTTATATATTTGTGTTCTTAATTCTTTGGTTTTTATACTGGAAAACCAAAAAAAGCAATCAATCAGGCTTTTTGTTTGGGCTATTTTTAGTTCTTCTTATGACTGTTCGTTTATTTGTAGAACAGTTTAAAATTGCACAAGTAGATGGTCGTGAAGATTGGATTATGGGATTAAACACAGGACAAGTACTTAGTATTCCTTTTATTCTAATTGGATTGTATTTTATGTTTGTTTACAAGCCTAAAGCTGCCTAGTAACATGAAGAATAAACTCCTTATTAGATCAATTATAGTATTAGCCTTAAGTTCTTTATTGTTAATTATTACTTCTTGTAAAAAAGAGCAAAAGGAGGTTAAGCCTATTGTTTTTGAATTTAAAAAAGAAGGCAAACTCAGCTTATTTAAATCTTCTTCCGATTCTTTAATTGCAACATTTGACATTGAAATTGCAGACAATGAATATGAAACACAAACAGGATTAATGCATCGTAAATCCATGACAAATAGTAGAGCGATGTTATTTATTTTTCCGGATATGAGAACGCGCGCATTTTACATGAAGAACACCTACATTCCTCTAGACATTATATATCTGGATAAAGATAATGTGATTGTAAGCATCCAAGAAAATGCAAAACCTTTGGATGAAACTTCTCTACCTTCTGGAGTTCCCGCACAATACGTACTAGAAATTAATGGAGGGTTATCACAACAATGGTCCATTGCAGTTGGTGATAAAATGATATTTACAAAAGATTAGTTATTCATATTTTATACTAGTATAGGCTACCCAATGTCGCTGTGTTGCTATGGCTGTAGTTCCCATTCCTATATCTTCAACAGTAATCAACTCATGGTCAATACTAGATTGATAGTCTAAAAATGTTCCTGTTAAACCTTTATTGTTTACTAACACGTTAAGTTTATTTGCAAATGCTAATCCAAAAGGTACAGAGTACCGACCACACCAAACCCACTTGTATTCTTTATAATCCTCTTTTTCTACAGTATATTCTGTAAACTTTTTTATTTTATCATTGCTTAACTCTTGAGTTAAACAGGTATTAATAATCTCCAAATCTTGTTGTCTTGCTTTTTTAGTACCTTCTTCATCAGTTCCAAAAGGCGCCAAATTAGCACTCCACTCATCATCACCATAATGTACAGCATCATTTGAAATTACAATAGCTAAGTCTTTACCATATTCCCAATGCTTCTCTTTTAAAATTATATTAACAGCTTGAGATAAATCACTACTAATTCTATCAATAGTTTGGTAATTGATATAAGGGACAAGAATAGGAACTATTTCAACATTACGGTTTTTTTTATGCAAAAACGGAATGATTGCTTCTAAAGAATGTTCTAAAACTTGCATACTATCATGAATCATAAAATCTTCAGTTGGCAACTTATTCATAATCTCTTCATTTATTGAAGATACCTTTAGTGTATCATAAGGCGATTGCCAATGTGTGAAACTTCCAAATATTATTTCATCCTTCAAATCAAAATTTCGAGCACGATGTGCCACACCAATTAAAATAATATGAGGTGCATTAATCCCTTTTAAAGATTCATAATATAACTTACCTGCGTATTTATAATCGTCATGTGGGCTAATGGCTGCTTTCCACTTTAGATTATTTTGACTATCCTTAATGTATAATCTGCTATAAATAGAATCCATTTGCCAATTATACTGTGCAAATCCTAAAGTATCATGTATTGGTCTTAGCTTTATGTCTCCCTTTGGCAAACTAGTTTCGAGACTCTGTTTACAACTCATACCAAACAGCGCAAAAAACAAAATGGCATATAATACTCTCATGATAAATATATTTTTCAGAAAGTTACATTTTTTTAAACAAAAAAACCTTTCTGTTTAAACGGAAAGGTTTTCAAAATATAGTATTGAGATTACGTTTTAGTCCTTTTTCTTATCTCCTAGCTTTTTAACCGTATCATACATAATTGGTGTTGCAATAAATACTGAAGAATAGGTTCCTACAACCACACCAACTATTAAAGCAAATAGTAAGTCTCTAAGCGAATCTGCGCCTAAAATAAACATTGCTAATAATACGACTAACGTAGTAAGCGATGTATTTAATGTTCTACTTAATGTTGTATTTAATGCAGAATTTACTGTTCTGCCGAATTCCCAACTTGTATGCTCGTTAAAGAATTCTCTAATCCTATCAAATACCACCACAGTATCATTTAACGAATATCCAATAACTGTTAGAATTGCAGCGATAAAGGCTTGGTCAATTTCCATATCAAAAGGCATATATTTCCAAGTAAGAGAATATATTCCTAACACAATTAACACATCATGAAATACAGCAACTACAGCTCCTAAGGAGAATTGCCATTTTTTAAAACGTAATAAGATATATAGAAATACTACTACTAGCGAGCCTAAAACTGCCCAAATTGATGATTTTTTAATATCATCGGCAATGGTTGGACTTACTTTACCAGAATACATTTTACCAATTTTTTTATTCCCAGAACCTACTTTAAACTCATCATAAGTTATACCATCAGGTAAGAATGGTTTTAAAGACTCAAACAATTTACTTTGTACTTCTTCGTCTGCTTCTGCTGAATTTTCATCAACTTTATATTTTGTAGAAATTTTTAATTGATTTGCACTACCAATAGTTTTAACCTCAGCACTTTCAAAAACAGCATGAACAGCGGTCTTTACTTCCTCAGTATTTACATCTTGTGCAAAACGTACTTGGTATGTTCTACCTCCTACAAAATCAATACCTTCATCTAATCCCGTTGTAAATAACGACATTAGTCCACCAATAATAATAAGCCCTGAAACTACATACGCTATTTTACGCTTTCTTAAGAAATCTATATTGATATTTCTAAATAACCCTTTAGTAATAGTTGTAGCAAAGTTTAATTTCCCACCTCTGTTTGCATCCCAATCTATCAATAATCTTGAAATAAATATGGCTGTAAATAATGAAGTAACAATACCTATTAGTAATGTTGTTGCAAATCCTTTAATTGGTCCTGTACCAAATATGAATAAAATTAAAGCCGTTAACCCTGTTGTAATATTGGCATCTAAAATTGAAGATAATGCATTACTAAATCCATCTTTAATAGCTTCTTTTTGACCTTTACCTTTTGTTAATTCTTCGCGAATACGCTCATAAATAAGTACGTTCGCATCAACTGCAATACCTATAGTTAACACAATACCTGCAATTCCAGGAAGCGTTAATACTGCGCCCAAACCTGATAAAATACCAAAGATTAAAAGGATATTTAACAATAAAGCAATATCTGAATAGATACCTGCTTTACCATAATAAAAAAGCATCCATAATAAAACTAATACCAATGCAATTAAGAACGACTTCATACCACTATCAATAGCTTCTTGACCTAATGATGGTCCA
>Ga0114934_10002894_pt1 | contig 10852 bp, 10 predicted proteins | sample 4SBtaG_2_FD_99695 | JGI IMG/M metagenome (GOLD analysis project Ga0114934, IMG submission 99695) | Deep subsurface microbial communities from Kolumbo volcano to uncover new lineages of life (NeLLi) - 4SBTROV10_white metaG | ecosystem: Environmental > Aquatic > Marine > Volcanic ...
ACTGATTTGCCAATAAATTATCAGCTTGTAAAATGGAAAACCGATGAAATTGTGCTGATATTACCGGAACGGCATGTACTTGCCGAGCGGCACGCTGACATCGTCCCTTTGGACGTATTTGCCGAATACCCGATTATCTGGCGTGAGCCGGGCTCCGGTGCCCGGCAAGCGGTGGAAGATGCTTTGCGACAAGCCAGTATCAACGCGGCGGTCAGCATTGAGGTGATGGGGGTGACGGCGGTGATGGAATCTGTACGGGCCGGACTCGGTATCGGTTTTGCCTCGGCTCAGGCCTTAGCGCACAGCTTGGACGGACTGGTTGCCAGACGCTTAGGGTCTGAACGAGGTATTTTATGGGAATTGAATATCATTCGCCCCGATGCGGTGATGCAATCCCGGGTTGCCAAAGCCTTTTTGGCTTTATGTTGTGATGAGAAATAAGATGAGATTTTTGATACTGTTTTTATTATGGCCCGCCATATTGCTGGCGCAACCTGCTCTATCGGTGACGGAGGTAGCGCCGGGTATTTTTGTGCATTTTGCCAAACAGGAATTCCCCAATCCTCACAATCACGACCATATTGCCAATATAGGCTTTATAGTCGGGCAACGTTGTGTCGCCGTCATCGACACCGGCGGCAGCCCACAACAAGGCCAGGCCTTGAAAAAAGCGATTGAGTACACGACCGATAAACCGGTATGTTATGTCATCAACACACATGTTCATCCTGATCATATTTATGGTAATCGCGTATTTAAACAACCAGGCGTTAAATTTATAGGCCATTACAGACTGGCTCGCGCCATGGCAGCACGCGCGCCGTTTGATATCGATCGGGCTAAAGAACAGTGGGATGTCAATTTAAGTGCTGAAGATATTGTGCCACCCGATTTTAATATCCATAAACAGATGCGTATCGATTTAGGACAAAGACATTTGCTGTTAACCGCGCACCCTACGGCCCATACGGATAATGATTTATCCGTATGGGATGAAAAAACGAATACGGCCTGGCTGGCCGATTTGCTGTTTATCAAGCATATTCCAACTCTGGATGGAAGCTTAAAAGGCTGGCTGAGTGAAATCAGTAAACTGGAAAAACAGACGTATCAGTTTGTCGTGCCGGGCCATGGGCCGCTGGCAACCCATTGGCCGCAGGCAATACAGCCCGAAAAACGCTATTTACAAACACTGTTGACCGAAATCCGGGAACAAATCAAGCAAGGCAAGTATCTTGAAGAAGCGGTCAAAACCGTTGGCTTGTCTGAAAAACCGCATTGGCAATTATTTGATGCCTATCATCAGCGTAATGTCATGTCGGCATTTGCTGAACTGGAATGGGAAGACGAGTGACTGTTTAACATTCTAACCTGAGGAGCCATGATGAAAACACTATCCACCTTTATTATTTTACTGTTATTACCGTTTGTCAGTCTGGCGGCAGAAGATGAATCGCGCTGGCTAAATGACATCAAACCACAATATTTTGCCGACAAGCCTATCAAGGCGTCGGATTTACTCACGATTGAAGCGCCGTATCGGGCCGAAGACCCGGCGTTGGTTCCCGTAAAAATTATCAGTAAAATTCCGCAGACGCCTGAGCGGTATATCAAAAAGATGTGGGTTTTCGTCGATAAAAATCCATATCCATTTGTAGGGGAATTTACTTTTTTCCCGGAAACCGGTAAGGCTGATCTGGCCATGCGGATACGGGTAAATAGCTACAGTTATGTACGGGCCATTGCCGAGATGAATAATGGCGATATGCTGATGACAAAAAAATTCGTCAAGGCCAGTGGCGGCTGTTCGGCACCGATTGGAACCGATCTGGATGCGGCGATGAAGCGCTTAGGCAAAATGAAATTCCGTTTAAAACCTGAAACCAAAGAGGGGCTGGCCCAAGCACAGTTACTGATCAGCCATCCTAATATTACCGGTATGCAGATGGATCAGGTAACCCGTTTCGTACGCAAACCCTATTTTATGGACAAACTGACAGTAACTTACAACGGCAAGCCGGTTTTGATGGCTAAAACCGATATTGCGATCAGTCAGGATCCCAATTTCCGCTTTTATTTTATACCGCAAGGTCAAGGTGAATTAAAAGCTGAGTTCACCGATGTGCATTGTGAATCGCCGATTAGTCGTACTGTCTGCGAACCCGGTAAAAAATATGTAAAAACCCAACAGGTTAATCTATAAAACGGATCTGCGGGGACTTTTCCTGTTTTTAATGAAATCGGTGAATATCGTAACCGCGCTTATTTGTTTACCCCTGACGGTGACTATGACTCTCAGAAAAAGCTAATGGAGATGCTATGAAATTTGTACCGTGTCAATCGAAATGTACCCATGAAGGTACACATTGCGAAGGCTGTGGTCGTTCACATGAAGAAATTGCCGAAATGAAAAAACTAGTTATAGCCTGTGTTGAATTTGCTCAACGCCAATCGTATGAAAATATTGATGATTATGTCAATGCGCTAGCGCGCTCAGTACGCAAGAAATTACTGGAATCATAGCCCGGAGCTTAATCTTCAGACGAACGTATCGCTTCATCACAGAGCGGATAAATCGGGTTGATCTGATCGACCCGTTTACCGCGTTGTTCTGGGGAAAATAGACTGAAACCGGCCATTTCAACAGGCGTCAGAGGGCCTACCAGGGTTTCCAGCAGATTCAAACGTAAACCTTGTTGCACCAGGTAAATAATATAAGTTTGCCGCAGCACGGCAGCTGGTGCGTGCTGGCTAGATTCAATACCTGCATCGACAAAGGCGCAATACAGCAGCGCATCAATATCGTCTTCGCTTAAATGCGTCTTATTTTGCCAAAGTGTTTTGGTCTTGATGGTGTTTTCCAATAACTGCTGCAACCGTTTTCCCAACGGTATCGTACGCGAAGGCAGATGCAGCAGTCCCGTTTCCAGGTCAATCTGCTCAAGCTTCAATCGGCTGATTTCTGCTGGCGTCAACCCAGAAAGCAACAATAAAATAAGCTGCTGCGTATCAGGGTTGCTGAGTTGAAATAAAGACTCGAGGGTATCATCTTCTAAAGCTGAATATTCCGGTACTTTAAAGGGTAATGATGCCGTATCGTGTTTTTGTTCGACCCGGCCAGTATCGGATACCGGCTCTATTTTTTCAGAATCAGGCGGGGGATTAAACCAAACGGAGACAGGGAAATGGAAACCTTTATCGGCCTGTTTTTTGTCTTTAACTGTTAGAAAGTCAATCAGCCAAAGGCTAAAAAGAGCCAAAAACAACGCGACACCAAAGGCAATCAGGCTGCCTAAGGTATAATCTGGCCCAATCGGAACATCATTAAAACTGGCTCTTTCAATAACGTCAACCTGAGGATATTTTTCAAATTGACTGCTTTCAACTTTAGCCAGCCTGACTTGAGTATCCCGGTATAATTCTTCCAATGCCTTCAGATCTTCGGTCAACTGTTCGTATTTTGCGAACAGGGTAGTGAACTCGGCAGCCTTTTTTTGCTGTTCAGCCAGCTTTTTTTGCAAGTTTTTTGTCACTTGTTTGGCGGCTTGATATTCCTGATAGGCTTTAGTCAGCTCGCTGTTTTGTCCGACTTTTCGTTTGATCCTGATTTCTTTTTCCAGCTTTTTAATTTGCTCGGGAATAAATTTCAAGGATGGTTGCAAGTAGAGATAATCCCGGGTATAGCGTTTATCGAACTCGGCCAGTTTTTCTTTCAGCTGCTGATATCGTCGCTCGAGATCACTCAAACTGCGCTGTTCCTGCTGCGGAACGACGGTTCGGCCTTCGGCAATGGCTTGTTTTATCGCATCTAGTTTTGCCTTGGTTTTGACCTCTTCCTCTTTAGCATCGTTATAGGCTTTGTTTAAGGCATTCAGGCCAGCGAGATGCTCATTTTCCACCCGTTCACTGGAATTGATATGATATTGTTTTCGAAATAAAGCGATTGCTTGTTGTTTCGCTTTGATCTGGTTTTCTAATTGATCTAATTCGTTCCGAAGTTTATCGCGTGTCTGCTGTGAAGCATCCTCGGTATTATGCTGACGCGCTTCTAAATAAACATCAATCCAGGTATTGATAACGGTGGGTAAAAAATCAGGATGATCACCAGTTGCTGTCATGCTGAGCAGATTCGTTCCGAGAATGGGTTTGACATCAAGCATTTGGCGAATATCGGCTAAACTGATATCAGCCATAGTCGAGATTTTTTTCAAGCGTAATAAGGTTTCGCTCAGTAAGTCAAAGCCTAATAGTTTTTGTCGTTGAATGGCGACATGCTGAACATCGGCTTCCATACTTTGTTGATCAACAGCTGTCGGCGCCGAGGTCAGTAATGTCGCTTCGGCTTGATAAACAGCCGGTCGCGAAAAATTGATCACTAATCCAATCAGCAAACTGATGCTAAAGGTCAGTAAAAACACTTTTACCCTGGAAAAAGATTGGCCATCATTGTCAGGAATTGATGGAATAACAGGGTCAGAGTGCGTAATATATTCAATTTTTTGAGTTTTTTTCATGGGCTTTAAGGTAGTCCCGTTTATGATCGCGTTTGTATTTGGACTGATTTTATTTGTTAGTTTAACACCATCATCATTGAATGCTAAGCCTTTAGATATCCGTTTAAAGCCTAAGCTACAACGTATTCCGGCAGGATGTTTTCAGATGAGGATTATTGCGTCTCATAAACAAAAACATAAGCTAACAAGCGGGCAGCGTATTTGCTTTCGGCGATATTTTGAAATGGGCGTGCATGAAGTCACGATCGCTGAGTTTAAGCGTTTTGCCGCCCAGACAAACTATATTTCCGATGCCGAAATTGACTATCTGAAGCCGGGTTGCTGGTCGTATGATAAAAATAAACAACAGTGGGGATGGTGGCGATGGGCAAACTGGCGGCAACCGGTACAAGGAAAAATTGATGATCGGCAGCCGGTCAGTTGCGTCAATTATTATGATATTCAGGCCTATATCGCCTGGTTGAATGCAGAAACCGGCGAACATTATCGCCTGCCAACCGAAGCCGAATGGGAATATGCAGCGAGGGCAGGGCGAAGCAATGATTATTTTTGGGGAAATAATCCAGATTTGGCCTGTCGATATAGCAATATTTTTGATCTAAACAACGCATCATTTTTTAACACGAAGGGGGGCATTTCACACCATTGTGATGATGGTTTTGTGTATGCCGCACCGGTTAAAACGTTTTTGCCTAATCCTTATCAGTTATACGATATGACCGGTAATGTCTGGGAATGGACGTGTTCGGAATTCAAGCCGGCGTATGCCGGACAAGAGAAGCGCTGTGTCAATCAGAATGATAATCCTGAATTTATAGCCGTTCGAGGCGGGGGATGGAATGCGGGGCCTGAGCGTAGCCGTCTGGATTATCGGAATTGGCAAAGCCCCTGGGTCAGGCTGTCAACCTGGGGCTTCAGGTTAGTTAAAGCACAAAAGAAAACTACACGACACCGCACGCCTGTATCAGGCAAATAAATCGATAATGGTTTTTTGCGTTTCCTGGCCGGTTTGCAGAATTTTAGTGGCCGATTGAGCCTCAAGTTCGGCTTCTTTTAATTGGGTAACCGGTTTAAAAAGATCAGCGGATTTTGCATCTTTGCTACCGCCGACTTCATCCTTGTTGACGCTGGCCTGAGCGATAGTCTGCGCGGCATCATTTGCTTTTTGTTGCGAACTGTTAAACAAGTTAAACGCGCTATTGGTCGGTGTAATGTTCATAACAGACTCCATAAGTCTTTGTACAATCTAAAACAATATTAGAGGCTTATACTTGTATTTTTACAATATGAATTGATATAGATTGTGAGATAAATCGCACAAATCAATAAATGCGATGCCGAAACAGCCATGCCGCCAGACTCAATGTCACCAAGCTGATGAGGGCCAAAGGCCAATATTGGTTGAATAGAACCTCAGCCGGTAATCCTTCCAGAAATACACCACGCACGATAACCAAAAAGTAGCGTAACGGGTTAATCAGGGTAAAATCCTGAACCAGTGGCGGCATATTGGCAATCGGAGTGGCAAAGCCTGAAAGAATAACCGCCGGAACGATGAACAAGAATGCGCCAAGCAGCCCTTGTTGCTGGGTGACGCAAATTGACGATATCATCAAGCCAACACCAATAACCGAAAAAACAAACAGGAAAACCCCTAAATATAATGCACTTAAATGGCCTATGAAGGGGATATTGAACCAGAAAACCGCCATAAAGATAATAAAACTGGCTTCAATCAGGCCGATAATCAAACCCGGAATCGCTTTGCCGAGAAGAATCTGAAAGGGCGTCATCGGCGTGACCAGCAGTTGATCAAAAGTACCTTGTTCACGTTCACGAGCGACAGACAGGGCCGTGACAAGAATGGTCACGACCAGTGTCAGCAAGCCAATAATTCCCGTAACGATAAACCATTGACTGTTAAGATCAGGATTGAACCAGGCACGAATTTGCAAGCGGGCCGCAGGTCTTGGCGTATGGTACCGCTGAGCCATTGCCAGGTTGTATTTAGCCAGAATGGTCTGCATATAACTTAACGCAATTAAAGCCGTATTCGAGTCGCGGCCATCAATTATGATCTGTATATTTACTGTTTTTCCAAGCGCCAGATCGCGATCAAATTGTGGATGAATATGAATAACAGCCAGAACATCTTTGTTGTCCAGGACTTTTGCGATTTGCTGCTGATGCATCAGAGTTATTTTTCGGCTGAACGCGGGTGAGGCTTCAAAGCGTGCGATCAACTGCCTGGATTCAACACTGTTCGCTTCATCATAAACGGCAATCGGCACATGGTTTAAATCAAAGGTTGCACCATAGCCGAACACAAAAAGCTGGATAATCGGTGGACCTATCAAAACAAAGCGACTTTTAGGGTCTCTGAGGATAGCCAGAAATTCCTTGATAATCAGGGCAAAAATCATGATTTACTCCAGACGCCGAGGAGACTTTTTTAAGGTCAGTATGAAAAAGAACAGCGCCATGATCAACAATGCGGCCATATTCGGCAGAACAACACCCCAGACATCGCCGCTTAAAAACAGGGTTTGTAAAATGGCGACAAAATAACGGGCCGCAATTAAGAAGGTGAACCCCTGAACGACTTCCGGCATACTGCCAATATCAAAAATAAAGCCTGATAAAATAAACGCCGGCAAGAAGGTGACGATAATGGCGATTTGGCCGGCCACAAATTGATTTTTGGCGACAATGGAAATCAATAAGCCCATGCCCAACGCGACCAGTAAAAATAAAACACCACATAGCAATAGCAACCACAGGCTGCCGCGTAGCGGTACCTCAAACAAAAATACTGCCATGGCGATGGAGAGCAACATACCGCCCATGCCTAAAATAAAATAAGGGATGAGTTTGCCCAGTAAAACTTCGATTAAATTGACCGGCGTTGCAATCATCGCTTCCAACGTACCTCGTTCCCATTCACGCGCCATCACCATCGCCGTCAATAATGCACCGATCAATGTCATGATGACGGCGATCAGACCGGGCACCAGAAAGTTTTTACTCAAAACCTGACTGTTATACCAGATACGGTGCTGAATACTGACGGGTTGAGACAAGGGAATTCCCTTGATTCTAGCCAAATGCGTGAGCCACTCAAACCAGGTACCTTGAATATAACCGGAAATCAGACGGGCGGTATTGGCATCAATACCATCGACAATAATCTGAATCGCCGGCGAATTCTGTTTAAAAACCTGGCGATTAAAATCAGATCTTAAATGAATGATGGCGTTGATTTTACGATATTGCATCGCATGTTTGGCTTCTGCCATATTGGCATACTGATGATTTTCAAAATATTTGGAATGATCGAATGCGGCCATAAAGCTGTTGCTTGTCGGTGTGGTTTTTTCCACGACCCAGCCGATGGGAACATGCTTGGCATCAAGCGAGACGCCATAACCGAACAGCAATAACAAAAAAACAGGCAGCACAAAGGCGATGGCCATGCTGCTGGGGTCCCGCCAGATTTGCAGAAATTCCTTGAACACTAATCCTTTCAGACGTATGCGACTTATTTTCATGATTGCTTTTTCTCCACCAGATGAATAAAAGCCTGCTCCATCGTGGGTTCGGGACATTCGGCCGTGATCGCCTGTTGTTTGATTTCAGCCGGTGAACCGGCCATCATCACTTCCCCTTGAACCATAATCACCAGACGGTCACAATATTCGGCTTCTTCCATAAAATGGGTGGTCACCAGGACAGTAACACCATTGGCGGCAAGCTGATTGGTCCTGGCCCAGAATTCGCGTCGTGCCAAAGGATCGACACCCGAGGTCGGTTCGTCCAGAAATAAAATTTCAGGTTCATGCATCAAGGCGCATGCCATCGCTAAACGTTGTTTATAGCCTAAAGGCAAATCACCGCTATTACTGGTGAGATCCTTTTTTAAATCAAATTGTTCGATAGCCCACTGAATACGCTGCTTGCGATGCTGATTTTTTAATCCATAAGCGCTGCTGAAAAAATCCATATTCTGCTGCACACTAAGATTGGCATAAAGTGAAAATTTTTGTGACATATAGCCGATTTTTGCCCGCGCTTTAGCGGCGGCGGTGCGTAAATTGACGCCGGCTACACTGAGCTGCCCATTAGACACGGGTAACAAACCGCATAACATCCTGAATGTCGTGGTTTTCCCGGCGCCATTTGCGCCCAGCAAGCCGAAAATCTCTCCACGTTTAACGCTGAAATTGAGTTTTTTAACCGCCTGAAACTCGCCAAACCAACGATCGACCTGTTCGACACGAATCACATCGTTACTATGATTTTTACTGTTTTCGATTTGATTGATTTGCAAAGGAGGTTGATGCGTGACGGGGTGACGTTGGCGCAACAGACTGATGAAGGCATCTTCAAGGTTCGCCTCGGCAGGGCTGACATTCAAGTGTTCAGCGATATCGGCCGGGAAATCGGGTAATTTAGTTTGTTTGCAAACAACCCGAACAGACTCCCCTTGAATAATCGAGTCAATAATGTCCTCAGAGGCATTCACGCGGCTCTGTAATTGCCGATAGGGCATGCGGGCATGCTGCAAGCGAAAGCAATGGCCGCTTAAACGCGCTTTAAAATGCTCCGGTGTGTCCTGCGCCAGTATTTCGCCATCATCGATCAACACTACCTTGTCACAACGTTCGGCTTCATCCATGTAGGCGGTACTCAACAAGACTGTGGTGCCTTTCTGTTTCACCTGATGCTGAATAATACGCCATAATTCACGCCTGGAAACCGGATCAACCCCGACGCTGGGTTCATCGAGCAGTAATAAACGGGGTTCGCTCAACAGGGTGCAGGCGAGGCCCAGTTTCTGCTTCATGCCGCCAGATAGTTTTCCTGCCAGGCGGTCGGTAAATGCTGCAAGACCGGTCATGAGCATTAAGTCATCAAAGCGATGCTGCCGGTCAGTCATGGACACTTGATGTAGATCGGCATATAGATTAAGGTTTTCGGCCACACTTAAATCTTCATACAAGCCAAAACGCTGGGGCATGTAGCCGATCAGGGCATGGATTTGATCGCTATATTGGCGTGTATCATAGCCAAAAATACGGATTTCACCCGTATTTGGCAAATACAATCCGACTGCTGACCTTAACAGGGTGGTTTTGCCGGCACCATCAGGCCCAACCAAAGCCGTAACGGAATTTTCTTCGACTGTAAGGCTGAGTTGCTTTAACGCCTCAATCGTACGCTTTCCGATACTGAAGGTTTTGCTGACATGCTGAAAATCCAGCGGCAGCGATCGGTTTTCAGTCATGATGCGACTGGGCAGTCCGAGGCTTGTTTTATGCTTTTTGTGGCGGTGGTGTCGATTTTAACCGTCACCGGCATGCCTAAGCGCAGTTCATCATGTGTGCCACCGCAGGCGAAAACGCGGACCTGATAAACCAGGCTGGTGCGAAGCTCCGGCGTTTCGACGGTTTTTGGAGTAAATTCGGCGGTGGGTGAAATAAAACCAATCCAACCGATATAAGATTTATCAGGATAACTGTCCGAGTATATCCGGGCCGGCATGCCATATTTGATTTGGCCAAGCTGTGTTTCCGGGACATAGACCCGAGCCCAAACCGGATTCGTCAAAGCCAGTGTAAAAACTGGCGTACGTAAATCGGCCATATCACCAGGCTCCAGAATTCTATCCTGGATAATGCCAGCATGTGGCGCATATAAATGCGCATCCTGGAAGTTTTTTTGATCCAGTTTCAGTTGGCTCTGATAGATTTTAAGGCGTGCTTTTGCTTCCTCGATATCCTCTTTGCGCGGGCCGATAACCGCTAAACGATATTGCTCTTTTAATGCTGCCAACTGTTTCTGGTCGGTATGCAATCGCGCATAGGCCCGGTCTACTGACTCGACTGACGTCAAATGACGTTTAACCAATGCTTTAAGCCGCTTATATTCCTTTTGGTCAAATACAACCTGCGCTTCCAGGGCTTTGACATCATCCCGGGTTTTCTTTATTTCTTCAGGCCGTGAGCCGTGCACCAGGCGAAGAACCACTTGTTGTTGCGTTTCGACTTGTGCCCGGGCTTTTTCCAGCAGGTACTGAAACCTTTCCAAATCCTGCTCGGCCAATAATTGTCCCTGGGTGACCTTATCACCTTCTTCAACCCACATTTTTTGAATATGTTCAGGGTCGTGGAAGGTGAGTTCAACCTGACGAATATCAATATTTCCGTACAAGGTTATCGTATTATTTTGTGTGGATGATCGCGTCGAAATAATATAATAAATCGTTATCGCTGATACGATCAAAACACTCATAATGACAATAAGACGAGGCTTAGACATGGCTTCAGTTCCCGGTTAAA
>Ga0114934_10002896_pt1 | contig 10851 bp, 8 predicted proteins | sample 4SBtaG_2_FD_99695 | JGI IMG/M metagenome (GOLD analysis project Ga0114934, IMG submission 99695) | Deep subsurface microbial communities from Kolumbo volcano to uncover new lineages of life (NeLLi) - 4SBTROV10_white metaG | ecosystem: Environmental > Aquatic > Marine > Volcanic ...
AGAACTTCTCATTTTGCTGTTGATCCAAAGCACCTTCTTCAAGGTTTTTGTTCAAACCAACGATGAACTTGCTCTGGTCGTTTTGTGATTTAAAATCGTTTGTCATTGCTTTAAATTTTAATGTTAATAATAAGTTAATTTTAATCTGATAGTGATTTGGGTAACTTTACTGCTATACAATCAGCTTGTTTTGGAGGCGGCAGTTTTGCCGCCTCCGGAAGCCTTTTAGAAATACTCATCTAAAGTTGACTGCCTATCTGAGGAGTTTGAACCTTCATGGTATCACTATCATAGCCAAAGTAGGAGTCTCCATCAGAACAAAAGTCGCTTGAGATGCCATAGCTACTGCTTTCATAATCATCCTTGTTTTTACCTTGGAGAAAAAGCCCAGGTTGCAAGGGCGTCGACAATTAATAATGGTAACATGGTTTTAATTTTTAATGATTTATAAATATGTGAACTGTCATTAATAATATTTGTAATAAGTTTGGTCGAGTTAGATATCGCTCTACTGTTTTAAAAACCGATAATTGATATCAGAGAATTTAGGGATAACATCATCTGTAGTTTTCAGATTTCTTCCACCATTCTTTACTTCGTTAACAAAGAATTTGAAAAAGCGTGCCTGTTCAGGGTCAGGATTTGAATTGCCCAGTAAGGAATCTGCTTTATTGAAAAATCGGGAAAGGTTTCTCAACCTTAATGTATCCATCCTATTCACGTAGTCGTTTATTACCATTGGGAGTTCTCTTATATCAATATTAATATGATTTGCAACTTCATTTAATTGCTCACCCAATAAAGAAATTACTTGTTCCTGGATAATATAGCTGTTTCTGTTCCATTTCAGTACCCTTTCAGCAAAATCACTTTCCAACTTTTCGATTTCTCCTTTCTCATTGACTTCATAATACAGAGAAACTAACGTAGCGAATGAATAAGAGATAAAGGTTATTAGATCTTCTATCTCATCAAGAGGCCCTAATTCGTCTATTACGATCCTATAGCTACCCGGATAGATTCCGGAAATTAAATCATAATCGTAAATGAGAACTATCAATCCAATTAAGATTCTTGGGGTGACCGTTTCCGGCAATTTAGGAAGATCGATTTCCAGATCAAGATAAAGTTCATTGCTGTACTTTAACCAGGGATGGGTTTCGTGTTCCATGTACTTTTCCAAATACCATAACACTTCTGTTTTCACTTCTGGTATTTTTAAGCTTTGGCTTATTAATAAATCTGTTTTCATTTTTTTAAGGTTTAAGTATTTTAAAGTTTTTGATTGAAATAGGGTAAGGGTATAAACCCTTACCCATAAAAGAAATGATTACCAATCCATTTTAATATTGCCGACATGTTTAATATTGCCGACATGAGTTGATCCTCCTATCACATTCCCGTTAAAATCCACCTCAACTTTGTCGGCCCCTTTAATTTCCGGTAACCGTGTGGTTAAATCCACATGCTCTTCCTTTCCGGCATGTGCTCTGTCAACCTGGAAATTGAAATCTTTTCCCAAAAGATCGTTAACACTTTCTTGAAATTCACCGATTGAGCTCATCATGACCTCCTTTTTTAATAGTTCAACAATAATTTTACTGTTCTTCCCCACAATTAAAAAACCCCTACACCTTTAAAAAGATGCAGGGGTTAGGTTGAGTTTTGTCAGAAAGGGCCTCTTATAATTTATATGTACCGATCAAAAAAAAATTACCATTAATTTCTCCAATTTCGAATTTTCCAGGGATATTTTTTTTTCTCAGATAAGAATTTAAAGTATCCTTTGCCCTTTCAAAAACTTTATTTTTTATTTGTTCTTCGATGTAAAGATTCACAATCGCCATAGTGTTATAATTATTTTTATATTGGCTACGGGTTTCCCAAGTATCATTATTATAGACATCTTTTTTTAACAGAGATTTAATATCTTCCTCTATTATCTCTAAACTTTCCTCTTCCCCGCTGGTTGCAATTTCGATTTTCTCGATACCGTGGATTGCACCAAACATAGTTTCATATTCTTGTTTTTTATCAAGATCATACTGTTTTCTAAGATTTCTCCAGTTTTCATCTGAAAAGTCGTCTGATTTATCTGTAAAAAGCTTCTTATAGGATAAATACAACAAAGCGAAGGCTTTATAATCCGTATTACGTACAATCTTTTCAGAATTTTTCTCGTTTTTCAAAAAATAGAATAGCTCATTTTTAATTTCCTCCCCCTGTAATCCACCAATTTTCCAATTTGCAAAAGGATCAAAATATTCATCTATTTCCTTTTTAATCCGAGAAATATTCTTTTGAATATACTTTAAAAAATAGGATCTCCAATAAGTATTATTGATGTCTAAAACTTCCATAATTCTTTAATTTCGGAAATTAGTATCCTCAAGGATTCTCCTTTTTTTTCTTTTTCTAACAGCCCTTTCTGTTCATTCAACCATTCAAGGGTGAAACGGATGTCCTCTTTATCAAAAAAATAAGGAAAGCACTTAGTGGTTTCGAAATTAATAAACTCTTTCCCCTTTTTAATGGCAAAATTCTCATTTTTAAGTGCTGCTTTAATGTTTGGTTCCGTGAGAATAAATTCGCTGATTTTTTCTTCAGTAACGCTCATCTTATGCCTGAATTTTCGATAGCCATCCAGCACGGGGATGCCCACTTCATATTCAAGCCAATTTAAATCTTCAATCGTTGCTCCGAACGGGAAATCAAAGATACTAACTCCAAGCGTTTGACTAAAAAACCCTTTTATCGCAGATTCACGTCTACTTTTTCCGACAGGCATTAATATATCAGCAATTTTAACCGTAATCTGATCCCTTGGAACTCGTTTGGAAATAAAATACAAATAAAGGAACAGGGCTAACCTTCTTGTGGTGTAATAGTGTTCGAAACGTTTTAAAGCATCTTCTTCGAATTCATTTTTTCTCTGAACAAATGAATCTCCAGGAATCATTGGAGTATGCGGGAAAATATCGTATTTTATTTCCGCAATCCACTCATTGCAGAGTTCGCAAATATTCCTTTCCCTGGTTTCATAGTCGGGAAGATTTCTAAATTTCATGTACCACTCGTGTAAATGTTTTTCCCAGCCTTTATTGTTTAAAGGCAAGGCGTTTAATGCTTCATAGTTGCTATCACCTATCTCCTTAATTCGTTCTGAAAGAAAAGTTATTGATTTTTCATCAGAAGCTTTAAAATCAGTTTTTGAATATGGCTCGCATCTCATACGAAAACCCTTTAAGGATTCCATTAAAAATCGCCGGGGCATCCCTGAATAAATTACTGCACTTATTAATTTTGACTGGAACCGTTCTCCAATTTTTTGAAGAAAAGTATAACCTTGTATTGGTTGCTGAACGGTCACCCCATTAATCATACTATTCAGTCTAAAATCTGTTATTATAACCGATATTTTCCCACGTAAATCATTATCACCGGCAAGCGCATTCATTGCTTCCTCAGCATTCTTTGTACAAATAACATCTACGTTTTTCTTTAAAGACTTTATTAATCTGCTATCTTCAGTTAATTCATCATCAAGTAATAACACCTTCCACTTCCTTTTTTTGTTATCTGAAGAATAGCTTTCTTTTTCTGTATATTTATTAATAAGCGTAAAACCAATATTTTTTATATACTGCAAAGCTGTATCAATATTTGATAGAGTGACATTACTATACCGATCTCTAAACTCCGAAACTTGTTCATCCCCACTTTGCTTATAAGTATCATACATCTCCACAATACATCTTTCCATTTCTCTTTTTACCTCATCCGCATGCAATCTTTTAGTTTGAAATTTATCAACTAGCCCCCCAATATGATGAAATTTTTCCATAACAATAAATTCCGGGTCACATGAGAAGAGCTGGACATCTCGTAATTCTAATGATGTTAATGGACGCATTTTATTGAGAGTACCTTCATAATTTTGGTGTAGATCATTAAGCTTAATAAAATGGTGCCCTATAGAAACGGCATTAACAATTTTTCTATCCAATTTACTAGTAATTTCTTTTCGTGAAGTGGCGGATGTAAAAATTATTGGTGCGGATATATCATTTTTTCTCAAATACTTTGCAACATCAACCCCATAAAAATCCTGTAGATGTTTATTTTTCCATTTTAATTCTACCAAGATTATTATAACCTTGATACTTTTAAAATCAAAATTGGCTTGTTCCCATTCATTCTCCGTTTTGATAACTACATCATCAGTTTGGGAAAAGCCATTAAGCATAGCTTTGGCTTCTTCATCCCAAATGATAAGTTTTTTTAAATTAGGTACGTTTGAGGGATTGGTAAACTTTGATGTTTGAATTTGCTTTTTTAGCTTCTTTTTAAATTCCTCTACGGCAGCATTTTTTTTATTGGCAATCTCAGTTTCCAGATCCGGGTTTGGAAATTTATTTATGAAATCTTTTATTAAGTCAGAACATTTTGAATAATCCTGAATCGAAAGACTTATATTAACTAAAATATTATATGTCCAACCATCTTTATTATGATGGTCTTTTATTGACCAGCCGTTTTTAAGAATTTCCGTGAACTTCTTTTCTTCATGAAAAACAACATAAACGTTTTCAATCCCATCAATGATTTTAGCTATATTTTCCTTATCCGCACTTAAGAAACTGCTTTCCGACACTCTATCATTAATAAAAAGGAACTTAGTTGCAACCTCGGCTGCAACATTTCTAAATTCATATACTTTAAATTGCCACTCATTTCCCGTTAAATTTTCTTCTGGGAAAAATTCTTTGAGGTAGGCCCGGGTATCACTATCAGCTATTGTAAAAATAACTATGGCATTCATAATAGTTCTGTTTTTCTTGAATTAAACAATGTTTTCACAAAATGGAATTTAGAGCGGTCTTCAACAAGATATTTAACGACATTCGAGTAATGTAAAAAACGACAATTATCAGGGATTTTATCAGGAGTTCCCCGCTCTGTTGTGATAATCACATTCGGTTGGTAAGCATCGTTCGGTTGGTAAGCATCGTTCGGTTGGTAAGCATCGTTCGGTTGGCGAGTATCGCTGAAACAGGTAAAAATATTTTTATTTAACCACATAGAAATTTCTTCTTTATCATGTACTGAATCTGCTCCCATTAATTTTTCGACAAGAGTTAAATGAATAATAAAAAAATCCATTGATGTTTTTTTTATCCACTTTTTAAATGCTATTAGCGTCTGTTTAGTATCATTATTTTCATTTAAATCAATTTCACTTTTATCCGGCATATAAATCCGCATTTTTTTATAAATATCTCTAATCTTTAAGGGGGGCTCATTCTGTGAATTATTTTCAATCATACCATCAGTTTCTTCTTTTAAAGAAATCCTTTGAATCCTTTCGTCAATAATCCCCACTTCTACCAGTGCTGTTTCAAACAGTTCATATTCAATATTTGGATATTGATCTAAATTTTTCAAGATCTCCCCTGCCGGATTAGGTGACGATCGAAACGGTTCATAATAATCGAAAGTATTACAATCAAGTATGTTTGAACCGTGATTATCAAAATATATCGTAAACACTTTTTTCTCGTCGCTATTAACGTATAGAAATTTTTGTTGATTAAAGTCATCCACAAAAATACTCAGGTTTGATGTAATCTTTTTACGTTTACACAGAATAGAAATCCAATATGGATAGAGTTTATCTGTGTCATTTAAGATTGTATCAAAGGGTAACATTTGGTTTGGGACTATGATCCTTGGCGGTAGCTCGGTTTTTTTATCATCATCTAAATCTATCCCTTTTACATTCACTACCCATTGATGAGGATAATTCTCATTTTTGATATCAGAGTGTAAATCAATTCCTTTATTAATCAATTCTTTTTTTCTTATTTTTTTGTCTGTGAGTATCAATATGTCCTTAGGTTTTCTTAGCCAAATAATATACCACAGCTTACCATCCTCAAAAACATCAATGTCAAACACCAATTTTTCGTCAATTCTGGTGGTTTCATCTTCCGTAGTTACGACTTTAATTTTTGGATTATCAATTTGTTTTATAGGAATCTTGTTTAAATAACATGCGGCACCTTTCATTTCCAACAATCCAAGTCCGGATTGCCTTAATTTGTTATCTTTCTCTAAAATAGGCAGTTCCGTAAGCCTCTTTATGTTGTTCAACGTTTTCGTATCCGGAACAGAATTATCAGTAAGCATCAAGCAAATATGATTATCAGTATTTTCCTTTAATTTCACTTGCACAACTAACTCATTTGTTTTGCCAACATGCTTAAAATAGTTACGTATAATATTTTCAAAAATAATATAAAGAGCCTGGAGCCCTAACACACCGTTAGGCAAGGATACTTTTTCATTAGAAAAACCATCTTTATCGAACCTATTAAATGTTTTATTTTCATATCCGCTTACAAATTTTTTAACTATTTCCAGCTTTGAGAATCCATCAAGGATGTCAGTAATTTTATATTCAACTTCAAATGAAGCAATTCCTGATGTGATATCAGAATTATATACCATTCTTTGACGTAGATAATTGTGAAATTGAAGGATGTCATCTTCTTTTTCCTTATGGAGGTCATTAGTCATGATATGACTACCTGTATTGTGGCTGGTCGTTCGGGCATTAACTTCAGCAAAAGCTGACTTTCTGGCATAATTCAAAATAATCTCCAACTGATAATGGTTGATGATTCGATTAGCCAGTTTATCAACCAACCGTTCAAACAGTTGGATAAACTCTTGGTATTTTCTTGATTTACCATTTTCGTTCGTTATTGACTTGTCAACCAGTACAAATACACCACCTAATCCATAGTCTGCTTTTTCTTTCTCATCGTAAACTGTATTCGAAAAGAAATAATACAAATCAATGTCATCGTTTATATATAAAGAATGTTGAATTACGTTCCTGGATATTTTTTTTACAAATTCATTTTTATCGGGATTATTAAAACTACATTTTGGAATAGATGAAAATTCATTGATACTGTCAACCTCAACTTGCTTAGGATAGATTTTAACTTGTTTTCCTTTTTCCAGAACAGATAATTCTATGGAAAGGTTTTTGTCTTTTAGTTGACTGCGCACCTGATTTGTTAAAGACTTCGGTACCAAAAATTTATACAGCGAATTTGAATCATCATTCTCACAGATTTTTTTTTTGAATCCAATTATTTTATTTGAGATAAGAACGTTTATTCTCCCATTTAATCTGTTCTTTCTGTTTAACTCTTTAATTATCAATTCAGAAAAGCCCTTCTTAGCCCCATTATTTTTTGTAATTACAGATAGTGTTGTTTGAAAAGAAAAAATATCAAGAAAAGATTTTTCTTCAAGTTTTATATATCCCTGAAGTGATTGAAAAGGTTCTATTTCCCATGAGTTAAAATCAATAACTTTGTAAAAAGCAGGAACTACGGCATAAATTCCCGATTCAGAAGTATCTAATTTTTCAAAAAGTTTTAAAAACACATTGAAATGTTCATTAATATCTTGATTATGACCAATTATAAATGGGAGGAAGCTTTCATTAATTTCGCGTAATATCCTATTGGTTTCGTCAATGTTTATCATAACGGTCTGATTTGTCATATCCAATTGTCAAAAAAGTTTTGTTTTCAACCTTTTCAGCTATTTTACGCGCAATAGCAATTGCATATAAAGAGCTGGCACCTAAATTGGAAATCTCTGTGTCAAATTGATAAATTACCTTTATTTCCGACAAATCAATATCATCAGTATAAAAACAATCAACTGCCAAATCAAGCGCCATCGGAACGTGTCTTAATTTTACGTTGGGTCCATATAGTCCGAAAATGATTTGGCCAGAGTCTAATCTCGGATAATATGTTATTCGTTTTGTACTTTCTCCAGCCACTTGTCTAAAATAATCAAAAATAGCATACGTTGAAGTACCATTTCCCAATCCAATGATGGCATAATCCGGGGGACCATATTGTTCAAAGTATTCAACAGCAATTCTTTTATCAATTTTAACCAATACATCTGCTTTCTCTTCGCTATGATTGGTTGGAAAATATCCATTTTTAATGAGCATCTCACGCAGTTTACTAATACATCCACCTATGTATCCTTTTACCCTTATTAAATCCGCACCATTATTTTCCATTGGCTCGATTCTCACTTTTGGCAAAACTTCCGGGACAATTAATGTCAGTGGAAAGCCAAGTTGTTTGCAAGCCTCTGAAAGGGCAATCCCTGCGCTACCAGAAGTAACTTCAATAATATGGGTTTCTCCAGGATGAATTAAATCAAGCGCTTCGGCAATAAAAAGATATGGAATCCAAAATCTGGAATAGTGGCTATTCCCTCCGGAATTGGCATATTCCATTTTTACATGCAGAACATTATTGTTCGGAAGGTTAACCTTATAACAAGACGTATTCCCAATCCCTATATATAATTTTTTATATATGTTTATCCGTTCTATAGGTATTTTCACAGGCAAATCAAACAAACGACTAATATCTTCCTGCCCGTTTAAAAAGCTGATAATATCCGGTCTGCTTTTAATTTCTAACGATATACTTTTTATCCGTATCATATTGGTCTCCAACTTAATTTATAAAAAATTTGTAAATCCCCCGTCAATTGTCAGGTTTGACCCTGTTATATATGAAGCTTCCTCAGAAGCCAAAAACAATGCAGCATTAGCAATTTCTTCCGGTTCAGCTATACGTTTAACAGGAATACTATTAACTAAATTATCCATAAATTCTTCCGGTGAAATTTTATTCTCCTTAGCAAGTATGCCGACTAGCGTTTTAAGTTCATCCGTATTTGTAGGACCAGGCAAAATATTATTTACGGTTATCCCAAAAGGTACCACTTCATAGGAAAGTGTTTTAGCCCATGAAGCAACGGCCCCTTTAACACTTGACAGACCTAATCCAGGATATGGTGATTTATATACCGTTCCAATGATATTTATTACCCTTCCCCATTGAACATTCTTCATTTTTTCAATGACTAAATTGGTCAATATATGATAACTTATAAAATTCTTACGGAAAACCGATTCAAACAATTGATAATCAGCACCTAAAATTTTCGATGGCAAGGGCCCTCTTACATTATTGACTAAAATATGAATCGGATATTCATATTTATTCAAAAAATCCCCAACATTTTTATCCAATTGCTCCGGATTCTCAAAATCAGCCACAATATAATCATGGGTAAGTTTGTCCGGGTTTGGAAGACTCTTTATTATAGCTTTAAGCTTTTCTTCGTTTCTAGCTACAAGAATAATCTTGCAATTATTCTCAGCCAATTTAATAGCAATACTTTTGCCAATGCCCATAGTGCTCCCGCATACAACGGCCGTTTTATTCTTCAAATTACCAATCATTCTGCTAAATTCCTTTTTTTATTGTAATTACTTTACCGTTTTCAACCCTTTTAAAGACTATGGGGATTGAAACCTCACCCTTTGTAAAATTCAATGTTCCCAGTGCTCCATTATAATTTTTAAGGCTCCTTACATATTCTGCTACTTTTTGAGGATTATTTCCCACATTCTTAATGGCTTTAAATATTAACATTAAAGCATCATAACCAACAGCATTTACCACAGAAGGCTCTTTCCCGTATTTTTTAAAGTATTTCTTTGCAAATAAATATGAGCCTTGCATTAAGCTGTCTTTTGGATTATAATATGCTACCGGAACTATAACACCATTTGCTGCCTGCCCCGCAATATTGAGACAATCAGGCTCAAGAAAACTAATATTTGAAACTATAACCGGATTATAATTTGTTTCTTTCAATTGACGAACAAAATGCCCCATTTCCTTTTGATTACCGCCAAGATATATTGCCGGCACTTTTTCCATTCTTAATTTTGTAATAATCGTTCTAAAGTTGGTAGCTCCAGATTCATATGGTTCCGAAAGCATAATCTTGCCTCCTAACTTTTCAAAAGTCTGAGTAAATAAGTGGAGAAGTCCTAAACCATATTCGCTGTTAACGTAAACAACAGCAGCTTTTGTAATTTTTTTGTCAGAGAAAAGAAACTTTGCAGATTCAGTGGATTCAGCTACGCTTGACGGATAATTTCTGGCAAAAAATGGATTAATGTTTTGAAGCTTAGGAGAAGATGCCCCGGGACAAATAAGAAAAACTTTATTTCTTGCAGCAACAGGTGCAATTGCCAATGTAACCGGACTGCTTACATCTCCAATCACATATTTTACCTCATTAATATTGATTAATTTTTGAATATTGTTTGCTCCGGTTGTGGGCTCACCTTTAGAGTCAGTATATATTACCTTTATATTATCCCCAATATCCACTTTTGCCAATTGTATTCCTTTTTTTATTTCAACACCATAATTGGCCAACTGACCTGTAAAAGGCAAAATTACACCCACTTTTATGGTTTTGTCATTTTTTGTCTGGTTATTACATCCAGAACCAAGTATTGAAATAACCAATAGAAAAACGGTTACATAAAATAGATTTATTTTTTTCATCACTTTAGGTATTTATTAAAATTTAAATATAAACATAATCATCCAGAAAACTACTCTGCCTGAAGATTTCCGGGCCAAATTTTTCTCCTGCTTTTCCTTCTTTTATTACACAAACATTATGTGCTAACATAAATGCTGCATCATAATTGTGTTCCGTTAATAAAATAGATATTCCCTTTTCTTTATTCATTTTTTTAAGAAAATCTATTGTCATCTCAACTCTTTCCGGATCCAATCCCGCAATAGGCTCATCCAGAAGCCAAAGGGATGTTTCCTGTGCCAATAACATGGCAAGAGACAAGCCCTGTCTTTGTCCTCCAGACAGATTCCCTGCTCTTCGTTTTATACTGCCCTTTAATTTGGG
>Ga0114934_10002898_pt1 | contig 10850 bp, 13 predicted proteins | sample 4SBtaG_2_FD_99695 | JGI IMG/M metagenome (GOLD analysis project Ga0114934, IMG submission 99695) | Deep subsurface microbial communities from Kolumbo volcano to uncover new lineages of life (NeLLi) - 4SBTROV10_white metaG | ecosystem: Environmental > Aquatic > Marine > Volcanic ...
ATCAAACCGCGCTACATCAGTAAATAAAAAGCCTTTTACTGATACTTATCCATTGCCTTGAGTTTGTTTAAAGCCTCGTTGATTTTAGCGATGTTTGCCTTGTCCAGTTCGGTGTTTTTGTAGATTTTTTCCAGCAGACCTTCTGTGACCAGGGCTTCTTTTATCCAGCGCTTTAGAAAGCGATAGTTGCTGGCGATTTTACTGATTTCGCCGGTTTCCGGATTTTTCAGCTCGCCGGGATTCAGTTTTTTGCCGGCGGCTGGCGTGGCCGGTTTTGCAGGGCTGGCAGGTTTAGGTGTAGAGGCGGTTTTTGGCTGGGGTGCGGCGGCAGGTTTTGGCGTTACTTCGGTTTTGACGGTAACGTGTGGCTGGCTTGCGGTTGCCGGCTGCGTGGCTGTTTTTTGTTTTTTCAGATTTTTTTCGCATTCCACGACCTTAAAGACGACATAGGCGACATAAATCGTGACAAGTATGAAAAGTAATTCGGCCATACCGTTTCCTCTTGATTTTTATTGTTACGGAGATTATTAAACCGACTATACCAGAAGCGTTGGCTTCGGGTAAACTGCGGCTTTACCAGCACGGTTGATTTTGTGCCAGCCGTGGCAGGTCATCACGCAGTCCCATAGCATGTTGGTTGAACAGGTTTTTCAGCCAGCGGCTGTGATTAATCTGGTTCATCCCGAAAGAGCGCAGGGAAATGACGGGTAATTCCTGACGACTGAAGGTTTTATTCAGAACATCCATGCTGCTCATCATCAGTAAATTATCCCCTTTACGCCAACGTTCATATTGGCGCAGGTATTTGCGACTCGTCAGTGGACGGCCAACCTGTTTTTGTTTAATGGCCAGTTCAGCAATGGCAGCGGCGTCGAGCAGGCCTGCATTGGCGCCTTGACCGGCGAGAGGGTGCATGGCGTGTGCGGCATCGCCAATCAGGGCCAGATGGGCATCGGTGTATTGATTGGCAAATTGAAATTTAAGCGGGAAAGCGGCACGCGGCCCGGTTTTGAGCATTTTTCCAAGAATGCCGCCGGAGGCTTTTTCCAGTTCGGCTAAAAATTCATCTTCGGCGAGTTTGACATAGGCTTGTGCGGTTTCCGTTTTTAATGTCCAGACGATGGAACATTGCCCGGTGTGTAGGGGTAAAAAAGCCAGCGGCCCTTCCTCTAAAAAGCGTTGCCAGGCCGTGTTTTGGTGGCTTTTTTCGGTGTCGATGGTGGCAACCAGGCCATCCTGATGATAAGGCCAGCCGGTAATATCAATGCCGGCCAGGCGGCGCAGAAAGGAGTCCCGACCATCGGCGGCAATGATTAAATCGGCTTCAAATTGACGGCCATCCTTCAGCGTCAGGCGACGTCCCTGTTCAAGCCATTGCATGTCGGCAATTTTGGCCGGCGTAATAGACTGGGCGGAGGGCTGTTGTTTCAGTTGCTGCCATAATGCCGCTACGGTGACGCGGTTTTCAACGATATGGCCGAGTTCATTGAAGGGCGTATCGGCACAATCGAAATGCAGTTCTCCATCGGCCTTGGCATCCCAGACACGCATGTCTTTGTAGGCACAGACGCCGCGTTTGACCATCTCGGGCCAGGCATCAAGTTGTTGCAGTATGTTTTGAGAGCTTTTGGTTAAGGCGGAAACCCGTAAATCGACCGAATCAGCTGGCCATTGTTCGGGCGGTCGGGCGATGTCGAGCAGTGCAACGTCTATACCGCCTTTAGCCAGAGCCAGGGCGGCGGTGGCACCGACGATGCCACCACCGACGACGATGATTTCAAAACGGTTTTGCATCAGCGTTTACTCCCGATTCTGGGCAAGCGACCGGCCATGCCCATGGCGTGGCGGGCCAGTTGCTTTTTGGCGAATGGCAGGTGATCGAGGACGGTCAATCCAGCATTGCGCACGGCGGCTAATGCCAGCCAGCGGTTAGAGAATATTTTGACGGTGGTGTCGGTAAAGCCGATGGTTTTGTCATGATCAGTCTGGCGTAGTGCGGCATAGTGTTGCAGGACTTCGGGCGCGCCGGGGTCGAGTTGCGAATGTAACAGTTCGGCCAGCTGTACCACATCGCGCAGCCCTAAGTTAAAGCCTTGGCCGGCAACCGGGTGTAATTGATGGACGGCGTTGCCGATCAGTATGACGCGGTTGTCGATCATACGCTCAGCCCGAATCAGGGTTAACGGAAAGGCGCGACGCGGGCTGCTTAGCTTGAGTAAGCCGAGTTTATAGCCAAAGCAATCTTGTAATTGCGCCAGAAAATCGGCTTCGCCTCCGGCCATTAAGGCGTCGGCATCGTCATGCTGGCGTGTCCAGACCACAGACAGGTGATTGTTTTGCATCGGTAGCAGGGCTAACGGGCCGGATTCGGTAAAGCGTTCGTAAGCGGTGTTGGCATGGGGTTTGGCGCTGTGTACCGTCGTGACCAGGGCGGTTTGGCCATAATCGGTGACCTGTTGCGGAATTTCCAGCAGTTTGCGCACGCTGGAATTGCCACCATCGGCACCGACCAGTAAGGCCGCTGAGAGATTGATTGGGTGCTGATTTTGTTTGAGGCTGACATGGATAGCGTTATTCCCCGCCATGAGTCCGACGACACGGGCCGGGCAGAAGCGCGGAATGCCAGCCTGTTCGACCCGGTTGGCGACATGTGTTTCGATGTCTCGGGCAGAGATGACATAGCCCAGGGCAGAAACGCCTTGCTGTTTGGCCGATAATCGCGTTTTGCCAAAATGACCGCGGTCGGAAATATGAATTTGCTTGATGGCCGTTGCCGTCTCAATGCCTTGCCAGATATTTAAGGTTTCCAGCATATTGACGGTGCCCGCGGCCAGTGCAAGCGCGCGGTCTCCTGCCGGGGAGTGTTGCAATTGTTGGGGTGTTTGCGCTTCAATGATAGCAATTTTCAGGCCGGAGTCCTGCAAGGCCAGCGCCAGGCAGTTGCCGGCCAGTCCGCCGCCGGCAATCAGAATGTCATAATCATGTTGCATCATGTTGTTTGCATCAGTTGCTCAATGTCTTCAATCGTTTTGGGGACATCCGTGGTGATAACCTCATGGCCGGTTTTAGTCACAACCACATCATCTTCAATACGAATGCCGATACCGCGCCATTTTTCATCGACGGATGTACAATCAGCCGGGATATAAAGGCCGGGCTCGACCGTCAAGACCATGCCTGGCTCCAGTTCGCGCCAATGATCATCCACTTTATAATCGCCCACATCGTGGACATCCATGCCCAGCCAATGGCCGATTCGGTGCATATAAAACTGTTTATATTTCTCGTTTTTAATCAGCGTTTTGACATTGCCGGATAACAGGCCGAGATTAACCAGACCGCGGGTTAAAATCTCCACAGAGGCATCATGGGCCAGATTCCAGGGCCGGCCCGGCTGAATTTGTTCCAGGGCAGCGGTTTGTGCATCGAGCACCAGTTGATACAGTTGTTTCTGCGCTGGGCTGAATTTGCCGGAAACCGGAAACGTTCGGGTAATGTCGGCGGCGTAATGGTCGCATTCCGCACCGGCATCAATCAGTAACAAATCCCCTTTTTTCAGCTTGTCATTGTTCTCGGTGTAGTGCAGGACACAGGCATTCGCGCCACCGGCGACGATGGACGGGTAGGCGACATGCCGTAAGCCGTGACGATAGAATTCGTGTACCAGTTCGCCTTCAATTTGATATTCGTACAGGCCGGCTTTACATATCTGCATGGCACGAACATGGGCGGCGGCAGACACTTGAGCGGCACGGCGCATCAGTTTGAGTTCGGCCGCACTCTTGATGAGGCGCATTTCGTGCAGGATATGTTCGAGCGAAACCAGTTCGCCCGGTGCATTGACGCCGCTGCGGGATTGTTTGCGGATATGGTTGATCCACTCCAGCAGCTTGTGATCGAGCTCACTGTCCCGACCCATGGGATAAAAGACTTTTGCCTTGTTTTCCAGCATGCCCGGCAAAATATCATCGAGGTCATCAATGGGGAAGGCATCATCGGCCTCAAAATGCTCCGTTGCGCCCTCAAGCCCGGCATGGGCACCTTCCCAAAGTGCTTTGGTCGGATCAAATTCGCGGCAAAACAGAATATATTCGCCTTGTTTACGGCCGGGGATAAAAACCGCCAGCGCATCGGCTTCATTAAATCCCGTTAGATAATAAAAATCGCTATCCTGACGGAAAGGATATTCGACATCTCGGTTACGAATTTGGCTGGATGCGCTGGCAATCAGCGCAATGTTGCCGTGGCCGATTTGCCGCATCAAGGCTTTGCGGCGGCGTTTGAATTCTTGTTGCTTCATGAGGGTGGGTTATCGTGTTAAGTGGCTTCTGTGAATTGGTCTCGAATCAGTAAAACGGCCGCCCGGATATATTGGTGAATTTCCATCAGGGCGTGTTCATCATCTTCATTTTCAACATTGCTGTCGAGTTTGGTGAATTCGACAATATCACGCATGATTTCACCGCTGTCGCCCGGCCAGTCCGTCTGACCGCTTTTTAGATAGCCGATGCCCAATAAAAAGCCCTGGCACCAACTGCGTAAGGCTTCGGCATGTTGGCTTAAATCATCATTTTCATCGTTATCAGGTAAAAACAGGTCGAAACTGAAATCATCCTCTTCAGGATGAAGTAATTTTCGTGTTTGCTCAAACAGATTGAACAAAATGCTTTTATCGTCTTCAGTCAGGCTGGCGTTTTCAAGTAAGACGTTCAGCCAATTCGCCACATCGCAGCGGCTATCGACACATAACATGCCACAGGCCATGCCATGTGCTTCAGACGGATTCAGGGTCGCATCATGCTGTTGTAAAATTGTGCTGACAGTTTCGTAGCTCATAGAATATTTTTGTAGAATGCACAAAAAATACCGCTTATGCTAACATTATCTATACATTTTGTATCGCAGCGATGGCAATGCCACGCTATTTTTTTAGATTTTTAACGTTGTTAATGACCCCTCATGGCTAATTCTGATTATGATCCTTCGGCTGAGCTTGCCAGCCTTGAAGCAAAGCTGGAAGAATTGATTGCACGGTATGAGCAATTACAAAACGAAAACAGTTCCTTAAAGCTACGGCAGGATATTTTGGTAAAAGAAAAGGCGAAGTTGTTGGAAAAGACGACTTTGGCCAGGACGCGGGTAGAAGCGATGATCAGCCGCCTGAAGGCGATGGAGCAAGGCTCATGAAGAAGTTGGTTTCCCCGGTGGCGATTACGATTCTTGGCAAGGAGTATAAGGTCGCTTGTGAAGCGGATGAGGCGGATGCATTGCTTGATTCGGCGAAAGAGCTTGATCAGCAGATGCGGAAAATTCGTGATTCCGGCAAGGTGGCAAGCCCTGACCGGATTGCGGTCATGGCAGCTTTGAACTTAGCGCATGAATTACGCCAGTTACAAGGCAAAACGCAGCCGGCCAGTGCGACACAGCCGGATGGCATTGCAGGTGCCTTGATTAAAATGCGCCAGCGCATAGAAGCGGTTTTAGAAAGCGCTTAAATAGTTTAGAATAACCCTTGTATCTCCTACAGCGTTCGAGTAGTGCCGGGTGTTTCCTGAACCTGATTTTGCTCCGGAAGCGGTCTCCGGATTTCTGGTGTGCAGGCCCGTTTTAGACGGGAAGCCTGATGAGCCGGTTAAGCTTCCACTTGAACCTTTGGTTCAAGGACGAAGGCATGAGACGGCGCAGGCGGGAGATACACTTTATTCCTCTTTTCACGCCCAACTTAATCAAACGGTCGCAATTCATCCTGGATTAAGCTATCTTTAGTATCCTGATTTGTATTGTCCTCATAATAAACAATGGAGTAATCCCGATGAAAAAAATGACTGCAATTGCATTTGCCGTTAGTTTGGCGACAGGTTGTGCGACAGATCCTTATACGGGGCAACAAAAAGTTGCGAATACGGCAATCGGCGCGGGTGTAGGCTCGGCCGTTGGCGCCGGTATTGGCGCGTTAGCGGGTGGTGGAGATGGCGCACTGATTGGTGCAGCGGCAGGTGCGGCTGTAGGCAGTGGTGTCGGATATTATATGGATCGACAGGAAGCACAGTTACGCGCCCGTTTGGAAGGCACCGGAGTCAGAGTGGTTCGCCAGGGTAATAATCTGAAACTGATTATGCCGGGCAATATTACATTCAATACCGATTCGGCCAATATTAGTCCACAGTTTTATCCGGTATTGGATTCTGTTGCGTTGGTGCTGAAGGAATTTAATGATACCGGCATTAATGTTTCTGGTTTTACTGATTCAACCGGTAGCGCGGATTATAATCAGCGCTTATCCGAGCGCAGAGCGAACAGTGTTGCGAGTTATCTGGTTCAACGGGGTGTCAATCATAATCGCATCCAGGCGCGTGGCTTTGGTGAACGCTATCCCGTTGCCTCAAACGATACACCGATGGGGCGTGCGCAGAATCGGCGTGTGGAAATTACTATCCGGCCTCGTTAATCGAAGGCTATAAAAATATAAAAGCCTGCAAACAAACGTTTGCGGGCTTTTTTGTATTACCACAACATCTTTGCGGCGATGATAAAAAGCAGCAGCGCGAAATAGCGTTTTAAATGTTGGGCCGGCAGGACGCTGGCCAGTTGTACACCGATAGATGCGGTAAAAATACTGCTTGTAACAATACCTAAAAAAGCCGGTAGATAAATAAAGCCCACGCTGTATTTAGGTAATGAGGTTAGATTCCAGCCGGCCAGGATATAGCCTAGTGTACTGGCAATGGCAATGGGCAAGCCGCATGCGCTGGAAACGGCAACGGCATTTTTCATCACCAGGTTTTTGCCTAACAAATAAGGGACGGTTAACGTTCCGCCCCCAATACCCAGTAACGTTGACAGACCGCCAATAATCGCCCCGGCAACATAATCCATACCTTGCCATCTGTTTTGTACCGAGATGACGGTCTTTTTTTGCAATAGCATATTTGTCGCGACATAGAGCAGGTAGATGATAAAAAAATAGCGCAGCAGTTGTGCGGGTAAATGGGCGGCGATAAAAGACATGAGCAGGCTGCCCATGATAATCCCGGGGACAAGTTTTCGAACCACAGGCCACAGCAGGTTTTGTCGTTGATGATGCGCGTAACTTGACGCGATAGAGGTGGGAATAATAGTCGCCAGTGAGGTGGCAATCGCCATAATCATGTTATGCTCATCCGCCAGATTCGCGCGTTCAAATAACCACCCCAGTACCGGTACGATGATGATGCCGCCACCAATACCAAACAGCCCGGCCAATACACCGGTAGCAGCGCCTAACAGCAAGCTGGCAAAAAAAATATCGGTCATGTCATTTTTAAGAGAAGGGGTGACGAAATTTTATCTGTGGAACGTATATAATATCTGAATTGTTTGCAAAGAGTGGAAAATGCGTGAAAAAGTATCTTGTCGGCGGTGCTGTCCGCGATACATTACTGGGCTATCCCGTCAAGGAACGAGACTGGGTGGTGGTCGCTGAAACACCCGAATCCATGATGGCACAAGGTTTCAGGCCTGTCGGTAAAGATTTTCCCGTTTTTTTACATCCTGAAACACATGAGGAATATGCACTGGCGCGAACCGAACGCAAGACTGCGCCGGGCTATAAGGGGTTTAGCGTGCATGCTGCGCCCGATGTGACGCTGGAAGAGGATTTGCAACGACGTGATTTAACGATTAATGCAATGGCGATGACAGAAAGCGGCGAAATTATCGATCCTTATGGTGGGCAACAAGATATACAGCAACGTGTGTTTCGACATGTTTCGCCGGCATTTGTCGAAGATCCGGTCAGAATCTTGCGGGTTGCACGTTTTGCCGCCCGTTATGCCCATTTAGGTTTTACTGTAGCCGATGACACTCTCCGTTTGATGCAGCACATGGTCGATGCCGGTGAAGTCGATCATTTAGTGGCAGAACGGGTGTGGGCGGAATTGAGTAAGGCATTGATGGAAAAAACACCCTCGGCATTTTTTTATACCTTACGAGATTGTGGGGCGCTGCACGTCATTTTTCCCGAGATTGATCGCTTGTTTGGCATTCCGCAACCGGAAAAATATCACCCCGAAATCGATACCGGTATCCATGTCATGATGGTTGTGGATCAGGCGGCGCGATTATCAGACAAGGCTGAAGTGCGTTTTGCGGCATTGGTGCATGATTTAGGCAAGGCATTGACCGATCCGGCTAAATGGCCCAGCCATCATGGTCATGAAACCTTAGGGTTACCCGCATTGGACAGTTTCTGTCAGCGCCTGAAGGTTCCGAATCGTTTTAAAACATTGGCTGCGGTTGTGATGCAATATCATGGCTATTGTCATCGGGTGTTTGAGTTGAAGGCATCGACCTTGGTTGATCTATTGCAGAAATTAGCCGCGTTTAAACAAAATAGCATGCTGGATGATTATCTTGCCGCCTGTGAGGCAGATATTCGGGGCCGGGCGGGTTTTGAGCGGCGCGACTTTCCACAGGCGCAGTATTTGAAACAGGCGGCGGAGGTGGCCGTTGATGTCGATATATCCAGCGTCTTGGCGGGTGATGTAAAGGGTAAACAAATCGCTGAGGCGATACGGCGATTACGTATTGCAGCCGTCAAGCGGTTTATAAGCGATTGGCGGGCTAAATCGGAATAAAGGCGGTAATCAGGCTTTGCAGTGTGTTTTTGATTTGCCGGTGAGTTCGGTTGGCCATGATTTGCGCTAACATATCCTGTGCATTGATCATTTTGCCAAACAGGCGTTCAAAACTCAGATTGACTTGTTCTCCTTCCCCGGTGCTGTATAAAAATGGTCTGCCATCGGCTTTACGTTTGGTGCGTAGCAGCCAGGCCGCCAGTTCCAGGTTGCGGGCGCTATCATAAAGTTTTTGGGCTTCCAGTAAATTGTGCATATAAAACTCTTCGTGATTATCGTAAGCCTTCATAATCATGGTTTGCAGACCCGCAATAAAACTTTGTATCCGGTCGCCTTGATAGCTTTCGTCAAATGTCTGCCGAATGCAGACAATGCCGTCTTTGTCATTAATTTTGCTGTAGGGATAGTGCTCAAGCTCGGCGATGGCTTGTTGTCGTGAAGCATAGCCGGCTTTTCGCCATTGCTTCGGATTGCGTTTATATAATTTAGTGGCCAACTTAATTAAAGCTTTGCGGACTATCGTTTGATGGGTTTCCGACACCAGGTCAATATCGTTTTTCAGCAGCGAGCTCATTTCGAAATCCCGACCCTTGACCTGACCTTCCGAGGCGCAGGCACTGAGGAGTAGGCTAAAACATAAGCAACTAAAAAAAGTGGTGTTTTTCATACACTAAAAAAGGGATTGAATTTTAGAGGTAACAAAATTATAGTTATCTTTTCGAAAAAGATAATTATCGTTAAGCAAAACGATAGCGTCCTGTTTTTTAATTGAATCAAAACGACTATGCCATCATTTGATATTGTTTCCGAATTTGATAGTCACGAAGTCAGTAACGCCGTTGATCAGGCTAATCGTGAAGTGTCTACCCGCTTCGATTTTAAAGGCAGTGATGCTAAATTTGAGCTGCAGGATGAAAAGATTACGATGATTGCCGAATCAACATTCCAATTGCAGCAAATGTTGCCCATTTTATATTCCAAAATGACCAAACGCGGTGTGGATATTGGTTGTCTGGAAACGGGCGAGCCGAAAGCTTCAGGGAAAATGGCGCAACAGGTACTGACGTTAAAACAAGGACTGGAACAGGATATCGCCAAGAAAATCGTCAAACTGATCAAGGATAAAAAACTCAAGGTTCAGGCCGCTATTCAAGGTGATAAAGTCCGGGTTACCGGTAAGAAAAGAGATGATTTGCAGCAGGTGATTCAGATGTTGAAACAGGAAGATGTTGGGCAGCCTCTGCAGTTTAATAATTTCAGGGATTGACGCGTCGCTGTTTCCATAACCAATACCCTGCAATGACCAGCGAAAGCCAGATCGTGACTAATGGGCCTACGACGCCGTCGTAAGCGCTGACTAAAAACAGATAGTCCGATTGAGGGTTCACATCCAAAAAGTTTTTATCCGTTTTTATCAGCCAGACCCATCCGGCGTGACAGCCAACACAGATTCCTAAGCTGTGCCGGAATTCAATCCGGATCAAGGCCAGAAAGACGCCGACCACCCACAGGGCCAATAAAGCTGAAAAAATAGCGGGATTAAACCAGTTGGTAAAGGCTTCCAGCATCAAATCGAAACCTTTTGCAGGACTTATCTCGGCATAGGGTGTCGACGATTTGGCTTTAAGAAAATGCAGGCTGGCGTAATAGAAAGCGCTTAAGCCAACGGCGAGTGATAAAGACAGCTTTTGGCGTAGACTGGCGAGTAAAATGCCGCGGAATAAAGGTTCTTCCAGAAAAGAAATCAACAACGCCAGCAGCAGGGAAATGCCAATGCGTTTGCAGGCTTTAAGGACAGTCCAGTCGCGGCTCGTGTCGATGATATGCACATCCAGGCCATAGAGTACGAACAGTACCGGCAGTAAGGTTATGGCGCCAATGAGCAGGCCTAAGCCCATTTGACGCAGGAATTGGCGGGGCGGGGCGAAGCCTAAATCTTGCCAACTTAACTTCAGCCAGGCTTTAAGCGGAAAAATGCAGAGCAAGAGTAAAATCGATGTCGTTTTACTGATGATTTTCCGAAATTCGACGACATCGCCTAATGCGAGCAGCAAATAATACCCTAGCCAGCAGGCAATCGATGCCATAATGATTAAGATAATAAGCGGCATGAAAGCATAGAGCAGGCGTATCATGAAAAATCTCCCCATAAGGTTTGAATGGCGCTGATGGCGGCCAGAGCGGCCGTTTCGGTGCGTAAAATACGCGGCCCTAGTCTAACAGGAATAAAGCCTG
>Ga0114934_10002902_pt1 | contig 10843 bp, 17 predicted proteins | sample 4SBtaG_2_FD_99695 | JGI IMG/M metagenome (GOLD analysis project Ga0114934, IMG submission 99695) | Deep subsurface microbial communities from Kolumbo volcano to uncover new lineages of life (NeLLi) - 4SBTROV10_white metaG | ecosystem: Environmental > Aquatic > Marine > Volcanic ...
ATTTTTCTTAGATGAACTCTTGCACAAATCAGCTTTTTGTGCTTCGTTCCGTCTTTAACTTCTACAATATATGAATTTCCTCTTTTTCCAATTATTTTTCCATGCTTTCCAAAAAATCGCCTGTGTGGCATTCCTTTGGGATAGGATGAATCAACAACAATCACTACCTTTTCATCTGTTTCAAATTCTTGAAGAGATGCATTTATTTTTATTTTACCCTTTTCTCTAATTTTTTTCTTAAGTTTCCTTCGTGTCCCTACTTTAAATCCGTGCGAACGTGTTACCATAGAAATTACAAATAACAAGGGGTTTTTAAAGTTTTAGTATTTATGAAATTGTATGTTACTACTTAATAAAAGTTACATACGCAAACTTTATAAATATCAAATTCCTTCAATATATGATTTGGGGGCCACTTGTGTCTTTTCATAGCTTACCTCCGACTCATTTCTGCCTCCAAATCTCTTTTTTGTTTTTTATTTCAAGAGATTTAAGTTTTGCAGATATGTTAGATTATTTGTTCTTTCAAATGAAATCCCAATAAAAATGTTAAATCAAAAATAAAAAATTGAATTTTGTGATAATAAAAAAGAAGAATTACAAATCTTCTGGACGCATTGTTTTTCTTCCGTTTGCCTTTGTTCTTTCTGCTGCTTCATCAAGCAATTTTTCTACTTTTTTGCTAAGAACATCAGCCAAATCTCCTGAGGAGTTCAATCCCCTACTTTTTACATATTCTTTTACTTTTGAGCTCACCACTAACATTTTATCACCTCTTTTGTAATAGTTAACCCCAATTACCTTTAAAAGCCTTTCTCGAGCACCAATTCATCGATTTTTTCCTGGTCTATCTCTTCTCCACAAAATTTACATTTGTAGATTAGTGGGTCTTCATTTTCTAAAATGAATTCGGAACGTTGTCCTGCATGATGATCTTGTGTTGTGACACAATAAGGATTGTTACATCTAAGTATTCCTTCTTTTACAACTTTTGGTAATTCTGGGTGATATTTTTTGACTACTTCATAATTTTCTATGTAATTTAGTGTTAATTCCTTTCCACCAACAAGGGCAAGATTTTCTATAAATTTTTCATCATCAATTAATTTTTCTATCTTAAAGACCCATTTTTTTCCATAATTTTCTCCGTTACCTATTTTTTTGCTTGGTATATTCGTTCTTATATTTGCTGTAACCCCTTCTTTAAGCCAAGGGAGAAGAACAAGATACACGAGTGGCCCTCTATTTATTGGCACATGATCTATCACAACACCCCCCTCTATTTTTGGCATTTTTTCCCATGGTTTTTCGTTCATTTATTCACCCCCAATATATCCTCCAATAAAGCCGCCCTTACAAACCATCCATTTTGTGACTGCTCAAAATATACCGCCTGTGGAAGCTTATCCACTTCTAAATCTATCTCGTCGACTCTTGGAAGAGGATGCATAAGTATTGCATTTTTTTTCATCCCCTTTGCCATCTCGTAAGTCATTCTATAAACTTTAGCAACTTTCTTATATTCCTCTGGCGAGTCAAATCTTTCTTTTTGGATTCTTGTCATGTAAATTACATCTGAATCTTTAAGTACATCTTCGAGATTTTCCACTTGTTTTATTTTTGTTCCAAATTCCTTTTCAAAGTTGGATATGTATCTTTGAGGCATCTTTAATGCTTCTGGAGAAACAAGTGTTATTTCGGCTTCAAATATTCCAAGTCCATAAATCAAAGAATGTGGTGTCCTTCCATTTTTCAAATCTCCGACAATTGATACCCTTTTTCCTTTTAAATCTCTGTGTTTTCTGTACATAGTATATAAATCTAAAAGAGTTTGAGTCGGATGTTCGTGTTTTCCATCTCCGCCATTTATCACAGAAACGCCATATTCACTTGCATAATCCGCAGCTTCTCTTGCTGCACCTTCAAGTTTGTGCCTCATAACAATTACAGAAACGCCATATCCGCATATGTTCCTGATTGTGTCTGCAATTGTTTCCCCTTTCTTGACGCTACTTCCTTCCGCAGTGAATCCCCCTAAAATTCTTCCTCCAAGGTGCATCATTGCAGCTTCAAAGCTCATTCTAGTTCTTGTTGATGGCTCCCAAAAAAGAGTTGCCATAATTTTTCCATTGAGTTTGTTTCTATACTCTTCATCGAGCATGTGTTCTTTTTCGACCCAATGGCTTCTAATTTCATCTGCCAGTTCAAACAAATAAATAAATCTTTTTTTTGAGAAATCTTTTACGCTCAAAACGTGTTTTGTTTCGATAGTAACCCATCACTACCAAGTGCATTTGGATTATATAAATTTTTTGGGTACGAAATAAAAAAGAAAAAATGAAAGAAAGTGCTTTGCTTGCAAAGAAAGTGCTTATAAATCAGCAGCCCTAACTGTTTTTCTTTTGTTTGCTTTTGTTCTTGCTGCAGCTTTTTTAACTAATTCTTCTACTTCTTTGCTTAGACCTTTTATAAAATCACCGGCCATATTCATTTTATACTTTTTAACTAGCTTTCTTATCTTTGAGCCTACTACTAAAATTTCAGCCATTTTTACTTACCCCCTTAGATTGTTAAATTCAAAGAGAATGTAGCATTTTATAAACTTTATGTAATTAAGCTTAGCTAAACCTTTTTAGGTACCCTTTAATAGGATCGCCGCTGCTGCCAATTCTTGCATTTACTATTTGTGAAATATGTGAAACTCATTTGTTTTTTATATCTTCTTTTATTAAAAATCCTCTTTCTTGCATCTTTTTTGCAATTTCAATTATGTCTTTTTCAGTTATATGTTTATTTTCATAAAAATCTTTAACTACATTTTCAAAAATTTTAACTGCCATTTCACCACCATAACTCTTAAAGTATGAAATCGCAGCAGAATAAGGATTTGGAATTAATACATATCAATGGGATTAAATTTATTATTTATAATATCTTGAACTTCTTGGGGATTGTGATATGGTTTTAGAGGCATTATTTTTCTCCTCTCCCTCCTAAGCACCTTTTTATATAATTTCTATAAATTTACTAATTAGCTCGCTTTGATGGTTTGCTTGATACCGTTTTATTCCCAGCAGGAATAGTCCCCATCCTACTAAGATAAAAGGAGATATTCTTTGTATCATAGATAATATATTTTCTATGCTGTCCATTGTAACTTGTGTTTTGATTAGAAAGATATATAAACCTTACGAAGAAGAGAACAACTATTCGTAACTTTTAAATAGTTATTTTAATAAGTTTTTTGGCACTTTTCCAAATCTTTTTGCAAGCTTTTGAATATCCTTACCCTTTAGGCCTTTCATTAGTTTTTTTATTTGATTGAATTGTTTGAGCAATTCTCTAACTTCGCTTGGCTCTACCCCACTTCCCTTAGCAATTCTATTTATCCTGCTTGATTTAATTATGCCGGGATTTTCCAATTCTTCTTTTGTCATGGAATCCATAATTATTTTGAATTTTTTTAGCTTATCTTGCTGAACTCCAAGCATTTCTTTTGGTATTCCAGCCATTCCAAAACCAGGAATCATATCGATTATTTTTGTTAGAGGGCCCATTTTTGACATAGCTTCAAGCTGCGCCTTGAAATCGAGCAAATTAAATTTTCCAGACATTATTCTTTTTTCCATTTCTTTGTCTGGTGCTTTTTCTTCTGCAATTTCTTTTGCCTTTTCGAGAAGGGTTTCAATATCTCCCATTCCAAGAAGTCTTGAGACGAATCTTTTTGGCTCAAATTCTTCCAAATCATCAATTTTTTCTCCAACACCTATAAATTTAATTGGTGCTCCTGCTATCGAACATGCAGTAATTGCACCTCCCCCCTTTGCAGTGCCATCCATTTTTGTTAGAACTACACCAGTTATATTTAGGGCTTTTTTAAATGCTTCAGCCTGCTCTTTTGCTCCTTGCCCTATATCTGCTCCTTGGACAAGCAAAACTTCGTTTGGTTTTAATGCATCCTTAACAGAAGTTATTTCATCTATCATGTCTTGCTTTAGAGCATCCCTTCCTGATGAATCGGCAATTATAACATCATACTTTTGGATTTCTTTATTAAATTCCTTTATTACATCTACGGGATTTTTTTTGTCGGGGTCGCCAAGCACAGGCACATTTATTTGTTGCCCAAGCTGGATTAGCTGTTCATATGCTGCTGGTCTGAATGTGTCAAGTGCCAAAAGACAAACCTTATTCCCTCTCTTTTTAAAGAATTTGGCAATCTTTCCGGCACTTGTAGTTTTTCCATTTCCGAACAGGCCAATTAACAATATCTTAAATGGTTTTTCTGTAATTTCTATTTTGTAGCCCTTTTCACCAAGTATTTTAACGAGCTCTTCGTAGACAATTTTTACTATCTGCTCTTTTGCAACTTCCCCTTTTCCAATTTCCTCTTTTGCCCTCCTTTTGATGTTTTCGCTTATCTTAAAAACCAAGTCGACAGAGACATCTGACTGCAAAAGAGCTCTTTGAATTTCATTAACAAATTGATTTAGATTTTTTTCGTCTAAAAATATTAAAGATACAAATTTTTTCATGCTTGATTTTAATGCGTTTGAAAGCTTGTCTAACATAATTATCTTCAAAATATCAGTTTTTAAAAGCTTTTAGAAAGAAATAAAAAAAGAGATATCCATCAACTGGAGCTATTAATTAATTTTTTGATTAGTTTTTCTTTGTCAAACTGCTCTAAGTCGTCATATCCCTGTCCAACGCCAAGGAACATGATTGGTTTTTTGGATATGTAGCTAACTGAAAGAATAGCCCCTCCTTTTTGGTCAACATCGGATTTACCAAGAATTATGGCATCAAATCCAATTTTTGAAAATTCCTCTGCCTGTTCAACAGCATCGTTTCCAGTTAAAGCATCTGCTACAAAAATTGTAAAGTCTGGTTTTGCAACTCTTTTTATTTTTGCAAGTTCATCCATCAAATTCAAGTTAGAATGTTGTCTCCCTGCGGAATCAATTAATACCACATCTATCCTATGTGCTTTCGCATATTCTATTGCATCGTAGGCGACAGCTGCAGGGTCAGCACCATACTTGTGCTTGATTACTTTTACTCCGAGTTTATTAGCATGAATTTCGAGCTGCTCAATTGAAGCGGCCCTAAATGTATCGCTAGCAGATATAACAACCGAATATCCTTTTTGCTGAAGCCAATAACAAATTTTTGCAAGAGAGGTTGTTTTTCCAACTCCATTCACTCCGAGGAAGAGAATTTTAGTTGGTTCGTTATTTTTTTTGTTTTCATCAATTTTTTTAATTATCTCATCGGGATTCATTTCAAGTAGTATATCTCTAAATGTGTTACTGATTGTTTTAATTATCTTTTCTTCAACCTTGCCTCTTTTTACCGACTTGTTAATTAATTCCTGCTTTAATCTTTCTTTTATAAGTTGAATTACTTCGTAAGCAATATTTGCTTCAAGAAAAGATATTTCAAGTTTTTTAAAGAATTTTTCAAATTCTTCTTCAGAAAGTTTTTTTTCAAATAGAGAAGCAATCTTTTTTTTCTTTGGTATTTCTTCCTTTTCTTTTTTGCTAAACACTTTTGATAAAAAACCTTTTTTCTCTGGCTTTTCCTCCAGTTTTTCTTCCTCTTTTAATTCCTCTTCAACCTCTTTTTCTTCTTTTGGCTCTTGAAATGCATTTTTAATTCCATCTATTGATTCTTTGAGTTTTTTCTTTAAAAAGTCAAACATGAGAATTAACAAAAATTATAATCTTTTAAGGGTTTTGATTACAAGAAAACGTATTTTTCAATTTCTTTTTCTATAAGATTTGATAAAGAATCCAATTCTTTAATTTGGGAGTCCACAATTTTTTTTGCTTCTTCGATGCTCTTTTCAACCAATACATTTGAGCCAACATTAACAAGTACTTTTGAATCATCTATTATCTTTCCCTGAACAAGAACTCCCGCTCCAAAAGGTAACAAAATTTCTTTACCTTTTTGTCCTTTTAATTTTGAAAGGCTGTTTTTTAAATATTCAAGTTCCGCTTTTTTTGAATTGATATCTGAAAGTTGTTTTTCCAGTTCATTGATATGGGATTTTAGAATTTCGGATTCTAACCGCATTCTAGCATTATCCTTTTCTTTCATTTTATTTCCTCAATACTTTCAATTTTTATCAAATTTCTTTTGCATTTATAATTTGAACCAAGAACAGAAAATACTTTTTCTTTTGCAAAATTTTTTGTCTTTGCAGATACCTTTTTGGTAAATTTTTTTACTTGCTTTCCTTTCTTGTAACTGCCTTTAACTATGAATTCCATAATTATTCACTTTTTTTAGCTTCTTTTGTTTCTTTTTTGATTTCTTTTACTTTTTGTGTTTCTTCTTTGGGTTTTACATCTTCTGGTGTTTCTTTACGCTCTTCTTTAACTTTCTTTACTTTTTGTGTTTCTTCTTTTGGTTTTTTCTTTTGAATATCAACTAAATTTACATTGACTATGTTTTCCTCTTTTGTTGCTAAAACATTTACTTTCGAAGGGACTTTTTTTCCACCTCTCTCCCAAATAAGTTCATTTAGCTCTTTGCCTATCTTTACCGTTTCTGCTTTCATGTGTCTTTTCATAAACGAGCGTATAGTTGAAATTGCCTTTTTAGCCCTTCTCCACCTCGCTGTTTTTATAACAGCCTTTCTTAGAGGAATTACATAATTTCTTTCAATATCTTTATCTGCCATATCTTCACCTAAATCTTTAATTTATTTCTGCGCCAATGTCTTCTTTTATGTGGATTTAATCTCCACCTATAAACTTTTCTTTTCCCAAACTTTTTAATTATGGCCCAAAATGGAGCTGCAACTGCACTTTTGGTTGCTTTAATTAATTTTAGTTTCTTTGACACATGTTTTGTTCTTGCCATACTATCTCCTGATTATTTTAAATTTTTTTCTTTCGTTCAGTTCATTAAGTATGCTTATAATTTGGGATTCAGTTATTTGATTTCTTATTTGTCCCATCTGAATTGCCTGTAACAGAGCATCTTCGACTTTTTTAGCAACATCCGGCTTAACAAGTTTTACACGATTGAGCCTTTCTCTTGCACCTTTTGTCATATATTTTAGCATAATTGATTTTTTGATTAATTCTGTTTGTTGCCTTTTAAGTTCTTTTTGATACTCTTCAATATTCATTAATTTCACCCATTTTTAATTTGGGCTGAAATTTTATCAACATAGCTCTTACCTTTTTTTGTCAATATTCTCCCTTTATGATTATTAACATTTGCCTTTTGTAAAAGTCCGGCAGCTTCAAGCTGTTGAAGTATACTCCTTATTATTTTGCCACTTCCTTTTGTGAAATGTTTAGGCTTGCTCTTTTTTTTGTTTTTGGAACCAAATTTAACTCTTAATCTCTGAACGCCCAATGGTTTACCTTGTATATATATTTGCCTTAGAATGGATGCGGCACGCAAATACCAAAAATCTTCTTGCTCAGGTGGCTTTGATTTGGACGCACCTGTCTTTACAAATTTAGCCCATTCCGGGGTTTTTATTTGCTCTACTTTTTTTAGTTCTTCTTTCAATTTTCCAATTAACAAATGCGGATTAACATCAAAAACTGTTGCCATATATTCTCCCTAAACATTACCCTTTTTAAGCTTTTCTTTTTAATTTCTCTTTAATATAAGGGTATCTTTGAACATTTCCACAGACGAGACAGGTATGTGTAACAGTCATTTTTTTCTTTTGCACTCTCACTCTTCTAGTCTTAGAAGTAAAATAGGTATTGCAATTTTTGCAAAAGTCTCTCTTATATTTTGAGATTGAAATATTTAATTTCATCGCAATTTTTCTTGCAAGATGAATATATCTTTTGCTTTTATCTAAATTGTCTTTTAAGGCTTCCTCTTTAGCCATTTCAAATAGTTTAGCAATTCTTTCTTTGGCTATTTTTCTTTCGTTCATAGTTTTTTAAGTTATTTGTTATTAATAAATTTACCAATATTTTTAGAAGGAATGACAAAGGTGCTCGCAGCTATGTTGCCTTCCCTGTCAAAGACAAGTACAAACAACACCGCGGAAGGGCTTAACTTCTGTGTTCGAATTCCCCAGCCTCCCAATATTTTTTGAGAAAGGCTTATGGGAACAGGTGTTTCCCCTTCCCTATGACCGCGAGCAATTAATAATCCTAAACTTGCATTTATAAATGTTACGATTAAAAGCCAAGTTCTAATGCTAATTCTTTTCTTTTTAAGTTTATTTTTTTACTTAATGCTTTATATTTACTAAATGCGGGCGTTTTTGACAATTCTTTTTTGATAGACTCTAGTTCATCCTGTACTTTAGGATTTATGATTTCGTCAATATACTTTGCATAAATTATGCCATAAATACTGTTTGATTCCATATGTTTTCTTAAATTTTCAAAAGTAATCGTTCCAATGTCTATTTCTATTTCGCTGACGATTTGCCTTTGGGAATAAGTAAAATAAGTTTTGCATGCTAATTTTTTTGCCTTCCCCAATTCTTCATTAGTTGTTATTATAAGAACATCCAAATCTTCTGTTTTATCGCAAAGTTTATGTGCAGTACTACCTATAATTCCAAGGGTTGTATTTGATAAATTATTTAGTTCATTAAATTTATTAAGATAATAAATTGCAGTTTTATAGTTATTTTCAATTTCTCTTTCAATTTTGGATAAACGTTTATCGACTTCGAGCTCGTTTTTTCCTAAAGTAGTAAATGCACTAAATTCTTTATATAATGATGGTGCATAAGTGATGCTTCCTTTTTTTGTATTTATCCACAAATAATATTCTACGGGTATTTTTTTAATTATTAAACCCTCTTCCCTGATTTTTGAAAATACATCGGGTATTTTAAAACCAGTTATGTCTAAGTATTCTTCTCCTGTAATTGCTTCCATTTAAATCACATAAGAGTATAATAATGGAAGAAGAATTGTGGCATCTCCGGGAACGGTTACTTGTTTTGCATCTTCCCTTACTTTTCCCCACGAGATGGCTTCTCTAACTCGGGCACCAGAAAGCGAACCATCCCATTCTACAGCTGTTGTTATTTGCACTGCATAATCAAGTCCATCTCTAAATTGGTTCCACCAAATTACATGATGTTTAGATATTCCACCACCAATCATAAGTGCTCCTGTTTTTTTTGCAGAATATACTATATCTGAAAGAGCATGTTCATCTTCTAATAAGTTTATTTTGAAATCTTTATGCATTTGCCAAAAAAGCCACAATTGATTTCCAAAAGAGCCATCAGTTATGCCTGGAACAAAAATTGGAATTTTATTTTTCCAAGCCCAATATATAATAGATTCTTCCGCATTCGGCTCGTTCTTTATAGCTTCCCCAAATGCCCAAATCAAGTCACGAGTATTCCATTCTTTTTTTTGCTCATAAATCCTTTGTAGAATTGGTTTCATTTTCTCTTCGAGAATTATGCCATATGATTCATTTGGAACAAAAACATTCCCCAACCTATTTATGCCTTCTTTGTGTAATTTTCTATCATCAGTGAGGAAAGTTCCTTTATAATAATCTTTCCAGATTCTTGCCAAGTCATGGTCTAATGTGCCACAAGTTGTTATTATTACATCAACCATCTTGTTTTTAACCATATCCTTAATTACACCGCGTGTTCCTGTTGCAACAATACATGCGGGAAATGAAAAGAATTTAGTACATTCATTGTCATTCACCATTTGCTTAAAAATTTTTGCACCATCTGCAAACATTTTGGCAGAAAATCCACCAGATTCTTCGAATTGATCTACTAAATCTTTTACACTTTGATTTTCTTTTATGCTTATATTTTTAATTGGATCCATAATCTATTTTGGTAATTGTGCTTTTATAAAAGTAACTCTTTGCAATTTAATGAGATGCCACAACAAAGATTTTGAGTTAGAAAGACAAAAAGAAATTAAAGAAAGAAAAATAATTATCTCTCACGAATTAAATTATCAATTATTTTTTTAACTTCTTTTAAATTTTTAGCGGTAAAATTTGCCATTTTTTGATATTTTGCTTTATGTATTCTTGTATTCAAAATAATTTTTATCTTTGCTTTTTTGCATGCAATGATGTCATAGTCGCTGTCGCCAACATAGATCATTTCGCTTGGGCTGACTTTTGCTTTTTTTATGAAAAATTTAAACATGGATGGGCTTGGCTTTGGCTTTGCATCTCCAATTCCAACCACCACATCAAAGAATTTTTTTATTTTGAAATGTTTTAAGAAGTGTTCCAGCTCTTTATGAGAATTATTCGTAATCATGCCCACCAATAATCCTTTTTGTTTTAAGAATTTTAAAAGCTCTTTTGCATAAGGCAGTAACTTTGCAAGATGCATATATTTTTGTACAACAAGACGCTTATACATTGAAATCTCTTTTTTTGTATTTTTGTTTATGTTAGGGAAATTATAGGATAAAATTTCTTCTGTTGTCGCCCCACGGATCCATCTAAGCCTTTTTCTCGCGTATCCAAATTTGTGTAATGCTTCAATTATTGCAGCATGATGCATTTTTTTCCCATCAATTAATGTGTCATCCAAATCAAATACAGCTGCTTTTATCATAAATATTAAAATGCATAAAGGTTTATTAAACTTAATTGCTTAAAATTACGTATGGTGAGATGGGCTGAAGGAATACTCTATAAGGACGGCTATGTTTTGATAGGCAAGCTAAGAAGAAGAAATGAATTAATACCAAGACTTCAATGGACGTTTCCATTCAAAGAAATTAATGAAGATGAATCTCCGCGAAAAGTTATAAAAGAATTATTTCAAAATGATTTAGGAATGAAAGTTAAAATTAACAAATTTTTGGTTAAGTACATTCCTTCAGAAAATCCAAGG
>Ga0114934_10002903_pt1 | contig 10843 bp, 9 predicted proteins | sample 4SBtaG_2_FD_99695 | JGI IMG/M metagenome (GOLD analysis project Ga0114934, IMG submission 99695) | Deep subsurface microbial communities from Kolumbo volcano to uncover new lineages of life (NeLLi) - 4SBTROV10_white metaG | ecosystem: Environmental > Aquatic > Marine > Volcanic ...
CTCAAATAAACATTATTTTTATTGTAAGTATTATCTATATAAAGGTAACTATCTCCATATATTCCATAAAAACACAATATATCAAATATCTTTTTTATGTATATGGCTAAAATATTTGGTGCTATAAAATTGACACCATCATATTTTGAAAACAATAAAGCAAGTTTTTGTTTTATATTTAAACCATCGTATGTTTTGATTTGATGCAAAAGCTCTTCATATACTATTTTGTATTTAGAGTCATCTGTTGGTAAGTTGTTGCATAGCTCATTTGCATAGACTATAAAAACACCTTGTTTTTTATAGTTATCGAACTCTGATTTATTGTAGTTACCAAAGGAAATGAAATAAGGATATATATGATGATTTGTTCTATTTTTGACAAAATCTAAAATTTGCTGCACATTTTTATCAGATAAACTATAGCCCAAAAACACAACTCTTTTTGTAGCAAAAATAGACTTTACATATGTATCTATCAAAGGAAAGTTTTTATCATAGTTAAGATAATCACTATACTTCATCACAATAGCTGTTTCACTTTTGTAGAGATTTTCAAAAGAACCATGCATTTTTATGATGAGTTTTGAGCTATCAGATTTCGATAAGTCATGGTCACTACTTACTATACTATATTCATTATTTTCTACCTCATTTGAAGCCAACTCTAATAGATTGTCCCAATTTGTAGTTATTATATGGCTAGGATTTAGCTCAAATAAACTCTTTTGAATATCAATGTTTCCTACACTAACATTAAAAAAAGTTTCTAAGGTTTTGTTGTATTCAAGTACACCGTATTTGTTGTAATATTTTTCAGGAATATATAAATAATCCTCCGCTCCAAACTTTTCTATACCTAACTCTTTTGCAAACTGCTCTATTACTTCATACCATGAGGGCATTCCACTAAGTCGTGAAACACCACTTCCTACAAATAGTGCTAGTTTATCATTTTCACTTGCATTTTTTACATCATGTAAAAACTTATTTAAGAAAGAAGTATCTTTACTCATCTTCCAAAACCCCTCCACGACTAATCAACACAACTATTACATAAAAACAAACATCAGCATACTGTTTATCAAGATAGCTCAATCCCTCTCCGTGCATCAGTGAATTTCTAAGGTTAAATCCATACTCGTATAAAAATAGATTTTCAAGAAGATAGAAAAAGTCTCTGCCGTAGATTTGCTCTATGAGTGTTTTGCCTTTTTCAGATAGCAAACTGTTTAGGCTAATATCTTCTTCCACTCCTGTATTTCTGTTTTTTGTAGAGATTCCATTTACTTTTAGAAGTATCTTGATAAGTGCTTCAAAGTTTGGTACGAACTGATACATAAATCCTACATAGTCTTTAGATAGATATTTTTTAATCATATCTAAGACTACAAACTCTCTATGGCTTTCATGAAATATAGAGCTTTTATAGATATTCTCAAAACTTTGCTCAAAATTCATATTTAGTATCACATACTCCATTAAAGCACTGATCTTTTGATAATCTATCAAAAATAGATTTCTACTATAGGTCTCAAATTCATGGTATCTGATGTACTCACCATCTTTTAGTTTTCCATTTCGTCCTGCTGTATATGGCATGACTGTAGCTAGTTGTCTAAACACTCCTTTGCTACTACTAGCTATACTTTTTGTATCATCAATTTTTGGCAATACATATGGGGAAAACCCTAAAGAAAAAGCTTTTTCATATTCTTTATTTTTTAAACAAGTTTTAATATGTGACTTTATTTTTTCTATATGGTTTTGAATAGCTGCAATAAATTCAGGCTCTAAAGATATAGAATGTTCTGTTAATTCTAATACCACATCTTCTTTTTTGAGTTTTATAGCATCTATCTCATCAATCATGCTATATTTTTTGTAAATATCTACAGCCAGATCATAAAAATAGTTTGCCTGCATACTTCTAGTACTATCTCCAGCTTCTTTATACTTTTGTGCTAGTGATACAAACATACCATCCACATCAACACAAGTACAATCATACTTTTTCAAATCTTCTAAATATGAAAGTTGAAGATTAAGATTTATACCACTCAAAGCTTTTGAGATGATAGTTTCATCACAATATCCATACTTCATAAGTGGAAGCGATAACCACATATAAGCCAAGCCATCTTTTACACTATCAAGCTTTTGCTTATAACTATCTACCTCTATATCAACATCTATATTGTATGTCATACACCCAAGTAATAAAACATCTAAAATATACGACAATCCATGATCAAAATTATGTTCATCCATAATATCAATTATTTCACACAAAGCACTAAATGCACTATCAAAATCACTTTTATCTCTAGTATGTATAAACTTCAGTGTAAAATAAACAAGCTTCGATAGTGTTGTCTCATGACTCAAAGTAGATATATCTATCTTTTTGATGTGAACTATTACTTTACCTTGAGGTATCTGGTCATACTTAAGCAATAAATCTTGAAATGATTTATCAAGATGATAGATGTCTATAAATGAGGATATTGATTTTAATTGCATTTATTTATAAAACTTTTCGTTCTTAGCATCTCTTAGTGCTTTTCTGATAGTGCTTAATGCATCCAGAAATTTTAAATCTCTAAAGGTATTTTTGAAAAGGAAAAGTAACTCAATCAGGAAAAAAACTTTTCGTTTTTTCTTCTGTAATGGATAATCAGTATCTAACATTTTTTTAACTAAAAATAGATTTCTAATAAAATAATAAGCAGAAAATGATGTATATCCTTTTTTGTTTATTTTCTTATTCATCAAAATCTTTTTGGTTAACAATATATTTGTATGTCTTGATATCTTTAAGCCATACATAGTATCGTCATAACCTATAAAAAATCTCTTATCAGGGTAACCGACTTTCTCTATTATACTTTTATGCAATAACATGCCCTCAAAGCAACCAACATTAGTATATGTATATTCTTTTGTACTCTGAAAATTTGAATCAAATAAAGCAACTCGATGCATTGTCTCAATATCTAAATACCCGTCCCAATAAAATATTTCATTTTTTAAAATACTTCTTGAAGGTTGTATACATTTTGAAAGCTCTTTGTAAGTCAGTAACTCTGAAAGAGCATCTTTATCTACTTCTACATCATCATCCATCAACCATACCCAGTCATACCCTTTTTCATAGGCTGCTTTAATCCCTTCATGAAAACCGCCAGAAGCACCAGTGTTCTCGGAGAGTCTAATATACTCAATACTTTCTTCTTTAAAATAATTATTTTTAAAATCTTCATAAGTTCCATCTGAAGAATTATTATCAACAACAAATATTTGATCTATACTGTTTGTTTGATTTAATACAGAATCTAAGCATTCAAAAAAAAGTTCTTTTCTATTAAAAGTAACTATTACAACAGCTATTCTTTCATTCATTATATTTTCTCTTTTACTATTTTTAATGCATTTTCTACGATTTGATCCATATTTAAGTAAATATAGTTTGCTAAACGACCCGCAAAAATTGTTTTTTGATCATTTTGTGCTAGTTGCTTGTATTTTTCATAATTTGCTTGGTTTACGTCTGATGGAATTGGATAATATGGGTCATTTATTCCCTCTTTGTATTCGGCTGGATATTCTAATGCTATTGTCGTTTTATCTGTTTTTTGATTCAAAAAATACTTAAACTCCGTGATTCTTGTGAAGTCATAGTTATTAGGGTAATTTATTTGGGCTAAAGATTGAAAATACTCACTATCTACTGTTTGTAAATCAAATTCTAAACTTCTGTATGGAAGTTTTCCATATTTGAAGTCATAATACTCATCTATCATTCCCGTAAATATAATTTTGTCAAATCCACTTGTATCAAAATCTTGAAATTTGGTATTTAGCTTTACTTCTATATTTGGATGGTCAAGTATATTTTCAACCATCTTTGTGTAACCATCTTTTGGAATCGCTTGATAAGTGTCTTGAAAATATCTATTGTCTCTACTGATATAGATAGGCACTCTTGCAGTCACAGAGCCATCTAGCTCTTCTGGCTTAAGACCCCATTGTTTGGTAGTGTACCCAACAAAAATATGCCGATATACATACTCTCCCAAAAATTTTAAGTCTTTATCATCAGTTTTTACAAGTTCAAGTATTGGAATCTTCTTTTTATAACCAAAAGTTTCAATAAGTTTATTTTCATATTTTTGAGCTTGTTTTGGTGGAAACAGCTCATAAATAGTATCAAGATTAAAAGGGAGTGTCGCCTCAATACCTTCTATGATAGCTTTTACCCTATGGCCATAGAGATGCCATTTTGTAAATTGTGAAAGATAATCCCACACCTCTTTATTGTTTGTATGAAAAGCATGTGGTCCATATTTATGTACCATTACACCATTGTCATCTGTATAATCAAAAATATTTCCACCGATATGGTCTCTTTGATCAATAACAATCACTCTACTATCTTTTTTCATAGCAATCTGTTGAGCGATTACAGCTCCAGATAAACCAGCTCCAACTATTAAATATGTCATAATATAACTCCTTCTAATTTTTCAATACTTCCTGTCTCAAAAAAGTGCTTTATTCCTGTCATGTATACTTCAGAATATCCTCCATTAATCATTTTTTTAAAATATTCAAAACCTTCTTTTCTAATCTTTTCTCTTTCAAGGTCATTATTAATATAATATTCCAGCTTTTCCTTCAAATCTTCATTTTCAAAAACCACCCAGTGTTTTCCATCTTTTGGAGATAGTTTATTAATGCTCAACATAGGATGATATTGCCTTAAAACAAAGGCTCCCCTAGCTAAACATTCTCCATCTTTTAAAGTCCATACACCATTTCCATTTAATGATAAGTTAACTTTTGTTTCCTTTAATTTATTTAAATAATCATCAATAGGTACTGCTGCAGATTTTGCACTCTCAAATCCTGGTCTCGCAATTTTATAAAAAACATTATCATCATTTTTTGCTAAATCATCTAATACTTTTGTAGCTTCTTCTCTATCTCTTGAAGTTATTGAACCCAAAAACATCCAGTTGTATTTGTACACTTCTTGCTCGCTGAAACATAGATTTCTTTCAAATAAATAATGTCCTTCGAAGTCTTTTCCTAATGTGATATGTTTATCTGAACCACCTAATAATAAAGGGGCACTTAAAAATACAAAACTTTTTAAATAATGTTTTAAAATAAAATCTTTATAAAAATCTAATTTATATGGCTGCAACTTAATATAAACTACTTTTATATTATTATTTTTTATAAAATTAATTACATTTTTAGAAAGAAAAACTCTATCAAAGCCATCATCATGATTATCAATAAATATAACATTAGTAACTTTGAATTCTTTATAATAATATTTAACTTTATAAGCATCAAATTCATTCAGCACTATATATGTATCACAATCAATTTGTACAGTTTCTTTTACAAGCACTTGATTTAGTAGAAGCGACGAAGCAATGGAGTACTGTTTATAATCCATATTTGCAAAAAATATTTTATCCTTTATAGCTTTGTCACTATCTCTGTAACTGCTTACTGTATTTAAACTACTAATTATTTCATCCTTAATATTCCAACTATTATTAATATTTCTAAAATATGATTTCCATTCATATCTTTCCTGTAAAGGTAGTAGAGATTTTATAATACCTTTTATACTTTTATACATTTTCGTATCCTTTTAAATTTACTATAAGCCAAAATAAGAACTAATATTTCTGAAGCAATTGTTGCGATTATTGCACCTTCCATAGAATAAGTAGGAATTAATATCAAGTTTAAAAATACATTTAATACAGCACTTATAGATACAATTTTTAAAAAATAACTTTCTTCGTTCCACAGTTGAAGAGGACTTGCATATATCCCATTTAATGTCACCACAAAAAGATTTATCCCTAAATAAAATAAAATAATTTTAGAATCATTATATGCAACACCGAATGTTAAATCAATTATTTCTTCGTGAAAAACCATCAAAAGTAAAGCTAAAATCGAACCTGAAAAAAACATCATCTTTCTATAAACTAGAAATTCTTCCACATTCTTTATATTGCTTATTTTTGGGAGAAAAATAGACCAAATACCAAATGTAACAACTGATAATGCAGTAAAAAATTTATATGCAATATCATAAAATCCAACAATTTCATCACTATAAAAGTATCCTAAAAACAATTTGTCTGTATTTAGATAAATATATATAACTAGCTGAGAGGCTGCCAAAACAGTGCCTTGTTTGATTATCTTTTTTTGAAAAGAAAAAGATAATTGTGTTAATTTATACCTTCTAAACAATATATTTAATGGTATACTCAATGCAATCAAAGAAGAAAATAAATAAAAAATAGCTACATTGAAAATATCATTTAAGTTGTCAATAAATAACATAACCAAAATTAAATACATACTATATTGTATTATTTGAATTATTGCTTTTAATTTAAAATTATTAAAAGCTTGAAAAAACCATAATGCATAAAAGTTTTCAATCAAAACAGTAAGTGCCAAAATAAGGAACAACTTTAATATTACTATATCTTCATATATTTGGTAAATAAGAAAAGAAAGAGTAAATAATGACAATACAAATAATATAGTTTTAACAAAGATTATATTATTCAAGTACAACAAACTAATTTTTTTGGATTTAGATACTTCTCTAGTTCCTAATAAATCCGTATTTAAATTAGTAAATAGTTTTAAAAAAGCAATCAATGAAATGGTTAGAGCATATTTACCATAATATTCTGGACCAAGGATTGTTGCTAATTTATAAATTATTGCAAATGAAATTAATTTAACCGACAAATCAGCAATCATAACATAAGAAAAATTTCTAAATAAATTACTTGTTAAAATTTTTTTCAATCAATACTCTTTTTTTAAATGCCAATTCCAAGCAGTCTCAATAATCTTTTCTAATTGAAAATATTTTGGATTCCAACCTAGAGATTTTTTTGCTTTTGTGGCATCTCCTATAAGTTTTGCAGGGTCTCCTGCTCTTCTATCTACTAGAGTTACTTTAAAATCTTTGTTTGTAATTTTTTTGACCATATCAATAACTTCTAAAACAGAATAGCCATCTCCATTTCCAAGATTAAACAGATCTGATTTGGCTCCACTTTTGAGATACTCCAGTGCCAATATATGAGCATCTGCTAAGTCTGTAACATGGATATAGTCTCTTATAGCACTACCATCTGGAGTATCATAGTCTGTACCAAATACTTTAATATCTTCTCTTTTTCCTAATGCAGCATCAAGAATAAGTGGTATGAGATGAGTTTCAGGATCATGAGACTCACCAACTTCTCCATCAATATCAGTGCCAGCTGCATTAAAATACCTCAAAGAGACATAGCGAATATCATAAGCATTTGAATAATCTTGCAATATTTTTTCAACCATCAGCTTACTTTGGCCATATGGGTTGATAGGATTTTGCGGATGTTTCTCATCGATTGGTGAGTACTCTGGATTACCATATGTTGCACAAGTAGAAGAAAAGATAAAATATTTACAACTAAACTCTTGCATTACTTTTAGAATATTAAGTGTGTTTGAAACATTGTTTATGTAGTATTTTTGAGGATCTTCTACAGATTCCCCTACATAAGCAAATGCTGCAAAATGCATCACAGCTTCTATATTGTATTTGCTAAATACCAATCTTAGCTGTTCTATATCATTCAAGTCGCCTAAAATAAACTCTCCCCATTTTATAGCTTCTTTATGACCATATATTAAGTTGTCATATATAAGTGTCTCGTAGCCTTTTTGATTGAGCAGTTTGTTTGTATGGCTTCCTATGTATCCTGCTCCACCTACAACAAGTATCATGCTTTATGCTCCCAATTATTTATTTTAAGATTTTTTATATAACTCTCTATATCTCTTTGAGGTTTCCAACCTAGCTCTTTTGTCTTATCACTTACTACACTTGCTACCATTCTATTCCCTCTTCTCTCTGGAAGCATCTCTATTTGACCGCCAAACATTTTAGCTATTTCAAGGATTGTGAATGACTCTGGACTTCCTATGCCATATTCATCACCATGACCTTTTGCTCCAATAAGCATAAGTGCATCAACTGTATCATCAACATGTGTGAAATTTCTTACTTGATTACCTGGGGAAACTACAGTTAAAACTTCATTTCTTTTCATTTTTTCTTTAAAAAGAGCAATAAGTGTTGCATATTTACCAGATTCAATTTCTCTTGGTCCATATACATTATAAAAGTAAGTAATAGCAAAATCTATCCCATACCACTCTGCATAATTTTTTACAAGTAGTGTATTTGAAGATTTACTCCATGCGTAAGGACTTGCATTTGAATTTAATCCCTCATCGCCAAATTTAGTAGAGCTTCCTGCATAAATAAGTTTTGCTTTTGTTTTTCTAACATATTCAAGAACAGCGAAGGTGCCGTATTTATTGAATTCTAAAACCTTATCCATATCTTCAAAACTTTGTTCTACTCTGCTATACTCACCAAGATGAAAAATAATATCAGGAATAAAGTCTATTAGTGAATCAATATCTTTCGTACTTCCCTTGATATAATTTACACCTTTTACATGATTTTTTTCACTACCCGTGAAATAGTTATCCAACGAATATACATTATTAGTATTTTCTTGCACCAATCTTTCACAAAGATGTCCACCTACAAATCCTGCTCCACCAGTTACAAGTATTTTTTTATTTTTTATCATTTATGCACCTTTATATATCACTATTAAAAATATCTCTGGTATAAACTTTCTCTTTTACATCCAAGATTGACTCTTCTAATCTATTTGCTACAATAATATTTGATAGTGTTTTAAACTCTTCAATATCTTTAATAACCTTAAAACCTTCAAATTTATCTTCTTGTAGAACTGGTTCATAAACAATTATTTCTACATTTGCATTTTTAAGTTTTGCTATTACACCCTCAATAGCAGAACTCCTAAAATTATCACTTCCTGTTTTCATAATAAGTCTATAAATACCTACTATTTTTGGGTTTGATGAAAGTATTTGATTTGCTATAAACTCTTTTCTTATCTCATTTGAATCTACAATTGCACCTATAATGCTATTTGGCACATCTTTGAAGTTTGCTCTAAGTTGTTTGGTATCTTTTGGAAAACAATATCCACCATATCCAAAACTTGGATTGTTATAGTGAGTTCCAATTCTTGGATCCAATCCAACACCATCAATGATATCTTTAGTACTAAGACCATGTATTTGAGCATATGAATCAAGCTCGTTGAAGTATGCAACTCTCATAGCAAGATAAGTATTTGAGAACAACTTAATAGCTTCTGCTTCTGTACTATCAGTAAATAAAACTGAAATTCCTTTTTTGATAGCTCCTCTTTCAAGCAATCCTGCAAACATCACGGCACGATCTGACTTTTCACCAACAATGATTCTACTAGGATATAAATTATCATGAAGTGCTTGACCTTCTCTTAAAAATTCTGGAGAAAAAATAATATTTTCAGTATTAAATTTTTCTCTCAAACCTTTAGTATAACCGACAGGAATAGTTGATTTGATAACCATAGTAGTACTTGGATTGATTGCTAACACATCGGCTACTACATATTCTATTGATTTCGTATTAAAGTAGTTTGCCTCAGGATCATAATCGGTAGGAGTTGAAATAACTACAAAGTCTGCTTCTTCATATGCTTCTTTTTTATCAAGTGTTGCTCTAAAACTTGGTGTTTTTGGTGCTGGATTAGATATAAGTTGCCCATTTTTTTTATATTTTGTTAAAAACTCTTGGATCTCTTTATCTTCAATTGGTGATTTACCTTGATTTAAAAGCTCTACTTTTTCTGGAATAATGTCTAGTGCTACAACTTCATTGTGTTGTGCTAATAAAATTCCATTACTCAAACCTACATATCCTGTTCCTGCTATTGCTATTTTCATACTTATTTAATTCCTTTCAATATCTCTCTAAAATCTTTCAGATAAACCATATTCGGTCCATCACTAAGTGCCTCTTCTGGATTATCATGTACTTCAAAGAAAAATCCATCTACCCCCACTGCATTGGCAAGTTTTGCCATATATGGAGCATATTTTCTATCTCCACCACTTTTGCCACCTAATGCTGATGGCTTTTGTGTAGAGTGGGTTACATCCATCACTACAGGGTAGCCAAACTCTTTCATATCTATGATTTGTCTAAAGTCAACTACTAAGTTTCCAAGACCAAACATGCTGCCTCTCTCGGTTAGTATGATTTTATCATTCCCACTCTCTTTGACTTTTGTTACAGGGTGAATCATATCTTTGCCATCTAGAAACTGTGCTTTTTTGATATTTACTATTCTATCCGTTTTAGCTGCTGCTACAAGCAAGTCTGTTTGTCTGCAAAGAAAAGCAGGTATTTGAAGTATATCCACTACCTCTGCTACAGGTTTAGCATGATTCGGCTCATGTATGTCTGTAGTAAGTGGGAGATTGAACTCTTTTTTTGCTCTCTCTAGTATTCTCAGTCCCTCTTCAAGTCCTGGACCTCTATAGCTACTAAGTGAAGTTCTGTTTGCCTTGTCAAAACTGGCTTTAAATATGTATGTAAAATCTAGCTCTTCTGTGATTTTCTTAATATTTTCTGCTAAGTACATTATCATAGATTCGTTTTCTATGACACATGGACCAGAGAGTATAAACTTTTTCTCTTGTAGTTTTTTATAGAGTTCTTCGCTTGTCATTTTTTTATTTCCTTCTACCAAAAATTTCTGTAAAATACATACAAAGAGATAAGCAAGAGAACGATTATTCCTTAGGAATTATCACTTAAACCTTAAACGAGATTTTAAGTGATAAGAACCTCAAA
>Ga0114934_10002904_pt1 | contig 10840 bp, 12 predicted proteins | sample 4SBtaG_2_FD_99695 | JGI IMG/M metagenome (GOLD analysis project Ga0114934, IMG submission 99695) | Deep subsurface microbial communities from Kolumbo volcano to uncover new lineages of life (NeLLi) - 4SBTROV10_white metaG | ecosystem: Environmental > Aquatic > Marine > Volcanic ...
AAGGAGATTTAAGTATAAATATTATTATAATCGCGGCAATTGCGCTGTTAGTACTTGTAATTATTTCAATATTATTGTTCAGGTCAGGAACAAGCATACAGCACGGTACAAGTTGTAGTGGCATAGGAGGAGTTTGTTCAACAGATTTAACCTGTGGAGATATATCCTATCAATACGGAACGGGGTACAGACCAAGCTCTAACTTTGAATGTACAGATAGTAGCGAAATATGTTGCATAAAAATATAAGGAAACAAAATGAAAAAAGCTGAAATGAGTATGACTACGATAATAGGTGCTGTAATAGCAATTATAATACTGGTTATCATAATATTTCTTGTTACAAGAGGCTCAGATGGCGTGAAGAATAGCACCGCATGCAATCTCAAAGGAGGAATTTGTACCAATCACTGTCCTTTCGATGAAGTAATTGATACAGGAGTATCCTGTAAAGGAGAGGGCATAAAACCAATTTGTTGCCCTCCTCAATTTGCGGGCGAGAATTGAAAGATGATTCTTAACAAAAAAGCATCAGATGGAATGAGTCAGTTTATGTCGATGGTATTAGCTGTTGTACTAATAGGACTAGCGCTATATTTTGCATACCTTTATTTTTTTGCAGGAAAAAATGCGACAAATCAATGTCCTGGAATATGCATAGAAAAAGGCTCAACATGCACATTTCCAAGAACAGCACAAGGATATACTTGTGAAGTTTCAGGTAAAAAAGGATTAGCAGGAATATGTTGCGCATCAATTTTTGAGCTGGGCAATAAACAGGATGGAAAAGCAGTTCCATCAACAGATACAAAAAATAATATTGGCACTGGAAAGTCCCCGGATACAAAGTCTACAGATACAAAAGATACAAATACGCCTCCTCCGGCTTCAAAAAATGCACTACAGATAAGACAAGGGTTTCTGACTAAGGAGGTATCTACAGGCTCGGCAATAAATCTTGAATCTGGCAAGACCTCTACATATTATTTCTGGGGAGAAGGAAAAGATGCATCGACCTGCGCATATAATGTAATTGACAAGGAAACAAGTAACTTACCAGATGCGAATACAGGAATGAATCTTGAAAAATCAGGCCTCAAATGTGGAATTTTAGAGACAGTAAAAAATCAAAAAGAATATATTGACAAAGGAGATGCAAGGATAATAAAGATAGATTTCAAACCGACTAATAAAGCAAATGGTAAATACTATGAATTTGATACCTATCTTAAAGACTCTAAAGGAGATATTATTCAGTCTGCGAGAAACACATTAGCAGTATCTTCTAAATAAGAAAAATTCTTTCAGAATGCTAGAACATAATTTTTTGCCTTGTTTATATATAAATATGTTAAATTAAGGTTTATTTAACATAGAACTTAGGGATTTCAAACATACTGGATTAGTTCGTGACATAAGTAATTGATAAAATTTCTATGTCGCTCTCAATATAGCCACTGAATAACAATATGATTTACGTTTGTCGTTAACTAGATTACCCAAAGATTTATATACATAATTTCTGATTATTCCTCTATTATGAAGCATCTTAAAATATTGCAAAAATTCACGAAAAAAGGAACACTTCCTTTAGAGTTCATAGTAATTCTTACATTAACGGCTATTTTAGTTGTTGCATTTATAATATTTATAATGAATAATGCGGGGCATGCAGGCGGATGATGCGAATAATCAAAGGAAAAAAAGGATTCCAGATGATCTCAGAATACCTTGTAAAAATAATAATAGTAGCCCTCGCGTTCGTAATAATATTTATGATTTTTACATCTCTTTTGAGTAAAACAGATCAAAATACGAAAGATGCAGCATGCAGAGCATCAGTTTTATTAAGAGACAAGGCAAATGTCAAAATAATAGATGGAATCTGGGAGGAAAATAAAATAACTCCTCTTACCTGTCCTGCAGAAAATCTTCATCAGTTAAGTTCTGACAGAGTTAAAGCAGAAACTACGATTGCTACAGCTGCTGCAAGATGTTGGTGGCGATTTGCAAATGGGGCAGTAACAAACCTATTTGATAAAGAAGCAGATAGGAAAGGATGCATGGTCTGTGCTGAATTCTCGCTCTCACCGAATATGGATAAAGGTGTGCAGCCAGCATTACAAATTTATACAGAACCGCCTCATGAACATGATAGAATATATATGGCTGAGCTCATGAATTTCTTCGCAAATAACATTTACAATTCACCTATTTTTTATGGTGGCAGAGGACTAAACTATTTCGGAGATATCGCAACATTTACTCATGATTATCGAATAAAACATCCTGTTGAGCGAAAAACAAATGAAATAATAGGTGCGCCCATAGCAAGTTATGTTCGTGATTACTCATACAGATTAACAAACGATACAAAAAGCAAGATAGATGAAATGGGAAGAACTCTTAACAAAAATAATAAAGGAAACTTACTAGTTTTAGTTGCGGATAAATTTGAATCTAACAGCAGAGGTGACGCTATAAAAATAATGGAATCCCTCAACATGAATTCGAAACCAAATCAGTATGACGCAATACTCGTAATGGTTGATGTATCAAACAGGTCTGTGAGAATAATAATGGGGAGGGACCTTGATTACATGGTTAAAGAAGTTGACGTGTCTGCAATCCTGAAGACTTCGCTTGACAAATTTAATGCGGGAGACGTTAACGGTGGAACCCTTGATGTTGTTACAAATCTATACAATAAGCTTAATGGATTTCAGCAAAATGCTTTGGTTTCAAGAGAAGGTTTTAAGACGAACAGTTATTATTATTATCTGTCAAACGGATTCAAATCCATGCCATTTTCACAAGATCTTCAGAGTGGCTATACTTATTATATAGCATTTGTAAGCGATTCAAATAAGATAGGTTTATGGGCTAAGATTGGAGGTTCGCTTATATGGGCAGGATATGATAAGTCAATTGCTCTCAGTGGAACCTTTCCAGAAGCTTTTGTGAACTATTTTAAAATGGCTAGTGCATTTGAAAAGGTTTCAAAAAATTATCTTCTCATAGCAAGAGAGGATATTATAGGAGATAGATGTTATATTCAATAAAAGGTGTTAAAATGAAAATGAATAAGAAAGGAGAAGATGGTGGCGCATCAGGAGTGGGAACCCAAGGTCTTATGATTATAGGAGGTCTTATAATACTTGCAATACTGATTGTAGTAATACTTGTCAATAACGGTGGACTTGTAGCACAAATACAGAAAACAATTTCGTTGTTTTTAGGTTGAAAATGAAAATGAATAAGAACGGAGCAATAAGCTTTTTAGTGGGTGTAATATTAGTCATTATGTTAATAACTGTTCTAATGTACATATTTTTTAATAATGGAACCTTCAACCAAATATTCAAGTCTGTATCAGAACACCTTGCAAAACCAGATATAGATCCTTCTTCAAGTTCCTCAAGCTATTACAATTCTCAGGATGAAGCAAATAAATTCAACGACAGGCTCGCAGAAGCATTCTCTGAAGCAACAAAAAGCGACAAATCAATTTGCCTTGTTCCTTTTGAATCTTTAGGAAAATCTTACTACAATAATTGGTATGTTCTGGATGTCACAAAAACAGACGACGGTGTTGCAATAACTACACTAAGAAAAACTAAAAAAGACCATGACTCGCCACCAATCCAATTATCAGATACAATAAATGTAAAAGGTGTTAACGTATGTGTTGTAGAAAAGGATTCTGAAGCTCAGAGTTTCGTAGAACATTTTATTAATGGAAAACCGATAGACTCAGGCTTGATAGGAAAAAGCATAAAACAGGAGGTCTCAATAGATTATGATTTTAATGAGCAGAATTTGAAATTACACAGCATTTATGAAGATAAGAACAAAGCAACTTTTACTGAAGCATTATTTAACACTGATGTTTCTGGGCCAAAAACATTTCTAGTTAAAGACGGAAAAAATGTTTGCTTTATCAAGATATACAAAGGAGACTACTGTACCAAGGATGTGAAAGACGGTGCAATAAGTAGTGGATGCCTGTCAAGCAGCACATCATTCAGTCTTTTAACCCAGATAAAAAAATATCCAAATTATCTATGTACAACAACAAGTCAAGGAGGTAAATCATGAAAATACTAAACAAAAAAGGAGACGACTCCACATCTTCAATAGGTCTGGTTATGAAAGTAATATTAGTTCTTGCAATATTTGGAATAGCATTTTACTTCATATATGGAATACCTGGTGCCGCAAATTCAGTAATAAATGCCACACAACTAAAAGATTTTGACGGAGATAATCACGCGCCAAACTGGTGGCCAAATGATCTAGTAGACCCATGCCCCTGTGGAACAGATAATACTCCAAGAACATACAAAGGAATGTCTTATTGTGTAAATGAATACTCTCAGGACGAATGCAAACTTGCAGAGCAGTCACTAAGAACAACAGCAAAATATAAGGATTCAAGCGTGGATGATTTCTTTTATGCAAAAACAGATGACGGACAACTCTTTTGTATTTACACTCTTTCAGGATGTACAGATTTGAGAAAGACATCGCCAACATTTAACTTGCTGTATGCACAGAAACCTGAATTGCTCAGAAACAGGGGGGCACCGCATAAAAAATAAAAAGCAGGAAATTAAAATAAATCAAAATTTAAAATGCCTAAAAAAAAAGCACAAACAATAACCCTTGTAACTTTCATAGGACTTGTAGTAGCTGTGCTTATAATAACAACATTCATCATTGCAGGAATAAGAGGATGTAATCTAGTATATGCAACAAACAACCACAGGGCTCTTCAGGGCATAATAGACGCAGCTCAGTCAGTCGCAACAGCAACAGGAACATCTCAGGGAGATATATTGACCTATGAGTTAAAATTGGATTCAGACTCTGCAATAATAGGAATGAACCCAAAAAAACCTTTTCACTACGAAAACAAGAATACGCATATTTCTGTGAAATCATTGTATTACATGGATTTTCCAGCGGAATGTGATGATACAAAAGCCTGCTTGTGCTTATGCAAAGGAATAAAACCCCAGACAGAATCAAATTCAGATTACTCTGGAGATGGCGCATATGTTTCATGTTCTGATTTAACATGTAAGTCTGTAGATTTTTCAATATCAAAAAAAATTCTGATGTCTTCAGTCTTTGACCAGCCAAAAGACAGTAAAGTCCTTGTTGGAGAAGGATATTGGGACAACAGCTTCATACTATTAAGGTCATCACTTGTAATACCTAATCAGATTATTGAAGAAATACAGGATGTAACAACAGCTGATGCAGATACAAGTTTAAAGGACAACACAGCACCTATAGATAAAACTAATGTTGGAAAAACAGTGGATGCACCTCTTGATGTTGCAGGGTACAGGGTGTTTGAAATAACGGATGAGAAAGTACCTGTAAAAATTCTAAAAGATGCTGATGGCGGAATAACTATCTGTCTAAAAAAAGACTGTATTTCAAAAACAAATTAAATTAACAAATTAACATAAAATGATAATCAAAGGAAAAAAAGGTCAAAGAGGTTCTCAACAGTTGCTATTTTATGCAGCGGAGTTAATAGTCGGAGCTTTTATTCTGTACATTGCAATAACCCTGGGAATGAGCCTGATGTCCGAGAAACCGCAGGAAATAATTGCTCAGGACTTAGGATACACATTAATGTCCGTAGCGGCATCACCTTCAAATATGTACTTTGCATACCAACCTGATACAAGAGGATACAGAATAACAATAAGAAGAGATAATAAAGTTCAGGTAGAATTAGGAAAGGAAGGAAAAGCAGAATTTAATTTTTATCTTCTAAAAAACATACTAATAGATCCGGCAATATTAAACAACATAAAATCAATACCTATAACGTTTAAAGATAAATTAATATCCTTTCAAACCCTCGATCAATCTGACAAAGAAAACATTTGCAACACAATGCCTGCATCATTTAACCCGATACAAAATTATGTTTCAATAAAATATCCTGCATCCATAACCAAAGATGAAAAAGCGTTCCTTAACTCAGTGAAAACCTATCTTGAAACAAAATCAAAATTAGATTCTAAAAAGAATAAATTTTCGATTGAAGATACAACAATTTCCGCATCAATAAACATATACTTAAGATTTAACAATAAAAACGGAAAGATTCTGACCGTGAATTATTATGCGCCTCCAAACAAAAATGCAAATAACGCAAAAATCGCATGCTATATTTCTGCAGAAATGCAGACAATAAACAACCTGTTCACAAATACTGAAGAAGTAGCAACATCTGACACTAGCAAAGATCTTGATGTAGAGTTGGGTTCGTTTAATGTTATTACAACAAATAAAATAAGTGCAGAATCAATAGGTGACAAAATTTATTCTGCGATTAGTAAAGCTATAAAAAAATGAACAAAAAAGGAATTTCGGAAATAGATAAACAAGTATACTGGATGTTCATAGTTCTTCCTGTAGTTATATTCGTAATAGGGATACTGATAGCATGGGCATTGGGATTAAAAAACAGTCAGATTCCGACAAATCTTGTTCCGAGCGTTTATGAAACAAGACTTCTTTATTCAGGAAACTGTTTTGCTTATGTTGACACAGAAACACAAAGAGTATATCCTGGAATTATAGACCCGCACAAATTCACAAAGGATGTTCTTGCAGAATGTGTTCCGGTACACAAGGCAATAGAGAATGCACTTCGAGTTCAGCTCTCAGATGAGTCGGGAAAAAGAATAGCTGATTTGAAAACAGACAACTGGAATTCTGCAGGACAAGGCGACATACTTGTGAATACGTATGTAGTTAACATTTTAGGAAAAGGAAAAGGAATGATTGTATTTTACAACAAGGAATAAGAATGAACCGACAAAGATACAAAATAAACAAGAAAGCGCAATTTGAAGACATTGCCGACTTTATAATATCTGTAATAATTATAGTGATATTAGGAATCCTAATAGGATACATTGTGAAACATAAAGCAAGTGCACAAAACATTTCATTTCAATCCGACATAAATGTTGCGGATGCATCCTTTATGACGAGAACAATTCTTGATTCAGATGCAAAACCAGGATACAAGGTTTATCAGCTGGTTCTGGACTCAGTAAATAAAAAAGATTTATCCTTAATAAAAAGCGACTTTACAGGAATAATATCAAAATTTTATCCGAATGGAAAAATAACCGAACCCTGGTTTATAAGCATAAAATACGGGCCTAATAATAAATACATAACTTTCGTAAATAAAGGAACAACCCTCAAAATAAATGAAGAAACAAAACTATCAAATACATTAGTAAATATGCACGGCGTAATAATACCAAATCCTAAAGGAACAAATCTTGAAGTTGTAATAAAACCGCTAAGAGCAATTGATTTTAAAGAAGTTCAAAGTAGTCCCTATTTAGCAAGTAATCAAAATTCGCAGGATCCTACCACAACTTCTGACGGCAAAAGCCTCGTAAAACTAGAAGGATTCAAGAGTATTAAATGCAGTGAAGACCCTTCAACAACAAATTATGGAAGAATCTGTGAAGCAACGCCAGAACTCAAAGCAAAACTGGATGAAGTAGATAAATACCTGACAGAACACAAATACACGATGCAAATAACTCAAGCATACAGAACATGGAATATTCAGAATGCACTTTATCAGGACAACATGGTAGGAAAACCAAAAAAGAAACAAATACCAACCTGTTACCCAGGAAAATCAGCATCACCAGGAGACATAAAACAATGTCCGCACATGACTGGCGGAGCAATAGATATACAGGTTTATGATTCAGCAGGGAAACTTCTAAATACAGACAATAACCCGACAGGAGTCAAAACTGTTGAAAATATGATGTGTAAGTTCGGATTCATACAATTCGCAGTAGAAGCATGGCATTTTGAATACGGCACATATAAATGGAGTCAGCTCGCAGGAACAAAAAAAAACGGACAACAAGTATGTTCATACGGTTGATTAAAACAAAATGATAAAAAAAACAGGAAACAAAAAAGGAGCAATAGTATTGCAGCTACTCGCAATGGGATTAGTTATATTCTTGCTATTTGTACTTCTCATGACAGTAATATCAGGACCTGATATGAAATTAATTGGTGAAACACAAAAAAATATAGTCAATGCATTTGAAGCAGGTCAAAGAACATTCTTTTACATTGATGCCGCAACAGATATATCCGCAAAAATAGCACTGAATAAAACTATAAGCTTTGGTGGCTACGCATTTGATTTCGTAGAAGGAAATAAAGTTTATCCTGACTGCGGATATGTAATATCTCCTGTAATAAATAAGGATTCAAAAACATTTTGCATACCTAATTACAAAGAAACTCTCAAATACAATTTCAAAATTCAGTTTACAAATCTCCTGAAAAAATATGACTTATTCCAGATAAACTCAAAAGAATTTGAAACAATAATTGATACTGATGGAGCAGATATTGTGATACGAACAGTCGGCTTATCAGACATAAACATCCCCATATATGCATTTGTACAGTCGTATTATTCAGGCATAAACCACGCAACAGATTCTCAAAATACAGAATATAAAAAAGATACATCAGGATATCTAGAAAGAGATGGATTACAATCTGAAAATAGACAGGGATATACCTCTGACAAAATAGTAATATTTGATACATTTACAAAAGACGTATCAGAAACATACTCCCAGTTATATGCTTCTGGAAGAAACTATAATTATGTAATTGACAGAGAAGGTAAAATATACAAATTTGCAGATGAAAGTAGGGCAACTAAATCCTTGTACTGCACAGAAAAAAACTGTGCAAAAGACATAGATGAAAAACAAATAATATCGATAGGGATGCAAAGTTGCAGCAAAAACTCTGCTGAGTGTCAGGTAGTTGCATGCTATACTGGATCAGGATTAAAACATACGGATGCCTGTTGGGATCAGTATACTCAAGATCAGATAGTATCCCTAGATAATCTATTGGCAGATATTGCAATAAGAAATACAGGCATTATAATATCTGATAAAACAGTTCTTGGATATGATGAGATAGACAAAACAGCAAAAAATCCAACGCCATTCTTCTCAGATAACAAAGCATCAACAATAAAAGATGCAAACATATTTATTCAAAATAGACTGAAAGGAAACACAAAAAAAACAGATTCAAAAGCTCCTGCTATTCAAGGAAATGCTCTTGCACCCCCCTCGCCAAACGATCTTTTGAAAAATAACCCAACATACCAATCAGGAATAATAACAGCGACTGTGTACTACACACCTGACTGTAATGACCCTACACTAAAGAGAAATGGGTGGTCATCAGGAGCTATAAACAGCAAAGGCTACTGTTATATTCCTGAAAGCCAGAGAGGATTTTACGAAGAAGTAAAATGTCAAGGGAGTGGTTCATGTAACAAAAAAATTTACAATCATGTAACAATCACAAAAGATCAGGCAACAAGCCCATATATTACAGGTCTCAAAAATGGAAAAACGGCAACGGGCACAGACCCTGTCGCACACAGAACTGCTGCTGTAAACCCCCAACCAGGTACACAATGTTACATAAAATATGGAACACAGTTCTACGCATATTTTGGAGAAGGAAATTCCTGGAACGGATTTTATGTTGCAGAAGATACGGGAAGCGCATTTAAGGGAAAATGCAAAATAGATTTTTATGCAGGGGTTGGAGAAAACAATAAAGACGCTGCAACAAAATTTGTTAATCCGAAAACTTCACCGGAAATATATGTTCTGGACGCAAACTACGATGTTGCACAACCTGTATGGGGATTAAACTCAGATTCCGGAGCTTATGCACCCCTTGCTATAACTGGTTCATATACAACAAAATATGCATCAAAAACAATACTTAATGGAGCAGTAGATTTCTTTCAAAAAGGATATGCCGACTTACAGTCAGCAGTCAAATCCTGCTATGCCAAAGGTGGTTCCAGAACAGAAAAAGAATCCTGTCTTAACGTGGAATTTTCAAAAGTGACAGACTTAACAATCAAAACAGGTGTTGCCTGCTACGAAATAAATCCAATAAGTTTTGCAGAAATAAAAAATTCAAATAATGTTCAGGACGTAGCTGGAATTCTTGAAAAGAAATCTGAAATAATTTCAACACCCTTGCCAGACACAAAGGGAAGAGTAACTACAAAGAGTGCAATAATAACTCTGAAGAATAACAATGAAGAGTTAGAAGTGACACTTTATGGTCCTGCCGTGAAAAAGCTAGATTCGATGAATGTTGATGATTATATCTTGCTGAAAAACACGCAAAGAGCACTTGTTGGGGGAATACAAATAGATAAGCGCGCAATATACTCAGATAGTCAGATAATATTAAATCCTGCAAACACTGAAATGAAATATTTGGCAGATTTTGCGCAGAAACTTGCAGACTGTGCGACAGATAAATCAATATGTGAATGTGATGTAAAATATGAAGGACGTCAAAATTATCTGAATTTCAAACAGAACCAGATATCACTTGGAGATTTTACTGACGCGGATACAGTTGAGATAAGCAATAAAATATCCTACAAACCACAAAAAAACACTCTAATATCTGATTCATTAAAGTACAGCATTCCTGCTAACGGAGAAATCTTATTTGATAAAACAAAAGAGGGAGACTTTACAATAATTGACAAAACAAATAAACACGCTGCATGCGTGCCTAAACAGAACTACTTCAATGTATGCATATCCTCAAAAGAAGCTTCTCTTAAGGGATTGGTTCTGCAAGATGCCGTAAAGATATAAATTTCTTATAGTAAAGTATATAAATAATTCAATAAGACCAATATTTAGGGGGTTTTAGAGCAAAAAAACTGATTAAGATGATTAATG
>Ga0114934_10002905_pt1 | contig 10833 bp, 9 predicted proteins | sample 4SBtaG_2_FD_99695 | JGI IMG/M metagenome (GOLD analysis project Ga0114934, IMG submission 99695) | Deep subsurface microbial communities from Kolumbo volcano to uncover new lineages of life (NeLLi) - 4SBTROV10_white metaG | ecosystem: Environmental > Aquatic > Marine > Volcanic ...
TCAATTTGCTCTCTTGCTCAACTACCATGGAGATGGGAGTCGATATTGGTGGCTTATCGGCAGTTGCCATGCATAATGCGCCACCAAATCCTGCTAATTACCTACAGCGAGCCGGTCGGGCAGGCAGACGAGGAGAATCCGCAGCGCTTTGTTTTACTCTTTGCAAGAGTACTCCACATGGTGAGGCGGTATTTCGTAATCCTCTTTGGCCTTTTACCACTCAGCTCGCAGCTCCCAAGGTCTCATTACACAGTCCGCCAATCATCCAAAGACATATCAACTCTTTGGTTATGGCAGTTTTTCTTGACGCATATGCCCCTGATAATCTGCGAAGGCTGACAACTGGATGGTTTTTTGAAATATCTGAATCTGGAGAAATCTCCCCTTACGAGAAATTCCTGGAGTGGTGTGAGAGTGACGCTCTATCACATAACTATTTGCAAAAAGGAGTGAAAATGCTGCTCCGTCGTACAATTCTGGAGGGGCACCGCCTAAACTTTCTCCTGGCAGATAGCGCGAACTATCTGACAAATTGTGCTAAACAGTGGCTTGACGAAATTCAGTCCCTACTTGACAATCTTTCTATAGTCAAAACCGCAACAGAAGAAAGTGTGGCAGAAAAAGCCGTTAATTTTCAGCTACAGCGGCTACGTAAAGAGTATCTATTGTCAGAATTGACAACTCGAGGCTTTTTACCTGGATACGGATTCCCAGGACAAATTGTCTCACTCATTACAACGACAGCTGAAGAATTATCCCGGCAAAGTAGAAAAAAAACTGCACAGCGAAGAGAGGATAATCGTGCCATACGAGCTGGATATCCCGCTCGCGATCTGGCAATTGCTATCCGCGATTACTCTCCCGGCACAGATACGGTTTTGGATGGCCGCGTTTATCGTAGTGAAGGAGTGACTTTAAACTGGCACATACCAGCTGATCAGGAAGGGCCACCGGAGCTCCAGTCATTTCGCTGGATGTGGCGCTGTGATAACTGTGGTGCAAATGGTACTAGGCCGACAATGCCCATTATCTGTCCGCAATGCGGCGAGCAGGACAGTAAGAAAATACGTTGCTATGAATATCTACAACCATCTGGTTTTGCGGTTGATATTCGCTGGCACCCCCATAACGATATTAATATTCCACAGTACATCCCCGTTCGCGATCCAATTATAGCGATGGAAGGAGCAGAATGGGTTTCTTTACCCTCCTCCGTATTAGGGCGATGTAGAGTCACACCCCAGGCCACCATGATCTATCGTACTGACGGACTTTATGATAACGGCTATGCCATTTGTCTGCGCTGTGGTCGCTCTGAATCCATGACCTCGGACGATGAATTACCAGCCATTTTCAGAGACAAGAATGGTGAATCAAAACCTCACAGACGACTGCGAGGAGGCAGAAACAATGATCGAGAGACCGAATGCCCTGGCAGTAATGAACCATGGGCAATTAAAAAAGATATCCGTCTCGCTGTAACCAGGCAAACAGAAGTGCTTGAATTGCAGCTTAATAATATATTAGGCCGTCCAATCGATAAAACTACAGCTTACACTACCGGCGTTGTTCTGCGTCGCGCATTAGCCGAAATGTTGGGCGTAGAAGAAAGAGAAATAGGAATAACCATCAGCCCTACCCGCACCCTCGATGATTTGCCCACCTACTCAATCTATTTATTTGATACCGCCCAAGGTGGAGCGGGATATGTCTCTCAGGCTATTCGATATCTGCCAAAACTTTTTTACAAAGGGCGAGAAATTCTAAATTGTCCTCGAAACTGCGATTCTGCCTGCCAAGGCTGCCTTATCTCCTTCGACACTCAACACCATATCGATTTTCTCAACCGTAACCGGGCATTGACCCTCCTCGACGAACAGTTTTTAAATGCATTGGAACTACCGGCAACAATGCAAATATTTGGCGCTAAAACATTATTTGAGATGGAACCGTTGACTCTTGCCTTACGGAGAGAACAACAACGAATTGATGTCAAAGAGATCAGGATATTCTTAGGTGGTGATACCCAGAAATGGGAACCACTTGAATGGCGCTTACGGGACGCGCTGCTCTCAATGCGTGAATCAGGTGTGCTGATAAGATTGATTATAGCCGAAAACATTTTACCCGCATTAGAACCATCTCAACGTGACGAATTAGCGGCATTGGCGAGAATGATTAGCGCCCAAATATATTGCCCCAAAAGTAGTCCGGTGTTTATCAATGGCAATGCTAAATTTCCTAGAGCTCTAGAAATTGGGAATGATACTGTCTCAGTACAATGGGCGGGAAATAGTCTAGAATCTCTGACTCCCACCCCTCTTTGGGGCGGAAATGCAACCGGCATCCAATTTGTTCGAAGAAATGAAGAAAAACCATTAGATCCAATAATTGAAAAATGGAAGATGAAGGACATATCTGACATTGATCAAAGTCAAGGCGATACCTTTACGGTTCAAATCATCAATGAGTTGGATGGAGATATCAATGATTTTGGGAAAAGTGCATGGAGATTATTGATTAGTCAAGTTGAGCCGCTAAGGGTGAAATTACTTGGTAGTCAGCCTTAATCCAATATTACATATAGCGACCGTTATTTACGATCACCACTCGCCGTCCTACTTCTAAAAGTTTTAATTCAAGGATTGTCTAATTATTCAGGCGGTGCAGATGATTCAACGACTATATCAATAACCACCGCCATGTTACCGCAAAATGACATTAGACCACCCAAATATCTGCATAACAATTGGCGTGAGCCTGAAAAGCGCCAGCAGGTATTCCTTAAAATGTTCAATTGGTCAGAGACATTTGTACTTGACGATAAAAGGGCAAACTACGATCTCCCTCATGCCCGAGAACTCAAACTTGAGTGGAGTAATGGAAGCCGTTATAGCCTTCGACTAGACCAAGGTGTTGGATATTGGCAAACAGCCAGCACGATGCGACCATTTGCATTTGAACACTCAGTCGATCAACAAGTTCAATTTCTAGAAAATTTAAAACTTAATATCAAAGCATGCAGCCAAGAACATTCCACTCAGTGGTATTTTGCAGAGGTCAAGAAAACATGAGGGCCAAATATTTGGGGAGTGTTCTGTCACAAACGATTCTTATTATAATACTCGTAGGCCTCCGAAGGAAGACCTGCTGTTTTAGCCCGAGTTCTTAAGATATTTTCATTAGCCCGGCATTAAATTTACTTGCAGACAGGAGAATCCATAACGTGTTCAACGGCATCAGGGTAGATTTCCTTGTACTCTCTCGTGGTCACCGCATTTACTATGGGGCCAAGTCCGTATTTCCATCTTTTCACATGACCTGAGGTCTGTGTCGCTAATCCGGCATAGTAAAAATGTCTTCATGAGTTGTGATGCACAAAGTATATTGTGTCGGCACAATATACTTTACTCAAATGTATTTTTGTTGCTTTGTTAAAAAGCTTAATACATTCTCAACTACCTGTAATAATACATAAATATAAAGTTGGCACGCTGGTTGCTTTATAGGAAAACAACATTACGAAGAAAAGAAAAAAGTTAGTAACTATCAAACTTAATATTAGAAAAACATATAAAAATATGTTTGAGGAAATGGCACACAACTGGGACTGCCAAAAAATCTTAATGGTGGGCGTCATGATAGATGAAATATTGACCATTGATGAAAGTGAATATCAGTTCACACTTCCCATGATGCGGGTTCTGCCGCTGAAAAACAAACAAGGAGCATGATATGGCATCACAATATCAATCAGTAATTATTCCTTTAGTAGCTATTTGCGTAGGTATTCTTTTCACTTGGCACCTCATGCAGATAAAATATTTAGGGGCTCTAAATACAAGCCGAGCTGAAGTTCTTTCTGACATTTCAGTGTTAAAAGAAAAATTGGAAGAGTGGAAAATAACGGAGAAGATCATAAATCTTTTCAAGCAATATATTGTGTGAATCCGAAACTCGTTGCAATCTAAATTGTCTAGCGTTGTATGTATTTATTACGAGATTAGCCATATATCAAGTTGATTATGCAGGATGAATCTGATCCTGAAGAGGCATTGGCGGCGTTTTGTAAAGGTATCGCATTCATCTTTGATACCTACGACAATGCGAACATTGATGCTAAAACTAATACGGATATTGCAGGGATCGCTTAGCCCCGGAGAAGATAGTTAGGCTGGAGGTGTATAATGAATGATGATTATTTTGAAGATGATCATGGCTCAGGTGGCCTGTTAGACGATAAAGACTCAGCTCTTGATTATATGCTGTATGAGAAAATGCGGAAAGAAGATCGTGGTTCCGGCAATAATAACGGGTGCCTCGGTCTAGTCGTAATTTTTCTGTTACCGGCAGCTTTTATCTGGCCTATTTTGCGGATATTATGACCTGCTTGTCAACGTGTCGCGCTGATATGGCAAAATTATGGAAACTTCGAAGTACAATTCTAAGGTAAAGTTGTTTTGTCCTATCTGTGACTGTCCTGGATTTGATGTTGGAACAAGTTTAGATAAAGCTGTCGAGATAGCAATATGTGCTTCGTGTGGACAAGGGTTTACGGAAGCCGAGTTAATACGACTGAATGATGGCATAATTTCTGGACACGTAGATAAAATAGTTGACTGGATATCTGCAGATATAACCGAAATGATAGTAAAATCTTTATGACGTTGTAAACGGATCAAAATTTTATAGCTAAGAGTGGAATTAAGGGTAGTTTATAGGGGTAATTCGGTTACGGGATCTATTTAGCAGACTTTACGGTGTGAATTTTTTGGGAAGAGTTCTTGGATATGAATACTAAACATAGATATGAGCTATTAAAAAAATAAGAGAAAAGATCTCGCCTATATAGTAAAAGAGAAAATTTTGCAACTATTCTGAATACTTATGAAAAAGGAGGACAACGATGAATAAAACAGAATTGATAGCTGCAATAGCAGAGTCAGCAGGAATTTCAAAAGCCGCAGCGGATCGATCTCTTCAAGGGATGTTAGAGGCAGTCACAAATGCGCTTGCTGATGGCGATTCTGTAACTTTGATAGGATTTGGTACTTTCTCGGTATCTCAACGGGCAGCAAGAACCGGACGTAACCCTCAAACAGGCAAGGCAATCAAGATTAAGGCTAAAAATGTCGCAAAATTTAAGTCAGGAAAAAAATTGGCTGATGCGGTTAATTAATTAAATCATTATTGGCTGCACTTCTCTAATTGCTGGTGCATATGGTGCCCTATGAAAACGCTACGCTAGATCGTATGCTTCACAAAGAATTGACCTGAATAAGTATGACGCCCAAAATTTTCTCAATAGTGTTTCCGCTCCTGTTCGTTATTGCCTGCTTTGGGCTATTGTGGCTCGCATCTCGTTTGATAAGCAAAAAACAGCCGCCGAGTAATTCTAATGATAACTCCCAACCTGTTGTTCCTCTTCCTGATGATGAATCTGTCATCCCTGAACCATTCTCAGTAGTTGACAAAGCACACCACTTGTCAGACCCTATACATGAATTGTACAACCCATTGCCTACGATGGCGGAACAGGAGAGTTGTGGGATCTTCGTACCACGCTTTGAGCCTCTCTCACTAGCCCTTTTGGCTGAATCATCGGATTGTGATATTGATATAACAGATGAGCACATGGCGGTGTTACATGCCTTTGATGAAGGCAAAAACATATATGTAACGGGCAAGGCAGGCACAGGTAAATCAACATTGCTCAAGTTTATTGTGAGCTCCTCAGAAAAAGAAATTGTAGTCCTTGCACCAACCGGTGTGGCAGCCGTTAACATTGGTGGCGAAACAATCCACTCATTTTTTAATTTGCCGTTTAAATATACGGACCCGAAGAAGTTGAGTGTTCCGGGGAGACATGAGCTAATCAGGATTATTGATACAATTATTATCGATGAGGCATCGATGGTAAGCTCTTATCTGTTAGATTGTCTAAATGTATGTCTTAAGAAAACTTTAAGAAATCAACTTCCTTTTGGAGGGATTCAAGTTGTATTGTTTGGAGATCTCCATCAATTGCCTCCCGTATTGCCAGGATATTTGCTAGCCAAAACCTTACGAGATTACGGGGGGAAGTTCTTTTTCAATGCCACTGATTTTTCCCTTTGTGCATTTCACTATTTTGAATTGAATAAGATTTATCGGCAAAAAGACCTTGAGTTCATTAAAGTACTCAATGAAATTCGAGAAAAAAACGAAATTCTCAGGGTGCTAGAGATATTGAATCAGCAAGTTGTTTCACGGAAAGAGATCATGTGCTCACCCGACAAATATGTCACTTTGACTGCCCGGCGGGATGTCGCAGCGGAGATTAATAAAATGGAACTCGCCAGACTTGAGGGGCAATTACATACGTATGTTGCTGAAATACAAAAATCAGGGTCGGGCAAAAGTGTGTTTGATGATGATGAAGTATTACAATTAAAAAAGGGCGCAGAGGTAATGTTTACCAATAATGACAGTGCTAAACGTTGGGTTAATGGCACTGTTGGTGTTGTTGAAGAATGCAATAACAATGAAATAATTGTTCGCATAAATAATGTGTGCCATTTGGTCGATAGAGAAAAAAAGGAAGTCCTGAAATATAGTTACGATCGAAAAAAGAATAAAATTAAAACACGGGTTGCAGAGGTCTTTCTGCAATATCCTTTGAGATTAGCCTACGCAATGACCATACATAAAAGCCAAGGGAAGACATTTGATAGAGTCTTTATCGATTTGGGATCGGGAGCCTTTGATCATGGGCAGGTTTATGTGGCTCTCAGTCGCTGTACTTCGCTGGAGGGGGTAAGACTTTGTAAGCCGTTGACCCCCAAAGATATTATCTTTGATGAACAGATTTTTGCATGTAGGGAAAGATATTTTCATTGAGGTCAAGGATTTTACAACTGATTTAAATAAATGATAAAGTCGACATGTTTTACTCCTTAATACAGCGGACGCTTAATCCATAAGCACAGCTGTTGCAGTCAAAGATGGCCACCAATGAGTTCGTCAATAAAGCCGACAAGAAAGTTGAGAAAAAGGTTGTGGGTGCGGAGACTCGAGGAATCGAGGCTTTGGTTGAGAAAAAGAGAAAATGAAATCAGAGCGACCAAAAGTGTGGCCAATTCTCATTATAGTTATTTTAACTCTTGGCACATATTGGCAGGTTGAGAAACTTGGTTTTATTAACTATGACGATCCTCTTTATGTAACCGATAACATCCATGTTCAGGGTGGTTTTACAGGGTCTAGCCTGTATTGGGCGCTGACAAATACCGATTCTGGCAATTGGCATCCCGTAACATGGTTGTCCCACATGTTGGATTGCCAAATATTTGGGCTTGATGCAAGATGGCATCACCTGATTAATCTTAGCCTCCATTTACTCAGTAGTATTTTGCTGTTTGAGCTTTTTCGTCAAGCGACTGGGATGCTTTGGTGTAGTTTTCTTGTGGCAATATTATTTGCCATCCACCCGCTTCATGTGGAATCGGTAGTTTGGGTCTCTGAACGAAAAGATGTGCTTAGTACGCTTTTCATGATCATGGCTTTGCAAAATTACACTGCTTTCGTAAGGTCTAAATCTATAGGAAGGTACTTGGTAACACTATTGAGTTTCTCCTTAGGGCTTATGTCTAAGCCCATGCTGGTCAGCTTTCCTGTAATACTGTTGTTGTTTGATTACTGGCCCTTGGAACGATATAGACGTTCTGGCTGTGCGGTTCTTAGTAGGGTGAAGACCCTTCTGTTGGAAAAAATTCCCTTTATATTGCTGAGCGTTGTTGTCGCCTGGATAACGTTGGCCGCGCAACATGGAGCAGGGGCACTAAAGCCTTCGAGTTTGATTCCTTTTGGGCTCAGGCTGACGAATTCTTTGGTCTCGTTTCTGAGATATATCGGTAAATTGTTTTGGCCCGTAGATTTGGCCATATTTTATCCATTCCCTGAAACCATACCTGTTTGGCAACCAATAACTGCTATTTGTGTAGTTTTAGCGTTTAGTTTTATGGTGCTAAAATTACGCGACAAAAGGCCTTATATGGTAATGGGCTGGTTTTGGTATCTCTCGACGTTATTTCCTGTCGTAGGTTTTGTCCAGGTGGGCCAACAGGCCTATGCCGATAGGTATAGTTATATTCCTTCAATTGGTATTTTTACAATATTGGCTTGGGAATTAGCGAGAGTTTCTGCCTTGTTTAAAAGGAAAACGGTTTTGGTTATTATGGTCAGCATAATACTTGGAGTTTTAAGTTTTATGGCCAGGCGGCAAGTGCTTTATTGGCAGGACAGCGAGACTCTGTTCTCCCATGTAATAAATGTGACGGATAGAAATGGGCTGGCTTGGTTGCAAAGAGGGAATTTCTTTTTCGAAAACGGCCGTTATGCACAGGCAAAAGAGAGTTACCAGCAGGTGCTCAACATTTCTCCGAACCATTTTAAGGCACTGACCAATATGGGGCTGATTTTGTTCAAACAGGGAGAGCCGCAGCAAGCCTTACTGTATTTCCAAAAATTGCAGACAAGGTATCCTGATAATCCGCCAATTTTAAATGATATTGGTACAATTTATCTCGAGCTGGGGGATGCTGGAAAGGCAACAACCTTTTTCCGTAAAGCTGTTGATAGTGACGGCAGTTTCATGGCAGCTTTATTTAACCTCGCATTATCATGTGAACGGCTTGACAAATTGGATGAAGCGGTTGTCTTGTACCGTAAGGTAATCGGTTTGGATGCAAACCTTGCAGAGGCTTATAACGGCTTGGGGGTTGTTTATAGCCGTCAAGGCCGACAACAAATGGCTCTTAAATATTTCAAAAAAGCAGTTGATTTGGACCATGACTTTGAAGATGCTAAGCGTAATATCACAAAGGTAGAACGAGAGATGGCGACATCTCATAAGCCTTAATTGGTCGGCAAAATTCACCAAATGTGGTGAATTTTCATCTGTTCAATGGGTTAAATCTCCCACACTATTTCATAACTCTGAAGAAATAAATAAATTATTGCCCGTATTCCAATAGGTTATGAAGATGCATAATATTACGAATTGTGGTATGTATCTTGCGGATATGTGGATTCTATCTGACTAGGAAAATACTAGCCCGCATTTCTCAACAGCGATCTGCTGCGTTGGTGCCTTGCCGCGCGCCTATCATTCGCAAGCTACTGCGCCATCTCGCGACGAACTTGGTGATAAACGAGGGCTAGCTGATAGGACTGCGACATTGATTGCGTCGCAAAAAGTCCGAGGTTTCCGTACTTATTATGAAAAATGAAAATTGGTAAAAAAATGAGAAAAAAAATAATAGCGCCACGTTTTGATATATCTTTATTCTTCCTGGCCATACTTAGTTCTGTCTGTCTATTCCCGCTGTTAGCACTATCTGCTGATCCTTCATACTCCACGACACCTATAGTTGTAGCAATGGGTAGCGGAACTACAGGTGTTACAGATAGTGACAACGATGGCTTTGATGACAACGTTGATAATTGTGTCTTAACATATAATCCCACTCAGCTAGATACCGATTCCGATGGAATTGGCGATGCCTGTGATGATGACGATGATAATGATGTGGTCTTGGATGTGGACGACAATTGCCCGATTATTGCCAACCCTCTTCAAGAGGATAATGATCAAGATGGTGTAGGGGATATCTGTGACTTTGATGATGATAATGATCTTGTCTATGACACAGTTGATAATTGTCCCTTGCTTGCAAATGCCAACCAGTCGGATTGCGATGTTGATGGGATCGGAGATGCCTGTGACTTAGAAGTTTCTTGCGTGAGTACGCTAGCACTCGATCAAACCAGCAACTTTGATGTCCCTGCATCTTCGGCAAGTATTCCGTTATCATTAAAAGCCGGTCAGGGTATTAGCGTACGGCTGGATGCCCATTTGAACGTCGGAGGGTTGAAGTTTACGCTGTACGACCCTTATGATGCGATCGTCGGTCGTGATGGAAGTGGTGGAAATTCTCGTAATGCGATAGATAATGGGGAGATAGGCACGCTAGACTTCGTAGCCCAGGAGACAGGCACATATCATTTGGTAGTGTATGGTCATCAAGTCAGCAACAGCAATTATGGTTACCCTTATTACCCAACCGGGTATTACGAACTGACCGTTTATAATGCATGGTTTAATCCTGGCGTTCAGGATGGGGATAGGTCGTTTTATTCAACACCATATACGGCGAGATATGTAAGCAGCGGTGATTATCAAATAAGTGACTCCAAGCATGACTATTATCGATTAAATCTAACGCAGGGTCAGAATGTAACGATAGCCTTAACGCCCTCGCTCGATTTTGGGGGGCTGAAATTTGCCCTTTATGATCCCGCTATGACAGTTGTTGGCAGAGATGAGACAGGGACTAGCTCTTACTACGCTCTTAATAACGGAAAAGTTGGTACCTTAGACTTTACAGCCCAGCAAACAGGGACGTACTTGTTGTTCGTGTACGGGAACGTGAATGGAAATGTTGCAGCCTATGCACAGTATCCTTCGGGACAATATAATTTGAATATAAATGGCGTAGATCCTGATGCAGATACGGATAGCGATGGTTTGCTGGATTCGGCAGAATATTTTCATGGCTTAGATCTGGCCCTAGCCGATACAGACAATGATTCGTTATCAGATGGCGATGAACTGTTACAAGGGCTGAATCCGCTCATCCCTTCAACATTAGACATCAGGGATGTATCAGTCAATAGTACGAGTCAAACAGCATTACCACTAAATTTAGATGAGATGATAAGTGTGGTTCATCCTCGTTCTGCCACAAATGCAAGAGGTACAACCTATTATTCGTTATCTTTAACAGCCGGTCA